>Ga0207691_10003826_pt1 | contig 14603 bp, 12 predicted proteins | sample KBSM13metaG_FD_184327 | JGI IMG/M metagenome (GOLD analysis project Ga0207691, IMG submission 184327) | Miscanthus rhizosphere microbial communities from Kellogg Biological Station, Michigan, USA - KBS M1-3 metaG (SPAdes) (version 2) | ecosystem: Host-associated > Plants > Roots > Rhizosphere >... | reverse complement strand
CTCCCAGGATGGAGATGACGAGGTCCGCGGTACCCGTGGCGGGGGGAACGGTCGTCGTCGTCGTCGTGGGGTTCGAGGGCGTCGAGGGCGTCGAGCTGCCCCCTCCGCAGCTCGGGCCCAGCAAGGCCAGGATCAGTACGACGCGAGGGAAACGGATAAAGCGCATTGGATCTCCCAGATTCGGGCGGCCACAAGGCCGCCGCGAGGTACGGAGACGCAATGGCGGTGCCAAACGAAAATGACTCGTAACCGTCTCACCAGTAGGAACTTGACTGGTTTTGACCTGCGGCCGCAGTTACCGGCTACGTAAGCGCGTTACGGCCGGGGTAAGGGGGGTCTACTCTTCGACGCGGTACTTCGCGAGGTAGTAGCTGAGCGCGCGCTGGCTGATTCCGAGCAGGGTCGCCGCGTCCTTCTTGACGCCGCCCGCGCGCACCAGCGCCTGCTGGACGCTCTGCCGCTCCGCCCACTCCACGTTCGACCGCAGCTCCTGCGACGGCAGCCCGGCGGGGGCAGGGCCGATCACCCCCGGCATCGTGATGTCCTGCGCTTCGATCACGGGCCCGCGGGAGAGGACGACGGCGCGCTCGATCGTGTTCTCGAGCTCGCGCACGTTGCCGGGCCAGTCGTAGGCGTTGAGCCGGGCCAGCGCCTCCTCGCGGATCTCGTCGATCTTGCGGCCGCTGCGATGGGCGTGCTTGTGCAGGAAGTGCTCGACGAGCACGGGAATGTCCTCGCGGCGCTCGCGCAGGGGCGGCAGGACGAGGGGGATCACGTTGAGACGATAGAAGAGATCCTCCAGGAACCGCCCGTCCTCCACCAGCCTCTTGATGTCGCGGTTGGTGGCGGCGATCACGCGCACGTCGACCTTCTGGCTGCGCTCGGCCCCCAGGGGCTCGAACTCCCGCTCCTGCAGGACGCGCAGGAGCTTGGCCTGGAGGGACGGGCTCATGGTCCCGATCTCGTCCAGGAAGATGGTGCCGCCGTCGGCGAGGGCGAACTTGCCCTTCTTGTTGGAGGCGGCGCCCGTGAAGGCGCCGCGCACGTGGCCGAACAGCTCCGACTCCAGCAGGGTGTCCGGGATGGCCGCGCAGTTGACCTTGATGAGGGGCATGAGCCGCTGCGCGCTGCGGTCGTGGATGGCGCGGGCCAGCAGCTCCTTGCCCGTCCCCGTCTCCCCCATGATGAGCACGGTGCTCTTGGTCTCCGCGACCCGCTCCGCCTTCGCGATCACGTCCTGGATCACGCGGCTGCGCCCCACGATGCCGTAGTGATCGAACTCCTCGTCGCGCTCGCTGATCAGGTAGCGGTGGTGCGTGCGCAGGCGCTGGTGCTCCACGGCGTGGGCGACGACCACGATCAGCTCGTCCACGTCGAAGGGCTTCTGGAGATAGTCGCGCGCGCCCAGCTTCATGGCCGCGATCGCGCTCTCGACGGTGGCGTGGGCCGTCATCATCACGATCTGCGGGCGGTCGGCCTCGGGGACGGAAGCGGTCACGTCGCGCACGAGGTCCAGGCCGGACAGGTCGGGCATCAGGTTGTCGACGACGAGGACGTCGAAGATCCGCTCGTTGAGGAGCCGCCGCGCCTCCCGGCCGCGGGTGGTGGCCACGACGTCGTAGCCCTCCCGCTCCAGCGCGCGCCGCAGGGGCGTGAGGATCTTCTCCTCGTCGTCCGCGATCAGGATGGAGGCGCGCGCGGTCATGCCGTGCGCTCCCCGGGACGGGCGGGCGCAGACGCAGGCGGGCGCGGCGGGAGCTCGATACGGACGTCCGTGCCCACGGCGGGACGGCTGTCGATGGCGATGGACCCTCCCAGCCCGTCGATCACGTTCCGCACGATGGCGAGTCCCAGCCCCGTCCCGCCCCGGCGCGTGGTGAAGTAGGGCTCCCAGATCCGCGGCAGGTTCTCCGCTTCGATCCCGATGCCGCGGTCCCGCACCGTGATGACGACGCGGTCACCGACCAGGCGCTGCGTCACGAGCTCGAGGTCGGGACGGCCGTCGATGGCGCCGGCCCCCAGCCCCGCCTTCCGCGCGTCGAGCGCGTTGCGGGCATTGGTCAGCAGGTTGACCAGCACGCCGTGCAGGCGCTCGCCGTCGGTGACGATGGGCGACAGCCCGGGATCGAGGGAGAGGAAGACCTCGCGCGGATGCGTGCCGGCCATGGCGCTGGTGGTCGCGGCCTGGCACACGCGGTTGACGTCGACGGTGCCGAGGTCGAACTGGATGGGCCGCGCGAAGTCGAGCACCCCCTCCACCAGGCGGTTGAGCCGGACGACCTCCCCGTCGATGTCGCGCAGCGCCTCTCCCCTCTCCGCCTCCGGGATCTCGTGGTGCCGCAGGGTGCGAATGGCCGTCTTGATGATCATGAGGGGATTCCGGATCTCGTGTGCGATCACCGTGGAGAGGCGCCCGAGCGAGGCCAGTCGCTCGCGCTGCCCCGCCTCGCGCTGGAAGCGCGCGATGGCCTCGGTCATGACCGCGAAGTTGTTGGCCAGGAGCCGCGCGTCTTCGTCCTGCCATTTTCCCGGCGCGGGCAGCGGGGCCTTGCGCGTCAGGTCACCCGTGGCCGCCATCTCGCCCATGGTGGCGGTGATGGCGCGCAACGGGCTCGTGACCGTGCGCGCGATGGCATAGCTGACGAGGGTCCCCAGGGCCACGGCCAGGAGGGCCGTGCTGGCGAGGAGGGTGTGCAGGGGCCCGATGAAGCTGAGGCGCTTGGTGCGCGAGCGCAGGATGAAGGCCATGGGGGCCAGGCTCGCCGGCCGCGGAGCCACCGCGGGCCGAGCCAGGGAGGCCAGCGGACGGCTGAGGGCGAGGAACTCTTCGTCGCCGAGCCTCAGCCGCGACGTTCCGGAAGTGCCGAGCAGCCCCTCCAGGCGTGGGAAATCGTCATGAGGAAGGGTCGCCGCCTGCACGCGCCCGTCGACGGCGAAGGCGATCTCGCTCTCCGTGAGCGCCTTCAGGCGCTGCGCGAGCCGCTCGTCGAACTCGAAGCCGACGCTGAGGGTACCGAGGATCTCGGGGCCGGGCTGGCCGATGAAGATGGGCACGGTCACGACCTCCAGGATTCCCCGCGCGCTGGGCCAGAACGCCGTCGTCTCCTTGTTGGACAGCGCCTCCCGGATCCCCGGCAGCTCGGTGCCGTGGGTGGCGGTGGCGTCGCCCGCGCCGACGCGCGCGAGAAGACGGCCCGAGCGGTGGATCACGACGATGAGCGCCGATCCCATCTGGTCCCGGTAGTCCCTGGCCAGGGGCTCCACGGTAGGAGGGTCGGCGAGGTCGACCGCGGCCTTGAACCGCGGGAGGTCGGCCACGAGGCGGGCCAGGCGCAACGAGCTCTCGACCTGCGTCTCGTGATGCTGCTCGACGAGGCGGGCCGCTTCCTCCAGCCCCCGCTCCAGCTCGCCCTCCGCTTCGCGGGTCACGCGCACGTTCACGATGGCGATGGCCACGCCGATGGAGAGGACGGAGAGGGCGGCGCTGGCGATGAAGATCCGGTTCGTGAGCGACGAGAAGATCTTCACGAGAGCACGAAGGCGACCTCGACCTCGCCGCCCTGCTCCGGGATGCGCACGGACTCGGACTTGGCAGTGAAGGTCGGGTGCCAGACGGAAACGGTGTAGGCGCCGGGAGGCACTCCGTCGATCCGGAACTCCCCTTGCGGGCCCGTGACCGCGAAGTGGCGGTGGGCGAACACCAGGATGAACGCGTTCATGTGCGAATGGATCTCACAGAACACGCGCACGATTCCGGGATGGTCGAAGCGCACGGCCTTGGCCCGCCCCGGAGGATAACGCCCGAGGTCGAAGCTGTTGGCCTTGGAGAGCGAGAAGACGTTGTGGTACGTGCGGTCGCTGTTGAGGAACTCCACGGAGGTGCCGACGGTGATGGCGAGGATGTGGGGGACGAAGTTCTCGTTCTTCTGGTCCAGCACGACCGTCGGCCCCGCGCGATCCTCGAAGGCGCCCCGGGGCGCGCTCTCCAGGTAGACGACGGCGACGCGCTGGTCAGGCACATCGCGCCGGCCGGGCATCCCGATGTCTGCGACTTGCGGACGGCGCTCCGCCGGGACCTGGTCGCGCTGGAACTCGACCCGGCCGCGCACGGTTCCGGTCGCGGCCGCCTTCGCTGCCGGTACCTCGACCAGGGGCAGGAAGGGCGTCGCCACCGCGACCGCCAGGATGAAGAGGAGAGCACATGGGAGCCGGACCATCAGAACCAGAACAGGACCTGGGCTCCGGCGACGCTCTCCCTGGCCCCGAAGGCCACCCCCGTCCGCCAGTTGCGCTGCACGGCGATCTTGAGGAGAAGGTTCCGCCGGAAGCTGTAGCCGGCGCCGACCTCGGCCCGCGTGACGGGAGCGTCCCACGTCGTCGGCAGTCCTCCGTACAGCGTTCCCGAGACGCGGCTGAAGCCGACATGATCGCCGCGGGCCGCGGTGTAGAGCCCGGGCCGGATCTTGTAGCGGGCCTCGATGAACGTCCCCCACGAGCCGAGGCGGTCCGTGAGCAGCGGACGCTGCACCTGCGGGATGTCCCAGCGGCTCACCACCGTTTCCGAGCGCACCAGCCAGTATCCGCGCGAATATTCGAGGTCGAACCCGGCCGCTTCCTGCCGGTAGGACTGGCCCCGCGGCGCGGCGGTGAGGACCCGTCCCGCTTCGCGCGAGACGTATTCGCCACGCGAGAGGGAGGCGCCGAGGATCAGCCCGAGAGCCGGACGCACCTCGACGCGCCCCGAGAGCTGCTTGCCATCGTTGTCGTCGCGGACGACAGGATCGGAGAGCGTGCCCTGGGTGAGGGCGGCGGTCACGGAGACGGGCTCTCTCCCGATCCGGACCTCGACTCCCGTGTCCCATCGATCTCCCGCGATCACGGGCAGGCCCCGGTCCCAGGCCGTGGAGCCGATCGTGTAACGCGTGCGCCACCCGCGGCCGCGCATGCCCAGCAGGTCGTCAGCGGAGGCGGGCAGCGAATTGCTGCGCAGCGAGGTCAGGTACTGGTAGACGAGCGGGGTCCCGATGAGCGGGTTGTCCACGCCGTAGGTGCGCCGGGCCACCGCGCCGAACACGGGCGGGATCCGGCCGGCCTGGACGTCGAACGAATGCTCGGGGAACGGGCGCAGGCGAAGGTAGAGGGCGGCGACGGTGACCCCTTCCCCGTTGTCGGCGCGTCCTTCGGCGAGGATCGAAGCGCGGCCGCCGAGCCGCAGCGCGACGTCGAGGCGCACCCGGGCCAGCCGCATCGCGCTCCGGCCGTAGCTCGTGTCGTTGAAGTAGCCGGGGTCGTCGGTGGCGATGGAGGCGACCGCCTCCACGCCGAACGTGATCGGTTTCGGCTGGCGGCCGGCGGCATCTTCGCCCCGAGCCGAGCCCGCGGGCAGAGCCATATCGGCGAGAAGAACGACGAGGACGGCCGTGGAGCGGATCATGGCGGTGCGACCCCGCACCGGTCCCGGATTGTATCGCTCGCTCAACAAGATCCCTAGCGACGAGCAAGATCGGTTCCGCTTGTCCCAAGAGGCACTTGTGCGGGGATCCTGGTCGCCTGGCCAGCGGCCTGTTTCGCATTTCGTATGGACTTACGCGATCGGTAACGCGCCCTGGCTCCCGCCGGGACCCCCGCCTGAGCGCAACTTCCCGTCCCGCAACGAGTCGGCACCGGCTGCGATTCGCCCGCGACGCGGCACGGTTCCTGCCTCGTCTGCTCCACGACCGGCGTCGTTTTGCGACCCGGTGTCCAAAGACCACCCGCCAAGGAGCTCAGAATGCGTCAAGCCTGGATCGGCGTTTCGTGCGTCATCTTCGGTCTCTCCCTCGTCGCATGCGACCAGGGCTCGGACGATATCGGCGAGCAGTTCATGGTGCAGCTCTCCGGGGCCAACGAGGTGCCGGCCCGCGGCACGGGGGCCACCGGCGTCATCGGCGTCAACGTGCGCGGCAACCGCGTGGACTATTCCATCGAAGTGCACGGGATCAGCGCCATCACGGGCGCGCACTTCCACTCCGGCGCCGCCGGCGTGAACGGTCCGATCCGTATCGCTCTCTACCCGGGCCCCGGCTCGAACTTCAGCACCAACCCCAGCGCCGCCTTCGACGGCCAGTTCTACGAAGGCAGCTTCGAGGCGTCCGACGTGACCGGCATCAGCTACGAGGACCTGCTGGCCGGCTTCCGTGCGGGCACCGTGTACGGCAACGTGCACACCACGGCCTTCCCGGGCGGCGAGATGCGAGGCCAGGTCCAGAGCCTGCGCTGAGCACCCGCCGGCCCTAGGGCCGGGCAAGGCTGGCCGGCGCCCGCCCGGGCGGGGTGGACGCCGGCCGCCTTCTTCTTGACCGCGGCGCGGGACGAGCCATAGTGTTCGCTCCCGATGCGCGCCCGCCGCCTGATCCGCCTGTGGTTCGGCCTGAGCGAGCCCGTGTCACGGAGGGCATACGCTCTCAGCGGCTTCGGGCTCATGAGCCTGAAATACGCGGCCGAGATCGGGCTCGTCCATCACCTCACCGGCCGCTGGCTCACCCCCCTCGACTACGGAAGTCCCCTTCTCACCTCGCGGCTGGCCGCCGTCGGCGGATCGGGCCTGCTCAGCGGCGCCATGATCGCCTGGACACTCCCCTTCCTCTGGATCGGCGTGTCCATGACGATGCGGCGGGCGGAGGACGCCGGGCGATCGCCCTTCCTGGCCCTGCTCTATTTCGTGCCCCTCGTGAACTACGCGACCATGCTGGTCCTCTGCGTTCTTCCCTCGCGCCCGCGCGCCGCAGACCGCCTCCCCTCGTTGGGGGCGCCGCGCGGCCACGCGCTACGCAGCGCGCTCCTGGGCGTCGGCCTGGGCCTCGCCATAGCCATCGCGATGGTGGGCGCCAGCGTGATGGTCTTCGGCCAATACGGAACCACCCTCTTCGTGGCCACCCCGTTCGTCATGGGCGCCGCGGCCGCCTACGTCTTCAATCTCGAAACGCCCCGGTCCGCGGGCAAGACGATGGCTCTGGCGATTCTCACCCTCGTGGTCGCCGGCGGCGCCATCCTGCTCTTCGCCCTGGAGGGTGTCCTCTGCCTCGCGATGGCCGCACCGCCCGCCATCCTCATGGCCCTGATGGGCGCCTGGCTGGGACGCGCGCTCGCGAGACGGCCGGGCCCGGGAGCTCCCAGGATCGCGTACGTCTTCGTGCCCCTGCCCTTGATGGCCGCGCTCGAGCTCGCTCGCCCTTCGCCGTCGCCATCCGTCGTGCTCACGACGGTCGAGATCGCCGCCACCCCGGACGTGGTGTGGCGGCATGTCGTGACGTTCTCCGAGCTCCGCGAGCCCCCGGCCTGGTTCTTCCGCCTCGGGATCGCCTATCCGCGCCGGGCCACCATCGCGGGCCGTGGCGTCGGGGCCCAGCGGCGGTGTGAGTTCTCGACGGGCGCGTTCCTGGAGCCGATCACGGCCTGGGAGGAGCCGCGGCGGCTGGCTTTCGACGTGGCGGAGCAGCCCCCGCCCCTGACGGAGTGGAGCCCGTATCGTCACGTCGCGGCGCGGCACCTCGACGGATACCTGCGTGTGCGCGGCGGCGAGTTCCGGCTCCGGCCGCTTCCGGGCGGACACACCCTCCTGGAGGGTCGCACCTTCTACGAGATGCGCATCTTTCCCGCCGCCTATTGGCGTCTATGGTCCGACGCCCTCATCCACGCCATCCACCAGCGCGTGCTCGGTCACATCGAGGCGCTTTCCGAAGCGGAGCCTCCCTGACACCCGCCGGACTCTCGCTGCTCGCACTTCTCCTCGCCATCGTCTTCAGCTGCACGTCGCGAGTGAACGTCGGCGTCCTCGCCTTCGCCCTGGCCTGGATCTTCGGCCTCGTGGGTGGCGGCGGCCCCGACCTCGTGGTGAAGACGTTCCCGGCGCAGCTGTTCGTCACGCTGGCCGGGGTCACCCTTCTCTTCGCCCTGGCCGAATCGAATGGGACGCTCGAGCGCGTCGCGACGGCCGCCCTCCGGCTCGCCCGCGGCGACGCCCGCGCCTTGCCCGTCATCCTGTTCTTCATCGCCTGCGCCGTGTCGACCGTCGGTCCGGGAGCGATCGCGAGCGTCGCCCTCGTCGCGCCCATGGCCATGGCCGTGGCCCGGCGGGCGGGCGTCTCGCCGTTCCTCACCGCGCTCGCCGTCACCAACGGCGCCAATGCGGGGAACCTCTCGCCCGTGAGCGCCGTCGGCGTCATCGCGAACACGAAGATGGCGGAGGCCGGCCTCGGCGGCCACGAGATCAAGGTGTGGGCGGCGAACTTCTTCGCCCACTTCATCGTGGGCGCCGTCGCGTATTTCGCGCTGGGCGGCCTGCGGCGGAGCGGCAGCAGCTCCGCGGAAGAGATGGCGGGGACGGCCCCGTTGGACGCGCGGTTCTCGCGCCCCCAGTGGCTGACCGCGGCCGTCATCGCGGCCTGGATCGCGGCGGTGATGGGGCTGAATGTGCCCCTGGGCCCGGCGGCATTCGCGGGCGCCGCCGCTCTCATCTTGATTCGCGCGGCCGAAGAGACCGACGCCCTCCGCCGCATGCCCTGGCCCGCGATACTGATGGTGACGGGCATGTCGGCGCTGGTCGGCGTGGTCGAGCGCACCGGCGGCATGGCGCTCTTCACTTCCCTGCTCGCCCGCCTGGCCAGGCCGTCGACCGTGAACGCCCTGATCGCGTTCGTGACGGGGGTCATTTCGACCTACAGCAGCACCTCCGGCGTCGTGCTGCCCGCGTTCCTGCCCACGGTGCCCGGCCTCGTGCGGGAGATGGGCGGGGGCGACCCGCTCGCCATCGCGCTCAGCATCAACGTCGGCGCCTCCATCGTGGACGTGTCCCCGCTGTCGACGCTGGGCGCGCTGTGCGTCGCGGCCGTCGCGGATCCCGAGGTCTCGAAGGACCTCTTCCGCCGCCTGATGATGTGGGGCCTCTCGATGACGGTGGCGGGCGCGGTCCTGTGCGCGGTCTTCGCGGGACCGTTCGCGCGCCTGTGATTCGTCCCCTCAGACCGTGATCGGCTCCGCGGTGAAGTCGCCCGTGGCCGTGAAGATGACGGTGTCGGTGTTGTCCTTGATGTTGGACTCGAAGGTTCCGGTGAGCTTGCCGGTCGAACGGCTGAGCTTGACCCACAGGCGGATGTTGTCCGTGCCCACCGGCTCACCGGCGGACGGCGGAGCCTGCTGGAGCAGGAAACGGAAGAAGGCCTCGTAGGTCCGGTTGCCGGTCCGCTTCCACGCACCATGGCCGCTCGTCTCCAGGAGAGGCCCGAACGGCGTCGCGGGCACGAAATAGCGCCGCGACTCCGTGACGACGCCACCCTCGTGGAACGAGATGACGTCGTTGAAGCTGCCCAGCGGCGGATTGACCGCGGTGATCGTCCCGAAATAGGAGCCGACGATCCCCTGCTCGGCGCCGCCATCCGCGATCGCGGACTTTCCGGCCGCCGCCGCCAGCACCGCCGCTCCGCCCGCAGTGAAGAGCCTTCGCCTGTCCATGCTGTACCTCCTTAGAGTGTGTGGTGATCGTTTGCGCGACGGGAACCATAACACCTAGCATCGCCATCGTGGGAGGTGGCCCTTGAGAGTGCTCACACGCGTCGCGGCCGCGGCGTGCCTCTTCGCCGCCTCCGCGGGCGCGGGGGCCGCGCCCCCCGCGGAGACCTCCCGGAACCGCCCCGACCGGCTCGAGTGGTTCCGCGACCTCGGCTTCGGCATGTTCATCCACTGGTCGGTGGACGCGCCCCTGGGGGGCGTGATCAGCCATTCCCTCGTGGGTGCGAGCGACGACTACACGCGGCGGTTCTTCGAGGAGCTTCCCCGCAGCTTCAACCCGCGGAAGTTCCATCCGGAGGACTGGGCCGCGCTCGCGAAGCTGGCGGGCATGAAATACGTCGTCTTCACGGCCAAACACCACGCCGGCTTCTGCATGTTCGACACGAAGACGACGCCCTTCAGCGTCATGAACACGCCGTGGGGCAAAGACGTCACCGGCCCCATCCTGAAGGCGTTTCGCGATCAGGGCATTGCGACCGGGCTCTACTTCTCCCCGGATGACTTCCACTACCTGCATCGCGCCGGCCGCCCCATGGCGCGGGCGCCCCACCCGGGCGTGGCGCCGGCGGAGGTGCCGGGCCTCCTCGATTTCGACCGCGCGCAGGTCCGGGAGCTGATGACGAATTACGGCCCCATCGACGTCGTCTTCTTCGACGGACCGCCGGAAGGCCTGCGGGAAGTCGCGTGGGACTTGCAACCGAGCACCGTCGTGACCCGCGGCGCCATGGAGACGCCCGAGCAGCGCCTGCCGGGCGTGCCGCTCGACCGTCCCTGGGAGGCGTGCGTCACCATGGGCACGGAGTGGCCGTACCGGCCCGCCCAGGAGAAATACAAGTCGGGGACGGAGCTCATCGAGATGCTCATCGAGACCCGGGCCAAGGGCGGCAACTTCCTGCTCAACGTCGGTCCCAAGCCGGACGGCGAGCTGCCCATCGAGCAGGAGGAGCGCCTGCGCGAGATCGCGCTCTGGAACTTCGTGAATGGGGAATCCATCGCCGGCGTGCGCCCCTGGGTCGTCACCAACGAGGGAAACGTCTGGTTCACGAAGAAGAAAGGCGAAGACACCGTCTACGCCTTCATCACCAGGACGTCATGGGTCCTCGGCGAGCGCAAGACGTTCACGCTGCGCTCCGTCCGCGCCACGGACGCGACCACCTTGAGCGTGCTCGGGCACGACGGCAAGGTCCTCGAGTACCGCCCCGACGTGGACCCGCGCCCGACCTTCCGTCAGGACGCGGAGGGGCTCCACCTCTCGCCGATGATGGCGCAGCGTCTGTACACCGACCGCAAGTGGTCCGACCCCGTCGTCCTGAAGCTGACGCACGTCCAGCCCGGGCTGACCCCGCCTGTCGTGGCGGCAGGCGGGGCGAGCTGGAACGGAGCGGGATCGGCGGTCGTGCTGCGGGGCGAGGTCAAGGATCTCGGTGGAGCGAGCGCGATCGAGGTGGGCTTCCAGCACCGGCGTCGCAAGGGCGTCGAGGAGCTCTACACGCCGGAGCTGCCCTGGATCGATACGCCCCTGGAGAGCCGGTCGTCTCCCGGCTCGTTCTCCGCGGAGGTCGGCGGCCTCCAGCCCGGCGTCGAGTACGAATATCGCGTGGTCGCGAAGCACCCGCTGCTCACGATCGCGGGTGAGGAGGTGGTGCTCCCTCCCCCGCCTCGCACGCCGCGCTGACGGCGGATCGGCGCTAGCCCTCGGCGGCGCGCCGCTGGGCGGCGATGACGCGATCGATCCGCCGGTCCATCTCCGCGTTCACCACCCGGCGGGCGGGGTCTCCGTCGAACCACGCGACGGACCGCTTCATCCCCTCCGCGAAGGTCACACGCGGGTGGTACGAAGGGACGAAACGGCGGATCTTCGAATTGTCGAAGACGACGCTCCAGGCCTTGTCCCCGAGCAGGCTGCCCCCGCGCTCCGGATAGAGGTCCGCGATCAGGGCCGAGGGCACGTGGACCATCTCCAGCGTGGCCCCCGCCGCGTCCGCGATCGTCCGGTAGATGGCCTGCCAGGTCAGGACCTCGTCGCTCGTGATGTGGAAGGCCTCTCCGAGCGCCTTCTCCTGGCCGAGCAGTCCCACGAGGCCGACGGCAAAGTCGGAAGCGGCCGTCATCACCCAGAGCGAGGTGCCGTCGCCGTGACACACGATCGGGAGGCCCCGGCGCATGCGGTCCACCACGGTGTAGTCCTGTCCGCCGAAGCCGGAAGGGATCCACGTCTCGCCGTACGTGTACGACGGGCGCACCACCGTCACCGGAAACCCCGACTCGCGCCGCGCGCGCCAGAGGCGCTCCTCGCCGGCGATCTTCTGGCGCGCATATTCCCAGAAGGGGTTCCGGAGCGGCGTCTCTTCCGTGATGACGTGCCGCAGGACCGGCTTCTCGTAGGCCGAGGTCGAGCTGATGAAGACGTATTGCCCGGCGCGGCCGGCGAAGGCCTCGATCGCGATCTCGACCTGCTCGGGGCGGAAGGCGAGGAAGTCCACCACGGCGTCGTAGCGCACTCCCTCCGCAGCGCCGCGCAGGACAGCCGCGTCGTCCCGATCGCCGCGGATGGTCCGTACGGAACCCCGCACCCGTGACGCGTTGCGGCCGCGGTTGAGCACGGTCACCTCGTGGCCGGCCTCGACCGCGTGCTCGACGCAAGCGGTGCTGATGTTCCCCGTACCGCCGAGGAACAGCAGCTTCATCCGGCTACCGCGAGAGGCAGCCTACGGTCGGACAGCCGATGCCGAAGCTCCGTTCGTCGGTCTTGCACTCCGGGCCCTCGCCGCGATACTTCATGCCGCGGCACGCCGGATCAGCTCGGCAGCTGTCGACGTTCTTGTGGGCACCGCAGGGATCACCCGCGGGCGCGGCACACCAGTCGCTGGAAGAACGGCCGCACCCCGGATCGGGCAAGACGCCGGCCGCGGGAGCGGCGGCCACGGATCCGCTCGGAGCGTTCGCCGCCGCCGAGGGCGGACGGCCCGGCGCCGCCCCGTCCGGAGACTTTGCCGTCTCGGACCGGCAGCCCAGGCTCAGCAGGGTCACGAAACCGATCGACAAGATCATGCGACGCATGCGTGCCAGTGTACCAGGGTCGCCTGTAGAATCCGACGCGGAGAGAGAGGCAGGGATTGAACGCCGACGAGGCGCGGCCGCATCGGGCGGGCCAGTCGATCGACGACCTCTGCCGTGCCTGCAAGGCCATCCGCGTGCACACCGTCATCGCCGTCGACGGCGAGGGGCGGGCCGCGCGGGTGATGTGCGACTTCTGCCGCAGCGAGCACAACTATCGCGGGGGCGGAGAGACGAGCGTCCGCGCCCCGGTGCCCGAGCGCCCCCCCGCCATCGCTCCCATCTCCCCGATGCCCGCCATCGCGCGCGAAAGGACGGCACCCCGAATGAGCTCGGCCCAGGACGACGACGATCTCGAGGCGCGGCTCCGGCGCGTGCTGCGGCAGGAGCTCGGGCTCACCCACGTCGTGCCCGCCGACAAGTGGCGGGGCGGCGAGCTGGTGCTGCGGCCGGGCAAGCCCGGGCTGCAGGAGAAGAAGTGGCCGATCGACAGCTTCTTCCACAAGATCGTCATGATCCGCAACAAGCTGCGGACCCTCGAGCAGCAGGTCAACGCCTCCGAGCTGCCCGACGACGCGAAGGTCCGGCTGCAGTCCTACATCAGCGGCTGCTACGGCACGCTCACCAGCTTCAACGTGCTCTTCGCCGACGAGGAGGACCAGTTCAAGGGCTCCGGCGGGGACTGATCGCGGGCGTGCTCGCGGCCGCGGCCGGCGCTCAAGCCGCGCCCGCGCCGCCGCCGCCGCCCCGGCTCGCTCCCCTCGGCTACGTCTGTGCGCGGACCTCGGGGCCGATCGTGGTGGACGGGCGCCTGGACGATGCGGGGTGGCGGGACGCGCCCTGGACGGCCGACTTCGTCGACATCGAAGGCGAAGCGCGGCCACGACCCACGCTTCGCACGCGCGCGAAGATGGCCTGGGACGACGCGTTCTTCTACGTCGCGGCGGAGCTGGTCGAGCCCCACCTCTGGGCCACTCTCACCCGCCACGACGCCGTCATCTTCCAGGACCACGATTTCGAGGTCTTCATCGATCCCAACGGCGACAGCCACGAGTACTACGAGTTCGAGATCAACGCGCTCGGCACGGGCTGGGACCTGCTGCTCCCGCGTCCGTACAAGGACGGAGGGCGCGCCGTCCACGACTGGGAGATCCCGGGGCTGCAGAGCGCGGTCCACCTCGACGGGACGGTGAACGATCCTTCGGACGCGGACCGGGGCTGGACGGTCGAGCTCGCCTTCCCCTGGCCCGCGCTGGCCGAGGTGGCGCGCCGCCCCGCGCCCCCGCACGACGGGGACCAGTGGCGCGTCAACTTCTCGCGCGTCGAGTGGACCCTGCGCACGGCGGGAGGCCGCTACGAGAAGGTTCCGGGGACGAGGGAGAACAATTGGGTCTGGTCTCCCCAGGGCGTGATCAACATGCACCGGCCCGAAGCCTGGGGCTACGTCCAGTTCTCCACGAGCCCGCCCGGCGCCGCCTCGCTGCGGCCCGATGCCACGCTCCCCGCGCGCCGCTGGCTGCACGAGGTCTACTACGCGCAGCGCGCGTACCGCGAAGCGCACCAGCGCTGGGCGCGCACGCTGGACGAGCTGGGCGTGGCCGCTCCCGCGGACCCCGCTCTCGCGCGGCCGGCCCTGGAGGTGACGTCCGCGCTCTTCCAGGCCTCGGTGGAGCTTCGAGGTCCGGACGGCGCCCCCCAGCGGTGGAACATCCGGCAGGACGCCTTGATCTGGCCGGACTGACGCCGGCGGTCAGGGCTTCGGGGACGCGGTCGGGGCCGCAGCCAGGAACTCGAGGGCCAGCCGGTTGAACTCCTCCGGCTGCTCCATATGCACCAGGTGCCCCGCGTTGCGCACGACCACGCGCCGGGCGCCCGCGATGCCGGCCTGGATGGCTCCGCCGTGGGCGTGCACATCGGGCATGTCTTCGGCCCCGATCACGATCAGGGTCGGGGCCTTGATCTCGCCGAGCCGGCCCAGCGCAGGCACGCGTGGCCCGCGC
>Ga0207691_10003825_pt1 | contig 14604 bp, 15 predicted proteins | sample KBSM13metaG_FD_184327 | JGI IMG/M metagenome (GOLD analysis project Ga0207691, IMG submission 184327) | Miscanthus rhizosphere microbial communities from Kellogg Biological Station, Michigan, USA - KBS M1-3 metaG (SPAdes) (version 2) | ecosystem: Host-associated > Plants > Roots > Rhizosphere >... | reverse complement strand
CGAATGGGGGCCTTCCTGAGGGTGCCTGGAATGCTTGTGCTCGGACGGTTGCTTGGGAGTTGTGTCTGAATCCTCGTCCATGAACCTGCGAAGCTGTTTTCGACCGCGTTAGATCCAAAGCGGATTTGTTTTCAAGATTTGTCCAGCATTATACATACTAACTGCTGTTGATCTTTCCCTTACGGATCACGCTGCGGCCCCGGTGCAGTAGCCCGACCGTCAGGGAGGGCTTGGTGTGTCAGAGGAGCCACTAAGATAGTTTGAGCCTCCCTAACGGTCGGGCTACTGCACCGGTCTCACAACTTCAACTGAGCAACCTGCGCGCGACGAAACTGCTGAGGACACACTTCCAAGCAGCAGCCGCTCAATTCCTCTGACACCTTTCGCGCCAACGAAGATGCAGTCAGCACCCCAACTCTCGGCTTCGTCGACGATCTCGTCAGCGGGCTTCCCTCTTCTGATCATCACCGCAGTATCGAGTCCCGCGCTCCGAAGTCTCTCCGCCAATGGTTCAAAGATCTGGCGCACCTGATCCCAGTTTTCTTCGTCTGACACTTCGATCCATTTCATAACTCCAGGCTGACCAGGATCGGTGTTAACCGCCATAACGGTGTCGACTATTGCAAGTAAGCGTACCTGGGTACGCTCGGGCCAGTGGCGATTCAACACCACCTCCACTGCCGCGTTCGAGTCTTTAGATTGATCTACACCAATAAGAAGTCGGGTTAACGAATCCGCACTCCTTCGAGGTTCGCGCGCTATACGAACCGAACAGCTCACCTGATAAAGAACTCTTTGCGAAACGCTTCCGAGAATTAAACGTCCGCCAAACACTGAGTGCCCACGCGCTCCCAACACAACGATGTCGGGTTTCCATTCGTCGGCCTTGCCAATCAGTGCCCAGGCTGGTGAGTTCGCAACTGCCTCGTGTCTAACCTGCCATTCAGGAAACATTTCTCTGATTTGTTGACTGGCTCTTTTTGCAATTTCTTCGGCGTCGCGGAGTTTCTGTTCAGCACGCTTGTGAGCGCGACGAACTGCTTCAGGTTCATGGGGTGGGAACTTATCTTCTTCCTTAATCGCAGGCGGCAAAATGACATCCGCTACTGACATTACTAATGCTTCAGTCTTTGGTGGAAAGCCGGCGTTGCGGAGACTTTCAATAGCTTCGTCGGCGCACTCCGAGCCGTCAGAAGCGATCAGGATTTTCATGTGTTCAGACATATCCGATGCTTGCCGGGAAAACCTTTTGCTTTCCCAGGCGTCTTTAGTGCAAAGGGCTCAGTGGACATATGCTGAAGTTGCTGCCACCGATTCAGCGCACTTGGATTGTGTCACGTTAATAGACCGAACTCGTGAAGTGTTAATGATTCTGCCGCCAACCCACATTGCCAGGTGATACCCAATCACAATCGCCCCCTGTTTGAATGAAGAACCTGGCAACGTTGAACCACTTATCAAGGCTTCTGCGGGTTCAGTCAAATATCGGCCGCCCTCAACTAACACCAGTCCGCTTTGTGGCTCCAGTAATAAGATTCGATAGTCACTATTAAGCGTCCGTAACAGAATCGTGTCGTACGGCTGCAATTTCTCCAGTTCCACTTCGACTTGTGAAGATGGGTCGTCTATTGAGTCTCGTCCTAACGAACCTGGTCGAGTATTTCTGACCTCGTGCTTCCAACAAACTGGACAAAATGCCATCGCAGGATCTAATTCAAGTTTTGCCGCTTCAATAGCTCGACCGCACTTGCGGCAATTACCATAAGAATCCGACATTATTCGATCGAGTGCATCGTCGATCTTTCGGAGACGACTCTGGAGCAATTCTCGGTGCCAATCTGCTGTGGTGATATCGTGAGTGACTTCGCACCCGTCGCGCTCTCTGGCCACTGCGCTCGCGTCCTGAATCATCGCCTCACAAATATCTTCTCGTTCGGAATGTAAATCGTTCCAAACGAGACCCTGATAACCGCCAATTGGAACTTCTATTAGATGAATGTTGTTTTCTGTATTCATGGAGGTTCCCTCACCCGCCCGGAAGACAATTGGATCAAGCTGCCTTTTCGACTTGATCTGCATTCGCACAACGCACTACCTCGACCGAACATTTCGCGTGTGAAACCACAGACTGCGAAACAGAGCCAAGGAGCAAACGTTCCCACCTGCTGTAACCGTGGGAACCAAGCACGATTAAATCGGCGCCCCAGCTTTCCGCCTCTTCCAAAATCACGGCGCGAGGCGGACCCGGCAAAAACTGACCATCGATCGTAATTGTTCCGTTCTTCTTCTTTCGAAGCTGTTCCAAAGCACGTTCAACTATCGACTGCGCTTGTTTTTTTACCGCCTGATCCAGTTCCTCAAAATAGGTTGGTGGTAACACCCAGCCTTCCGGCGTGCCAGCTATTGGTAGCTCGAAAGCATTCAAGACTTTCACGGATGATCCGTCTGGCCAAGGTCTGCGAACAATCTCTTCGACCGCTGCATCGCTGCAAGGTGAGCCGTCGACTGCGAGTAGGATTTTCATAACGATGACTCCTGACTTAGTCGCTGTTTGTTGTCGCGACTGATTCCGATGTGTGCACAACGCGTACCACTTGACCACTTAGCTGATAGTTGAATTCTTGGACTGCTATCTCCGAGGTTTGCCGAATGGGTTGCGAGGTATTACGCACCACACTGGATTTTCCCGCAACAATTGTTTCGCCCGGCAAATGTTTGGCAGCGAAACAGTGAATGCCGCCTCGATTGAGAACTTTTAAGAACGGCATGAGCGTTGCCGAATTGGATGGTCTCAGGAGGAACTCAATACATGATCAAGGTAAATGACAAACCCCAAGTACCGGCAATCGAGTTTAAGAACGTGTGCCTAAGTTTCGGATCACAACAGGTTTTGACCGACATTAGCTTCACCCTCGCACATGGCGAGATGCTGGTCATAACCGGTGTCTCGGGAGCTGGCAAATCCGTACTACTTCGCCTGGCAATGGGCCTGCTCAAACCTGACTCCGGCCAGATCGTGATTGAGGGTCGACACATAGAAACGCTAAAGGAATCAGACCTACTAAACATCCGTGGTGGATTGATGGGAATGGTATTTCAGGAAGATTCATTGTTTACCGGGTTATCTGTCTACGACAACGCCGCTTATCGCCTGGTGGAACACGGTTGGTCCGAGCAGGACGTCGAGAAAGCCGTACGTGAGACCTTAAGTTTTGTTGGCCTTGAAGGCGAGGAGACCAAGTTACCCGAAGAGCTCTCCGGAGGAATGAAACGTCGTCTTGAGATTGCTCGCGCGTTGATTGGATGGCCGCGCATCATGTTATTTGACGAACCGACCATGGGACTCGATCCAATAGTCTCCATCAAAGTACTTGACCTCATCATTCGAGCTAGAGACATAAAGCAGATTTCATCGCTCTACGTCACCAAGAAAATCTATGAGATCCCGTATCTCGCAAACTTTTCTGCTCTAACCCGGCAAGACGGCGACGTAATCACCGCGGAAGCTCCACTCGAGAAGTTGCCGAAAACAAAAATGATCGTTCTCGATGAGGGGAAAATAGTCTTCACTGGCTCTGTTGAGGAATTTAAGGAGAGTGCGTTACCGGCAATCAAGGAACTAGCAGCGCTCGATCGTAACGACCACTCCCATGACCCTTACTTCACTGACCCCTGGGACAAGCGGCGGCGCCCGCAAGAAGCAATTCTATGAATAGAACTCGCCGGCAATGATTAGGCGAAACGCTTCGGTCTTCCTAGTCGTTGCCGGCAAGTGATGACGAGTCTAATAGGTTCAGTGGAGCATAGCCTAAACAGTTTCCGGCAAGATCGACGGCTGAAAGCGTAACAACGCAGTAGACCCATCGATTGCTTTGATCGCGAGTGCGACATCAGCATCTTCATCCGTTTGCTCGAGGCTCACCTGGGTCGGTTGGTTAATGGAATGCGTAACGTGTTCGTCAGCGTTCGCGCCAATCATGATCATGATCTTGTTGCCTGACACCTCATTCCACTCTGCTGTGATTCCTTCGAGGGGTAGCCCATTGCCGGCTGACTGCGCGCCTAGTTCGGATCCAAGAACCTCAATACCTACTGGCGAACCCTGGTGCTTGCGACTGAAATCATTGAAAAACTGTCGCCACTCGATTTGTTGGATTTCCTTTGTTTGCATTGCTGTGTTCCCTTTCTGAGTTTCTCTAGCGATTTCAACCAGCAATGAATGTGCCCAGCATCGATTGTGCGAAGACGGTCCAACAGATAACAAAAAGCAATCCCTAAGATGAAGATTGCCTTGCGGGGTTTCTCGCACCTGACTGGGAAGTTTACGCAAATTATCGCGCTGATCCGTCTCGCACATCTGCGCCGTCCCATAGTGCTCGAAAATTCGGCACTTATCGCCTGCACCGAAAGGCATGAGCATTGCCCGTATGCGAGTGATGTGTGTCGCAAGAACCTTCTCTGAACCGCTGACTCCGCTTCCCGGCCCAACAGAGTCAGCAGTTGTAGTATCACATCCGTCAGCATGGCATGCTCATGACAGACAGGTTGTAACTGCCTCCCTTGGCGTGGATCCAGAGTTCGGGCTAACGACTTCACAAGTTCACAAACGACAACTGCGCTACGGTCCAAACGCGCTGCAAGAAGTTCGACCTCGCTCCGCATGGCGCCTGCTCATCGATCAGTTCACTAGCATCGTAATCGCCCTCTTAGCAGTCGCCGCGGCGATCTCCTGGTTGACGGGCGACCATACCGAAGCGGTGGCGATTCTCATCGTGCTCGTCATCAACGCTGGGGTAGGTTTCACCACGGAATGGCAGGCTGGCCGTGCTCTCGATGCGCTTCGCCGTCAGTCCACAACAATTACCCGCGTGAGGCGCAACGGATTTGAAGCCACCGTAGATGCGGGCGAACTTGTCCCCGGCGACATCGTGATCCTGAACTCGGGCGATCGAGTGCCGGCTGACTGCCGGATACTGGATGCGTCGCTCCTCGAAACTGAAGAGTCGGCCCTTACGGGCGAGAGCGCGACGGTTGAGAAAACGTCGCAGTCTCTGCCAATTCATACTCCAATAGCCGAGCGACGATGCATGCTTTACCTGGGAACTTCCGTCGCGTCGGGCCGGTCTATCGCAGTTGTGGTTAGTAGTGGCACTGCTACTGAACTCGGCCGGATTGGTCACCTCGTTTCCATATCCACTAAAGATCAGTCACCTCTTCAAATTCAACTCACCAAACTTGGTCACCAACTCGTCTACATCGTTCTGCTCATCGCCGCGGTGGTGATGGTGACCGGGTGGTTGAGGGGAGATGGTTTGTGGATGATGGTGGAAGTTGGGATCAGTCTCGCGGTCGCAGCGGTACCGGAAGGGTTACCTGCTGTGACTACATTGATTCTCGCTCTCGGCGTGTTACGGATGGCGCGTCAACGAGCCATCATGCGTCGACTGCCCGCAGTCGAAACACTCGGGAGTACTACTGTCATCTGCGCAGATAAGACCGGCACCCTCACACAAAATCGAATGACCGTTCGTGAATACTGCCTCTCAGATGGTCGATGTGTTGAAGTAGAAGGACGCCAAACGTCGCTCGAAGATGATGAACTTCTGGAGCAAGCAGTTAGAGTCGGCGTTCTTTGTAACGAAGCGTCGTTCCGTCCAGATGCAACCGATGAAAGCCGAACAATTGGCGACCCGACCGAAACAGCTCTCCTCGTCGTCGCTGACTCCTTAGTTCTTGATATTCCGCACGAACGCTCGATCCATCCAAAAGTTGCTGAGTTGCCTTTCAAGGCCTCAACAAAAAGGATGACTACGCTGCATCGAAAGACTGACGGTCAACACTTCGCTGCCCTTAAAGGCGCCCCCGCCGTAGTGCTCGCAGCGTGTTCGGACTACCGGACTATCGATGGCCACAAGGCGGTATTGGATGCGAGGTCAATTGCCAGGTTCACTTTCACCAACGAACAAATGGCAGATCGCGCGTTACGAGTTCTGGCTCTCGCGGTTAAGCACTTTGAAGATGACGTTGAGCATTCCTCTAGTGAGGCGTTAGAAAGCGGATACACGTTCCTTGGTTTCGTCGGAATGATCGATCCGCCGCGCCCGGGTGTGGCTGAGGCGATTCGTCGCGGACGTATGGCTGGTATTCGCACTGTAATGCTTACCGGAGATCAGTTGAATACTGGTATCGCGATCGCTCGGGAGCTGGGGCTCGGCGAGGGAGACCCTCGAGCGCTTCATGCGCGCGATCTGCTGGATGTTGAGCAGAGTCATCTTGCCTACCTTGCCCGCACTACTGATGTCTTTGCGCGTGTTTCTCCTGAAGAAAAATTACGAATTGTCGAAGCGCTCCAGCGAGCAGGTGAAATTGTCGCTGTCACAGGCGATGGCGTTAATGATGCGCCCGCTTTGAAAAAAGCAAATATCGGTATTGCTATGGGCCAGCGAGGAACCGAAGTGGCAAAAGAAGCCGCTGATGTGGTGCTCGCGGACGACAACTTCAAAACAATCCTCAGCGCCGTCGAGGGTGGCCGCACGATCTACGCGAACATTATCAAGTTTGTCCACATGATGTTTTCACACAACCTTGGTGAGGTGGTAATGATCTTCACAGCCATCGCTGCCGGTTGGTCACTGCCACTCTTACCACTACAAATCCTCTGGATGAATCTGGTGACAGATGTTTTTCCGGCGCTGGCGTTAGCAGTTGAGCCGGCATCTCCAGAAATAATGAGTCAACCACCGCGCAGTTCGCGGTCGACGTTGCTCTCCAAACCTTTTCTGTTTTTGATTGCCTGGCAAGCGGCAATGCTGGGAGCACTCGGCCTCGGAGCTTATTTCTGGGCGCTCCAAAAGTATGGCCCAGGCTCACATTCGCGAACCGTGGCGCTGTTTGTTCTGGTCGGTGTACAACTTGGCCACACCTTCAATTGCCGCTCTCGTACCCGTTCTGCGGTTAATGGAGTATTCAGAAACCCCTTCATTTGGATCGCCACAGCGATCGTCATTTCGCTGCAATTGCTGGCAGCTTACTGGTCCCCACTTGCTGGCTTGCTCGACACAGTCAAACCGTTGCCGCTGGATTGGGTTGTAATTATTAGCTCCTCACTCTCAACTATCGTCCTGGTCGAAATCGCAAAACTAACTTTTCGCTGGAGGCGTGGCCTCTAACCCGTCACCCTTTAGTGTCTCGTGCAAGAACTCTCATTCTCCCCAAGCTTCAGCTTGGGGTTTACAGTAGGGCCCAATTTTGAGGAACCGTTTTAACGGTTTATGAGTTTTGAGCGAATCAAAGTCGGCACCGAGGTTTCATTGTCATTCGGATTCATTCGCACGCACAGGTAAACCGTTGAAACGGTTCCTTGAGTATTGAGCGCACCACAACCCCAAGCTGAAGCTTGGGGAGAATGAGAGGAGTTCACACACTCCTGACTACAAATCGATGACAACTCCAAGCTTTTGTAAGAGCCTCTTTAGTAGTGCCAGCGTGTTGTCACGCACGCCCGTCTGTAAGAGCAGAACTGTTTACGGCAACCTGGTCTCCACCAGGTCCACAGGCTTCATCGCAGCCATTTGCTTGTAATTCTGCCACCGCTGATGAACTGCTTTCTGCGCTTGCCTGAGAAGAAACTTCGCTACTTCCGGATCACTCTGCTTCAGCATTCGATACCGACCTTCGGTGTAGATGTAGTCTTCGAGAGGAATCTTGGGATCGTGTGAGTCGAGTTGAAATGGATTCTTGTTCTCTTCACTAAGACTCGGGTCATAGCGAAAGAGCGGCCAGTGCCCGGAATCCACTGCCAACTTCTGCTGAGTCATTCCCTTCGTCATGTCGATGCCATGAGCGATACATTGACCGTAGGCAATTATCAGTGACGGACCTTGATGGGCTTCGGCCTCTACGAAAGCTCGAACCGTCTGGGTGTCGTTCGCCCCCATCGCTATTTGCGCGACGTACACGTTGCCATATCGCATAGCGGTGAGACCCAGATCCTTCTTGGCAGTCGGCTTCCCTCCCGCTGCAAACTTTGCGACAGCGCCCAATGGCGTTGCCTTTGAAGCCTGACCGCCGGTGTTCGAATAGACCTCAGTATCCAACACGAGGATGTTTACGTTTTGTCCGCTTGCCAGGACATGATCGAGGCCGCCGTACCCAATGTCATACGCCCAGCCATCGCCTCCGACAATCCATACGTTTTTCTTCACAAGGGCATCGGCAACACTCAATAGGTCGCGCGCTTCGACGTTATTGCATTCAGCGAGTTTTGCTTTTAGACCACAGACAAGCTCGCGTTCTTGGTTGATGCCTTCATCGGTAGACTGATCTGTGTCGAGCAAACGTGACGCAAGGTCATTTCCAATAACATCAGTAAGTCGAGTCACCAGGTCTCTTGCGTAAGCACTCTGATGATCCAAAGCCATGCGCATACCAAGTCCAAACTCCGCATTATCCTCAAATAACGAATTACTCCATGCAGGTCCCCGTCCCTCTCGATTCATCGTGTAGGGCGTTGTCGGCAGATTACCGCCGTAGATGCTTGAGCACCCGGTTGCGTTTGCAATAACGGCCCTGTCACCAAACAACTGAGTCATCAACTTGATGTAGGGTGTCTCACCACATCCAGCACAAGCACCTGAAAACTCAAACAACGGCTGAAGCAATTGGACGTTCTTCACTGAACCGAAGCTTAGGTGGCCGTTCTTTTGAATCTCGGGCAGCGTTAGAAAGAAGGCCCAGTTCACGCTTCCGCTCTCTCTCAATGGCGATTGTGGATGCATGTTGAGTGATTTACGCGATGGATCGGCTTTGTCTTTCGCAGGACATACTTCGACGCACAGCTGACATCCCGTGCAATCTTCGACAGCCACCTGGAGCGTATAGAGCTTGTCAGGAAGTTCGCGCCACTTAGCCGATATGCTTTTGAACCCCTCTGGAGCATTCGCTAAATCGGGTTGGTCGCAAACCTTTGCGCGGATCGCAGAATGTGGGCAAACAAGAACGCACTTGCCACACTCGATGCACAAATCCTCTTCCCACACCGGAACTTCCAACGCGATGTTTCTCTTTTCAAACTGCGCCGTGCCGACCGGATACGTCCCATCAAGGGGGAACGCACTGACCGGTAGTTGATCGCCACGGCCGGCGATGATTTCGGCAGTTACTTGTCGCACAAATTGGGGAGCGTGCGCGGCAATCTTAGTCATTGACTCGACTTCAGCTGTCGCCCCAGCCGGCACAGGAATCTGATGTAGATATTTGATCGCCGTATCAACGGCCGCGAAGTTCTGACGAACGACTGGCTCGCCGCGCTTTCCGTAAGTCTTGCGAATCGACTGCTTGATCTTCTCAATGGCTTCGGCTTGAGGAAGCACGCCACTGATCGCGAAGAAACATGTCTGCATGATCGTGTTGATTCGATTGCCGAGCTGCGTTTCCTTCGCGACCGCGCTCGCATCGATGGAATAAAGCTTGATGTGCTTCTCGATTATTGTTTGCTGTACGTTTTGCGGTAAGTGTTGCCAGACTTCACTAGCATCGTAGGGACTGTTAAGCAATAAAGTCGCGCCATCGACCGCCGGATCGAGTACCGGATAACGTTCGAGGAAATTGAATTGATGGACCGCGATGAAGTTTGCCCTTTGAATCAGATAGGTGCTCTTAATCGGCTGAGCCCCAAAACGCAGGTGCGAAACCGTCATAGCGCCGGATTTCTTTGAATCATAAACAAAGTATCCCTGGGCATAATTCGGTGTCTCCTCGCCAATGATCTTGACTGAGTTCTTGTTTGCACTGACTGTTCCATCAGCACCGAGGCCCCAAAACATCGCTCGAACTTGATCTTGTGCTTCGGTATCAAACGTCGCGTCATACGGCAGTGAGGTGAAAGTCACATCGTCGACAATTCCCACACTGAAATGGTTCTTCGGCTCTTCCTGCTTTAGTTCATCAAACACTGCTTTGACCATTGCCGGTGTAAATTCTTTAGACGCCAAACCATACCGTCCCCCGACAATGCGTGGCCGGAACCCGGCGTCAACCACTTCAGCAAACGCGGTAACAACGTCTTGATATAGTGGTTCACCTGCACTACCCGGCTCTTTCGTTCGATCGAGAACGGCGATCGACTTTGCCGTACACGGCAATGCCTCCACGAAAAGGTCAACCGGAAAAGGACGATAGAGCCGAACCTTGAGCAAACCGACCTTCTCACCGTTCGCTCTCAATGTCGTAATGGTTTCCTCTACGGTTTCACATCCGGAGCCCATCATGATGATTACTCTTTCGGCGTCCGGGTCTCCAACATACTCAAACAGTTTGTAGTTTCGACCAGTGAGCAAACCGAATCGGTTCATCTCCTCTTGGACAATCCCAGGTGTGTCGAGATAAAGCGAGTTAGCTCGCTCGCGTGATTGAAAGAAAACATCCGGGTTCTGGGCAGTCCCACGCATTACTGGCCTGTCAGGGGTCAAGGCACGTCCACGATGTGAATGCACCAGTTGCTCGTCGATCATTCCTCGTATGGTCTCGTCCGACAGCCTTTCAATCTTCATTACCTCGTGTGAAGTGCGAAAGCCATCAAAAATATGAAGAAACGGTACTCGCGACCGTAAAGTTGCTGCTTGAGAAATCAAAGCAAAATCCATTACCTCTTGAACGGAGTTGGCAAACAGCATCGCCCATCCAGTCGTGCGAGTAGCCATTACATCGCTGTGGTCACCAAAGATAGAAAGCGCATGTGTTGCTACCGAACGCGCGGCTATATGAAACACCGTACTGGTTTGCTCGCCAGCGATCTTGAACATGTTTGGGATCATCAACAGAAGACCCTGACTCGACGTAAATGTTGTAGTGAGCGCACCAGTCTGCAATGTGCCGTGAACAGCACCAGCTGCCCCGCCCTCTGACTGCATCTCGCGAACAAGCGGGGTCATACCCCAGATGTTTTTCTGATTCACCGCCGCCCAGGCATCGGCCGATTCACCCATCGAGGAAGATGGAGTGATCGGATAGATTGCAATCACTTCATTAGTCTTGTAAGCGACATAAGCGGCTGCTTCATTGCCATCGATCGTAACCATCTGATTTTTCATAATAGATCCGGGCCTCCACAAGTGTTCGATTCGAGAGCTAAACGCTTCTAATAGAATCGGCCGCGGACCACTTCCGGTCTCCCGCGGCCGATTCGACACCGTACCAGCAACAAATAAGACAAACCGCGCCTTAGCCGATCTTTACGTCAATCTGTTTCGCTACAGCTTCCTCGCGTTTGGCCAGCGTCACTGTCAGCACGCCATTTTTGAATTCGGCGCTGATCTTCGTGGCATCGACAGACATCGGAACAGTGAAGCTCCGCATGAAGTCGCCATAGTGTCGCTCAACGCGATGATAGTTCTCGCGATTGGTCTCCTCTTCGAACTTGCGTTCACCGCGAACGGTGAGCACATGGTTCTCGATGGTGATCTTGACGTTCTCCTTCTTTATTTCCGGCAGTTCAAACTTGAGCACGATTTCACTGTCGGTCTCGAAAATGTCGCAGGCGGGTGTCCACGGTCTGATTGGCCAGTAGTTCTCGTCCATCGGAAGTTTCGGACGTAATACACTGAGTGGTTCATCCATCATTTGGTTGGTGTCCGAAAGAAATCCAAATGAATCCATGATGAAGTTTTTTGACGGCATTAGTAGATTTCTCGGAATCATGGCTTCTCCTTTCTTCCAATTGGCCCGTTGTTCAAAGAGTTGAGTGCTCAGTGACCCTTCGCAGTTTCGATCTCGTCGATTCTTGCTCGCAGCCACTGCTTCACAAGACGCTCAACCTTTGACTCATTACCTTCCGCTTCCAGGTCTTCAACGGTGTCGCCCGCAGCGTCCAGGGCGATGTGATGACACGGCACCATCTCACAACGATGTTCGGGCGTAACAAAATCGATGAGTTCACACTCGCTGCACGGATGAGCTCGATACGGATAACCGTAATTAAGGCAGCTGAGTGAATCTTGAAAAATGGATTTAGAGAGGTTTGGTGTTCGAACCGAGCGCCCGTATCCGCCGCTCTCAATAAAGCTCAGTTCCTCTTGGAGAAGAGTTAGAAGGTTTCGTTCATCTTTGGTCATGGCTAATACCTCCAGCAAAGTGACCTTGATCCGCTGAACCCTTCGTTGGTTCGTTCATGATGATATTGAGCAACGCTCATGCCGGGGCGAGAATGCGCTGTCTTTCGCTTTTTAAGATCTCAGTGATGATTCTTGATGCGAGAATTGGCCCAAACCTAGCGGGCTTTTCCGCATCGGTAGGGAGGACATCGGAGGTGGTACCGTCGTTTGAGTGTGAGACTACAAGGGTTAGCTCTGAGGCAATGAGTCGTGCCTCGAGAACAACCGTCGGCACATCTGTTGCAGCGTATACCGATTGGTAGCCTTGGGGCGAGAGCCCCTGGTGTAGACATCTGAGAGGAGACGTCATGAAGAGACTTTTATTTCTTGTTGGCCTGCTTTGCGCCTTAATCCTTAGCAGCAGTTCCACACCTTCTATTACGAGCGCCGCCGAAGGTACGAAGAAGGCGCGAGCAGAAGTCCGATTCGACCAGCCAGTCAACCTCATGGGACAAACGCTGAAGGGCAATTACCTTTTCGTCCATGATGACATGGCAATGGCGCGCGGAGATGCGTGCACCTACGTTTACAAAGGCAACGCCGAAGTACGAGAAAACCTTGTCATTTCTTTTCATTGCAAACCACAAGAACGAAACAAGGCTAGCCACTTTACCGTGAGAAGCAGGAAAACCGCCTCGGGGCTAGAAGAGCTAACAGAGTTCCAGTTTTCCGGCAGCACTGAATCGCATTTAGTTCCGGTGCGAGTGGATTGAAGAATTGTACGTTGGTTGGTGGAGCGGTGATTCGGAAATAAGAGGCGAGAGTTGTTTGGAGTTCGTTCGAACTCAGACTCTCGCCTCTTCACTTTTTCGTTAAGCATCAGACTGACTGGTTGTTGTGGACTAGGAGCCAGCACTATTCCCACCATAACGCCTACTCGAAAGGAAAGAAGCCCCACCCATTCCCTTCGAGGAACTTCCTACCTACTGCGTAAACTTCCAGATCCTTTGGGGAATTTCCCATGTCTCAGCTCGATATTCCAGCCGTTGAGAGCCGGTTCTTCGAACAGATCTTCGCAATGCCAAATCATTCAGCAAGGCACGATCATTGCCATCTCTACGGTTGAACGGTTCGTTAAGACTTCTAAGCGAAAGAGACAACCCATGACTACATTGCAACCCAGTTTTAATCCAAACACGCAGCCGGCTAACGGTCCAACTTCGTTCATGACCGAGCGAAATGAACATGAGGTCCGCTGTGGCATGTGCGCAAGAGAAGTGTATGTGGATGACGAAACCTATCGCTTCGGAAGCGATGCCATGAATTCCGGCTTAGACAATCCGTTTCGTTGTGAGGTGTGCATTGACGAGTACGACGATCTCAACTACGAAGTTGAATCGCTCTGTTCACTTTCGCAAACGTCTCGGGATCAGTAGTCCACAATAACAGGGAGGATGGGAGGTTGATACGATGGCAAATGACGATCGCGACATTCTCGAACTGCTCAAAGATGAACTCGTGTTCATTGAGAAGGGCGGATACGTTCGTTCGGTCCACACTCCATGGAAGCTGAATTCAACCTTCCAGGAATCCGCGACCTGTCTAAATTATGGCTACCCTTACCGCGCTCATCCTTGCAGTGAGTGTCACCTACTCGATTTTGTTGCGCCCGAGCATCGCTCTGAGATGGTGCCGTGTCATCACATCACCCTGGACGCTGCGGGCGACACCGTAAAAGACCTTGAAGCTGACGATAACGAGTCAAGGTTAGCGCGCAAAGTTAGTGACTGGCTCCGGACCAAGATTAAGGAGTTAGAGGAAGAGCGCACGACACAAGCCCTGGCCGGATGTCCTTGAAAAGAGGTTCAAATGAACAGTTCGGGCTATCTCATAGTCACGGTGTTAGTGGCTACATCTCTTTATTTCGGTATCCGATCGCTTGCTCGTGTCTACTCTCACTACAGGGGCACCAGGCTGGTTACATGCCCCGAAACAGGAAGGTCCACAATCGTTGAAGTTGATGCGTTACACGCATCATTGACATCAACCGTGGGCCTTCCTGACATTCGTCTTAAAGAATGCACGCGCTGGCCATTGAACAAACAGTGTGGACAGGAGTGCCTGGCAACCATGGATGTAGCGCCCGAACAATGTCTAGTTAGTGGCGTGCTAATGCGATGGTATCGCGGAAGAAAATGCTGCTACTGTGACAAAGAGATGGAGGAGCTTCATTGGGAGGAACTTCGTTGCCTAGGCCATAAGCCAGCGCTGTTAAGTCCCGACGGATTGCTGGTGCAATGGAGTGAAGTTCCAATGGAGAACCTCTCGACGATACTGAATACGCACCTACCGGTTTGTTGGGACTGTTATATAGTGCAGTCGTTCCGACGCGAGCATCCTGAACTGATCGTCTTGCGACCAAGGTTAAAGGATTTTACCGAAGGCGTCGCAACTCATTGACGTCATCCTTTGAATTTACTGCTCAGGTCGGGCAGTCCCCCCGGTGCAGTAGCCC
>Ga0207691_10003824_pt1 | contig 14604 bp, 16 predicted proteins | sample KBSM13metaG_FD_184327 | JGI IMG/M metagenome (GOLD analysis project Ga0207691, IMG submission 184327) | Miscanthus rhizosphere microbial communities from Kellogg Biological Station, Michigan, USA - KBS M1-3 metaG (SPAdes) (version 2) | ecosystem: Host-associated > Plants > Roots > Rhizosphere >... | reverse complement strand
TCAGTACGCCCTCCGGGACCGTTCGAACCGCCGCACGATCACCTGCGCGATCACGTTCGTCACGAGCGAGATGACCATCAGGATCGCGCCGAGGTAGAGGATCGAGCTCGCCTGCAACCCGGATGTCGCGCCCTGGTACTGCGCCGCTATCCGCGAGCCGAGGGAGTCCGCCGGGGCGAAGAGCGAGATGTGGATCGAGTTGGCGCCGCCGATCACCTGGTTGACCGCGATCGCCTCGCCGAACGCGCGGCCCAGGCCGAGCAGCACCGCCGCGGCGATCCCCGGGGCTGCGTACGCGAACATGACACCCCGGATCGCCTCCCAGCGCGTCGACCCGAGCGCCATCGCCCCGTCCATCAGATCGCGCGGCGTGCGCGAGAACAGCTCGCGGCAGATCGCCGAGGTGATCGGGATGACCATGATCGTCAGGATGAGGGCCGCGGGGAGCATCCCCGCTTGCGACGGCTCGCCGGAGAAGAGGGGGCACCACCCGAGGAAGCTCTGCAACCACGGCTCGAGGGTGTCCCGCACCCACGGACCGAAGACGAGGATGCCCCAGAGACCGAGGACGACGCTCGGGATGGCCGCCAGCAGCTCGACGAGCGCCGCGATGGGCGCGGCGACGCGTCTGGGAGCGATCTCGGTGAGAAAGAGTGCGATCGCGATCGAGAGCGGCGTCGCGAGCAGCAGCGCAATGAACGAGGTGACGACCGTCCCGTAGACGAACGTCAGCGCGCCGTAGGAGTCCTTGACCGGGTCCCAGGCCTCCGTCCACACGAACGAGAGGCCGAACTCCACGATCGCCGGCCAGGCGTCGGAGACGACCTGATAGACGATCATCCCGAGCAGCACGGTCGCCGCCGCGGAGGCGGCGACCGCGATGCCCTGGAAGAGGACGTCGCCGAGCCGGATCCCGCGGCGCTCGAGCTCGGCGCCCGGCGCCTCGGGGTACTCGACCGAGGTCACAGTGCTATGCCGCCACCTTCACCTTGGCCAGCTCGCGGTACGCGTAGGCCTTGACGGAGGTCGGGAGCGGGACGAAGAAGAGCGGCGGGGCGAACTTCTGACCCTGCGTCACCGCCCAGTACACGAACTTGCGGAGGTCTGCGGCCTTGGCAGAGCTCGTCGGCAGGATCACGTACGTGAAGGTCGTGATCGGATAGGCCAGCTTGCCGGCCGCTTTGGGCGGATCCACGATCTTCAGCTGCGCCGGGCTCGTGATCTTCTTGGGCAGCGTCGAGACCGCCTGCGTGATGCCGCGCAGCCCCGGCGTCGTGAAGCGCCCGGCCCGGTTCTGGATCATGGCGAACAGGAGCTTGTTCTGGATCGAGTAGGCGGCGTCCACGTACGTCAGGGCGCCGGGCGTGTTCTTCACCACTCCGGCGACGCCCGAACTACCCCGCGCGCCGACGCCGGTCGGGAAGTTGACGCTCGTGTTGTTGCCCACGCGGCTGGAGAACTGGCCGCTGACGGCGGAGAGATACGCCGTGTAGGCGAAGGTCGTGCCCGAGCTGTCCGAGCGGTAGACGGGCGTGATCTTCGTGTCCGGCAGGGTGAGCTTCGGGTTCAGCTTCTTGATCGCCGGGTCGTTCCAGCTCGTGATCGAGCCCATGTAGATGTTCGCCAGAGTCGCACCGTTCAGGTGCACGCGGCCGTTGAGGCCCGGCAGGTTGTAGGGGATCGAGACCGCCGCGAGCCCCCACGGGATCACAACGCAGCCCTTGCAGTCCGTGAGCTGCTGGGCGGACAGCGGGGCGTCCGACGCGCCGAAGTCGACGGTCCGTGCGGTGATGCCCGCGATGCCGGCACCCGACCCGGTCGGCGAGTAGGTGACGTTGATGCCGTAGGCCTTGGCGACCTCCGGGATCCACTTCGAGATGAGCGGGAAGGGGAACGTCGCTCCCGTCCCGACCAGCTGTGTGTCCTGCTTGGCGCTCGACGAGGCCTGCGCCTGACCGGCGACGGCCGCGAGCACCAGCGCGCCCACGAGGGCGAGCGTCGCGAACCCTGCTCTCTTCATCGTCCTTCCACCTCTCCATTGGTCTCGAGTCACGTGGTTACGGCCGCCACGGTGCCGGTACGCCGGCGGAATGTGGGGCACGCGGTGGTATCCGAGTGGTGACGCATCGGTGAACGCGCCAGGGCGTCAATGCGACGCGTCCGAGAACTCGTGGAACTCGCCGGTGACCAGGTACTCCGTCTGCTCGCCGATGTCGACCGCGTTGTCCCCGATCCGCTCGATGCAGCGCGCGACGACGATCATCCGCATCCCCCACTCCTGCATTCCCGGGCTCGCTGACATCGCGAGCACCTTGTCGACGACGGCGCGGTTCGTCCGGTCGATCAGCTCGTCCAGGTCGACGAGCTCGCGCGCGCCGTCGACGTCACGGGCGGCGAAAGAGTCGAGTGCGCGGCGCACCATCTCGGCCGCGCGGGTTCCCATCTCGCAGAGCCCCTCCACGAGCTCGGTGTGCTGCTCGAGCGCAGCGGAGAGCTTCGTCAGCTTCGCGACCGTGACGCTCTGGTCGCCGATCCGCTCGAGGTGGATCGAGCTGTGCAGCACGGCGAGTACGAGGCGGAGGTCGGTCGCCACGGGCGCCTGCTGCGCGAGCAGCTCGCCGATCGACCGCTCGATGCGGTGGTAGCGGTCGTCGATCTCGTCGTCGAACGCGATCACCTCGTCGCAGAGCTCGACGTCCTGCGTCTCGAGTGCGTTGATCGCGCCGGCCACCGCGCGGAGGACGACGCCGCCCTGCTCCTGGAGATCGGCCTCGAGCGCCTCGAGGCTCGCCTGGTACTCGACCCGCGCCACTAGCCGAACCGCCCCGTTACGTAGTCCTCCGTCCGCCGGTCGGACGGGTTTGTGAAGATCTTCGTCGTCTGGTCGTACTCGACCAGCGTCCCGTGGCGGCCCGTCCCATCCTCGCGCACCTCGACGCTGAAGAACGCGGTCATGTCGGCGACGCGCGCTGCCTGCTGCATGTTGTGCGTGACGATCACGATCGTGTACTCGCGCTTCAGCTCGTGGATCAGGTCCTCGATGCGCGACGTCGAGATCGGGTCGAGCGCCGACGCGGGCTCGTCCATCAAGATCACGTCCGGCTCCACCGCGAGCGCCCGCGCGATGCAGAGGCGCTGCTGCTGGCCGCCCGAGAGGCCGAGCGCGTTCTCGGAGAGGCGGTCCTTCACCTCGTCCCAGAGCGCGGCGTGGCGGAGCGTTCGCTCGACCCGCTCGTCGAGGTTCTTCGTCAGCTTCAGCACCCGCGGGCCGAACGCGATGTTGTCGTAGATGGACTTCGGGAACGGGTTCGGCTTCTGGAAGACCATCCCGATCCGCCGGCGCACCTCCACCGGGTCGACGTTCGACGCATAGAGGTCCCTGCCGTGGTACAGGATCCGGCCACCGACCTCGGCGCCCGGGATCAGGTCGTTCATGCGGTTGAAGCACCGGATGAAGGTTGACTTGCCGCAGCCCGACGGACCGATGAACGCCGTGACGAAGTTCTTCCTGACCTCGAGCGACACGCCGTCGAGCGCCAGTGCGCCGCTGTACGAGACGGAGAGGCCTTCGACGTCGAAGACCACCTCGCGGCCGCGATGGTCGGAGTCGATCTGGCTCGCGAGCTGGCCGATCCTGGTCGGGTCGATTCCGGTGGACACGGTGGCCCTCGTCGTCGTCTGCGACATCGACGCCAGTGTCCGGCCGACGGGCATCTGCATGGGGCGCCGTCGGGTGAACGTCTGGTGAGAAACTGGTGAACCCCTGCCGCCCTTAGCCCGGAAGCCACGTCCAATGCCGCCGCGACAGCGGCGGCCTTCAGGGATCTGCCCCGCCGCAGGCGGGGATCAGCGGCGGGAATCCGCTCCTGCGGATTCCCGCTTCGCGGAGGAGGGAAGGAACGTGCATCGGATCTCGAGGCCGGCCCCCAGGCCGCCGAGCGCCTCGACGGTGCCTCCCGCCTGGGTGACGACGTGCTTCACGATCGCGAGGCCGAGACCCGTCCCACGCGAGGCGCGCGCCCGGTCGGCGCGGAAGAAGCGCTCGAACAGCCGTCCGAGCTGCGCCTCCTCGACCCCGACGCCGTCGTCGGTGCCGCGCAGGACAACCGCGTCGCCCACACGCTCGATCGCGAGGGTGAACGTCGCTCCCGGCCCTGCGTAGCGGATCGCGTTCTCGGCGAGGTTCTGTGCGACGACGCGGAGCATCCGCGGACGGATCGCCAGCTCGACGGCCGGGTCGCCCTCGACCACGACCGCGACGCCCGCCCGGCTCGCTCGCTCCTCCAGCTCCGCCGCGACGGTGTCGAGCTCGGGGAGCACCGCCACGGCGCCGAGCGACACGACACGGGTGCCGGATTCGAGCTCGCTGAGGAACAGCACCTCGTCGATCAGCTCGCGGATCTGCTCGACTTCGGCCCGCGCACGGTCGACGAGCTCCGCCACGTTCTCGCCCGGCAGGGTCGCCATCTCGAGGAGCGAGAGCAGTCGTGCGAGTGGTGTCCGGAGCTCGTGCGAGACGGCAGCGGTGAACCCGGCGCGAAGCTCCTCGTAGGCCGTGAGGTCGCCGCCCCGAGAGAGGTAGACGAGCCGCTCCCGGCGCCCGTCGACGTCGTACGGCACGACGAGCGGGATGATTCCCGCCTCCCCGGAGAGGAGCCCGTCCGGCAGCTTCGCGCCTTCCTCGAGCCCCTGGATCGACTCGCGGGCGCGACGACTGGCGACGAGCACCCGGTCGTCGCCGTCCACGACGACGACAGCCTCGCGGCTCTCCTCGAGCAGCATCCTGGCCCGCGCGGCGTCGGCGTCCATGCTCACGGCGTTCTAACAGACGCCTGACGCAGAGCTTGCGTGCCGCTCACGAGCACCTCAACCCGTCGACGGTGAATGGGGAGCGTCAACGACGGGAGGAGCAACGATGAAGTGGAAGATGACCATATTCGTGGCGATCGGAACGCTCACGCTCGCGTCGGGCGCTTTAGCGGCGATGATCGACGGGACGTCGGGGAACGACCACCTGCGCGGCACTATGCAGGCGGACGTGATTCGCGCGTTCGCCGGCGACGACTTCGCGAACGCGCGGGCGGGCAACGACCTCGTCCGTGCCGGCGCAGGCGCCGACGTCGTACAGGGCGACCGCGGCAGCGACATCGTGTTCGGCGGGACCGGATCCGACCGGCTCGACGCAGGCGGCGCCGACGACGTCGTGTGGGCCGGCTCCGGCGACGACGCGGTCTACGGCGGCCAGGGCCCCGACGAGCTCCACGGAGGCACGGGTGACGACACGGTCCGCGGCGGACCGGGTGACGATCGTCTCTGGGCCGGACCCGGGCACGACGTCGTCCGCGGCGGCGTCGGCGACGACACACTGCACGCTCTCGCGGCGGACGGCGCACCGGACACGCTCGACTGCGGCCCTGGGCGCGACACGGCGTGGGTGCTCGCCTCCGAGCGCTCGAGCACGACGTTCCGGGGCTGCGAGACGATCATGGTCGTCGTCAGGCCGAGCGAGGCCGACGAGGCCGCGGAGGGCGACCGCGACGCGGACGCGGACTGACGCGAGAGGGACGAGGCTGGGGCGTGGCTTCAGCCTCGCCCCTCTTCGTTCACCACTCGGTTGCCATTCCTTCACCAGCGCGCAGCCCTCCGAGCTTGCGCCGATCGCCAAAATGTGCGGAAGAAATGGCGAAGGTCCTGATCATCGAGGACGACGAGGTCATCGCCCAGGGGATGTCGCGTCATCTCCAGGCGGCGGGCTTCGACGCAGTCGGCGTCGCGAACGGCGAGACGGGCCTTGCCCGGCTGCGGTACGAGCGGCCTGACGTCTGCGTGCTCGACCTCATGCTTCCGGGTGTCGACGGGTGGAAGGTGATCGAGCAAGCCCGCGGCGAGGGCATCGGCACGCCGATCGTCGTCGTCTCGGCGCGCGGCACCGAGCACGACCGGGTGCACGCCCTGGAGATCGGCGCCGACGACTACCTCGTCAAGCCCTTCTCGATGAAGGAGCTCGTCGCGCGTGTCGGGGCTGCGGCACGCCGCGGCACCCGCGCGCAGGATCCGCGCCGCGGCGAGGAGATCGTGATCGAGGAGCTCCGCCTCGACCCCAGGAACGTGCAGGCCTACGTCGACGGGGACAGCGCCGACCTGACGCCCACCGAGTTCCGCCTCGCCTACGCGCTCGCGCTGGAGACCGGCCGAGTCCTGACGCGGGACGAGCTGCTGCAACGCGTCTGGGGGCGACGCGCGTCCCACCGGGACCGAACGGTCGACGTCTTCGTCCGCAAGCTCCGCGAGAAGATCGACGGCCGCGCATCGCGGCACACGTTCCTGCAAACGCGCTACGGCGTCGGCTACAAGCTGGAAGCCGAGCCCAAGTAGGGGACGCGGCGGGCGGTCCCCGCGCCAGGTATACTTCGTCTCACGAATGATTCGTGAGACTACGCGTTCACCGCTCGAGATCGCCGGAGAGCTTCGTCCGGCGCTCCTTCGCCTCGCTCGGAACCTGCGCCGCGAGACCGCGGCGCTCGGCGTTACCTCGCACCAGGCGACGCTGCTCGCGCTCGTTGACGGCCGCCCGGGGCTCTCGCTGCGGGAGCTCGCCGATGCGGAGGGCATCTCCGCACCGTCGCTCTCCGGACATGTCGACCGGCTCGAGACAGCGGGGCTGCTGCTCCGTATGCGGTCCGAGGAAGACCGCCGGCGCGTCGGGCTGGAGCTGACACCCGAGGGCCGCGCGATCCTAAAGCGGGTCCGCGCGCGTCGTACGACCTGGCTGGCCGATCGGATCGCCCACCTTTCCGACGATGATCGAGAGCGTGTCGAGGAGGCGCTCCCGGCGTTGCGCCGGATGCTGGAGCGGCCGTGAAGCTCCTCTCGTTCGCGCTCCGCAGGCGCACCTTCCGCTCGCTCCGCCGCCACCGCAACTACCGGCTCTTCTTTGCCGGACAGATCGTCTCGGTCGCCGGCACATGGATGCAGAACATCGCGCTCGCGTGGCTCGTGATCGAGCTCTCGAACGCTCCGCTCGCCGTCGGAGCGCTCGCGTTCTGCCGCTTCGTGCCGTTCTTCCTGTTCGGCCTCGCCGCCGGCGTCGTGATCGACCGGCTCGACACGCGCCGGCTCCTCCTTGCGACGCAGGGCGCGGCGATGATCGTGTCGATCGCGCTCGCGGTTGTCACGCTCGCCGGCTGGGCAACGCTGCCGGTCGTCTACGCCCTGGCGGCAATCGGCGGGCTCGTGCTCGTGTTCGATGCGCCGGGACGGCAGACGCTGACATTCCAGATGGTCGGCGAGTCGGAGCTGCAGAACGCCGTCGCACTCAACTCCGGCCTCTTCAACGCCTCTCGCGTGATCGGCCCCGCCCTCGCGGGGCTCCTGATCGCGGCGGTCGGGACCGGCATGTGCTTCGTCGTCAACGCGTTCAGCTTCCTGGCGGTGCTCGTCGCGCTCTACCTGATGCGCGAGGACGAGCTGCACCCCGTCGAGAAGCGGCCCGGGACGAAGGTCGTCACCGGCATTCGGGAGGGCCTGGCCTGGGCGGCGCACACGCCGCTCGCGCGCGTCGTGCTCGGCGTGGTGACGGTCGTCAGCCTCGTCGGCTTCAACTTCAACGTGCTCGTCCCTCTGCTCGCCTCGCAGACGCTCGACGTCGGCGCGGGCACCTTCGGCCTGCTCTCGGCGGCCTTCGGCCTCGGCGCGCTCGCCGGTGCGCTCGCGACGGCCAGCATGCGCGAGGCGAGCCCGCGGGTCTTCGTCGGCGGCGCGATCGGCTTCAGCCTGGCGATGCTCGGGCTCGCGTTCGTCCACTCGGTCGACGTCGCGCTCGTGCTGCTCCTGCTGCTCGGCATGTCCTTCTCCTTCTTCACCTCGAGCGCCAACGCGCTCGTCCAGCTCGCCTCGCCGCCTCATCTGCGCGGGCGCGTGATGAGCCTCTACCTGTTCGCCTTCGCCGGCCTTGCCCCGATCGGCGGGCTCGTCGCGGGCTTCCTCGCCGAGCAGGGCGGGACGGAGCTCGCATTCGGCCTCGCGGGCGTCGCCGGCCTCCTCGCGATCGCATGGGCGGCGTACTCGCTGTTCTCGGAGCCTTTGCGGCCCGCGCGCGCCCAGGCCTGACGGGACAGCACACCGCTGCGTTACGGTTCCTGTCGGCATCGCACGGACGTGACCCCGCCGCCGCCGCGGCATCCCGGACGTGCGATGCCGAACGTTCCTGCTAGAGCTGCTCGACCGACGTCAGCCACAGCGGGCCGTCGGCCGCGTCGAGACGAAGCGGGTTCGGATCGTCCGGCTCGTCGAGCGAGGCGTCCTGCACGTGCAGGCGCCGGCCGTCGATCGTCGCCACGGGGCCGATGACGGATTTGTCGAACATCAGCTGCCAGGCGCGAACCTGGCGAAGGAGCTCCGCGCGGGCCTTGCCCGGGTCGAGCTCGGTGTAGTCCGTGCCGAAAGGCCCCGCCCACGTCGCACCCTCCGTGCGCTGCGGATCGCCCCGCTCACCGGCGAGGACGCGGCGGAGCGCATCCGGGTAGAGCTCGCCGGCGAGCTCCCGGAGCACGGTAACGAGCCCGCCGATCGTCTGGTCGGCCGGCATCGGACGCGCCCCCTGGGCGAGCACCGGGCCGGTGTCGAACGTCTCGTCCATCAGGTGGAGCGTGAGCCCCAGCTCTGCGTCGCCCTCGCGGATCGCCCACGCGAACGGGTACGGGCCGCGATGCCGCGGGAGGAGCGCAGGATGGCTGTTGACGACGCCGAGCCTCGGGATCGAGAGCACCTCGGGCGGGAGCAGCCAGCGATACCCGGCGCAGAGGCCGATCGCCGGCTCGTAGGCGGCCGTGAGGCGGACGAGGTCGGCCTTGTCGACCACGAAGCAGACGTCCAGGTCGTCGGGCGTCTCGGCGATGACCGCTGCGCGCCGTTCGGCGTCCTCCGCGCTGCGAACGTCGCGCGGCGTGAGCACCGCGACGGGCTCGAGCCCAACCGCGCGCGCCGCCTCGGCCAGCCCGAGGATCCCGGCGGGGATCATCGAGTAGATCACGGCGCGCATCGGGAGCGATCCTATGCGGTTCCTCTTCGGAGGCTCGAGACGCGATCGTTACGCTGCGCAACGATATGACGGAGACGCGCCAGCATTACGGCCTCACCCTCGCGATCCTGACGATGGCGGCGACCGCGTATGCGCTCCAGCAAACAATGGTCGTCCCGGCGCTGCCGGAGCTCCAGCGCGAGCTCGGCGCGTCGACGACGTGGGTCACGTGGGTGATGACGGGATTTCTCCTCTCGGCTGCAGTGCTCACGCCGATCCTCGGCAAGCTCGGCGACCGCTACGGCAAGGAGCGGCTGCTCGTCCTCTCGCTCGTCACGTTCCTCATCGGCTGCATCGGCTGCGCTGCGGCGCCCGACATCTGGACGCTGATCCTGTTCCGCATCGTCTCCGGCGCGGCGGGCGCGGTGTTCCCGCTCAGCTTCGGGATCATCCGGGACGAGTTCCCGCCGGAGCGGATGAAGGTCGGGATCGGGCTCCTCTCGGCCGTGTTCGGAGTCGGCGGCGGGCTCGGGCTCGTGATCTCCGGGCTTATCGTCGACAATGCGAGCTGGCGCTGGCTGTTCGTCATCGGCGCCGCCGGTGTCGCGGTGGCGATCGTGCTCGTGCACCGGTTCATCCCCGAGTCGCCCGTCCGCTCGACCTCGCGCATCGACGTGCCCGGCGCGGCCCTGATGTCGGTCGTCCTCGTGACGTTCCTCCTCGCGCTGTCCGAGGGCGCGAGCTGGGGCTGGACGTCCGCAGCGACGCTCGGGCTGTTCGCGTTCTCGGCCGTCTGCGCCGTGCTCTGGGTGGTGCTCGAGCTCAACGTCGACGAGCCGCTGATCGACATCCGGGTGCTCTCCGACCGCCCGGTGCTGCTCACGAACATCACGGCGCTCATCTCCGGCTTCGCCATGTTCGGCTCGTTCATCCTCGTGCCGCGATTCGTCGAGGCGCCGGGCGGCCTGCCCGACGCGGTCGCCGACCGGCTCGGCTACGGGTTCGCGGCGACAGCGACGATGACGGGCCTCTACCTGCTCCCGGGCTCGCTCCTCATGCTCGGCGCGGGTCCCGCGGCCGGGCTGCTCGGACGCCGCTTCGGCTCGAAGTGGCCGCTCGCGCTCGGCATGGTGCTGATCGCCGTCTCGACATTCGGGCTCGCCGCGCTCCACTCCGAGCCGTGGCAGATCGTCGTGTCGATGGCCGGCCTCAGCGTTGGTGTCGGATTCGCGTTCGCCGCCATGGCGGCGCTCATCACCGAGGCGGTCGAGCCGACCGAGACGGGTATCGCGACCGGCATCAACACCGTGATGCGCACGATCGGCGCCGTCGTCGGCGCCCAGGTCGGCGCAGCGATCCTCACGGCGACGACGCTCCCGGGCACGACGGTCCCGACCGAGGGCGCATACGTCGGCGCGTTCCTGCTCTCAGCGGTGGCCGCCGCCTGCGCCGGCGTGATCGCCGTGTTCGTCACGCCGACGCGACGGCGACGGCGCGCGAAGCTGGCGGTCGAGCCGGCGTGACCGTGGCGATCTCTGACGCGCGGCTCCTCGCCGGGGCCGTCGAAGGGCTCGTTGCCGCGCTGGTGCATCAGCGACGCGCCGCGCGCGATCCAGAGCCGGGCGAGCTCTCGACCTTCCAGTCGCTCGCACTCGCGTCGATCGTCGACCTCGGCGCGTTGCGCCTCGGCTTGCTCGCGGACGCGCTCGGCACGACCGATGCGACGGCATCGCGCACGGTAGACGTCCTCGAGCTGCACGGCTTTGCGACGCGCCGTCCCGACACCGGCGACGGCCGGGGCGTGCTCGTCGAGCCGACGTCCGCCGGCCGGGACGAGGTCCGACGGCAGCGCCGCCGCCTGACGCGTCTCGCCGAGCGCGCGCTCCGTGACCTCGGTCCCGCAGAGACCGCCCGCGTCACCGCGGCGCTGGTAGAGCTCCGCGTGTTGCTCGACCGTCGCTGACCGGGGTCAGCCGATCGTCCAGGTGTCGGCCCCGTGGAGCAAGGCGGCGAGGTCGCCTTCGCCCTTCTGCTCCACACTCGCCTGGACCTGCTCGTGCACGAGGTCCTCGTACACGGGCCGTGCGACCGAGCGGAACACCCCGAGCGGGACTGCGCTCGCGGTCTCCCAGGTGAGCCGCGCGAGCGCGAACGCGAGCCCCGGGTCGTCGCGGAGGGGATCGTGGCGGAGGAGGCCGCCGACCGACGCGTCGACGATCTCGAGCGTGCCGTCGGGGCGCATGCGGACACCCTTCTCTCCCCAGCGGACCTCGTCGCCCGCCTTCAGGTAGAGGCGGTTCTCCTTGTGGTCGCGGACGACGTCGAAGGCGCCGTCGTTGTAGATGTTGCAGTTCTGGAGGATCTCGACGAAGGCCGCGCCGCGGTGGGCGGCGGCGGCCCGCAGCACCTCCGCGGTCCCCTGCTTGTCCGTGTCGATCGCCCGCGCGACGAACGTCGCCTCGGCGCCGATCGCCACCGAGAGCGGGTTGAACGGCTGGTCGACCGAGCCGAACGGCGTCGACTTCGTCACCTTGCCGAGCTCCGAGGTGGGCGAGTACTGACCCTTGGTGAGCCCGTAGATCCGGTTGTTGAACAGGACGATCGTGATGTCGACGTTCCGGCGTAGCGCGTGGATCAGGTGGTTGCCGCCGATCGAGAGCGCGTCGCCGTCGCCGGTCACGACCCAGACGGACAGATCGGGCCGCGACGTGGCCAGGCCGGTCGCGATCGCCGGCGCGCGCCCGTGGATCGAGTGCATCCCGAACGTCTCGACGTAGTACGGGAAGCGCGCCGCGCAGCCGATCCCGGACACGAAGACGAGGTTCTCGCGCGGGATCCCGAGCTCCGGCAGGAACGACTGGACACCGGCGAGGATCGCGTAGTCGCCGCAGCCGGGGCACCAGCGCACCTCCTGGTCCGACTTGAAGTCCTTCGCCGTGAGCTGTACGAGGCCGTTGCCGCCCGTCATCTCTCGTTCCCTCTCTTGTAGTTGCCCGTCGCACGTGCGAGGAGCAGCTGCCTCGCGTCCCCGTCGGCCGCGGACGAGAGACCGCGAGCGAGACGCTCCGCCGGGACTCCCGCGATGACCGCGACCGTGCGGCCCTCGCGCGTGACGAGCACGCGGTCGTTCCTCGTCACGAGGGCCGTGAAGTCGCTCATACCGTGGCCGCCATGGTCGTGATCACGTCCTCGAGCTCCCGCGCGCCGAGCGGGCGTCCTCGCACCTTCGTGTACGAGACCGCGTCGACGAGGAACTTGGCGCGAAGCAGCATCGCGAGCTGGCCGAGGTTCATCTCCGGGATGAGGACCTTCTCGTAGCGGCGGAGCACGTCGCCGGTGTTGCGCGGCAACGGGTTCAGGTACTGCAGGTGCGCCTGCGCGACGCGGACGCCCTGCCGCCGCGCGCGTCGCACGCCCGCCGTGATCGGGCCGTACGTCGATCCCCAGCCGACCACGAGGAGCTGCGCGTCGCCGTCGGGATCGTCGACGGCGAGCTCTGGGATGTCCCCCGCGATGCCCGCCACCTTCTGCGCGCGCAGCCGAACCATCAGGTCGTGGTTGTCAGGGTCGTAGGAGATCGCGCCGGTGACGTCGGCCTTCTCGAGCCCGCCGATCCGGTGCTCGAGACCCGCGGTGCCGGGGATCGCCCATGGCCGGGCGAGCGTCTCGGGATCGCGGCGGTAGGGCTCGAACGGCTCGCCGTTCGCCTCGGCGAAGCTCGTCGAGATGTCCGGCAGGTCCGCGACGTCCGGGATGAGCCAGGGCTCGGAGCCGTTGGCGAGGTAGGCGTCGGAGAGGAGGTATACGGGGGTGCGGTACTTGAGCGCGATGCGAGCCGCCTCGATCGCGGCCTCGAAGCACTGCGACGGCGTCGACGCTGCGACGACCGGGACGGGGCTCTCGCCGTTGCGGCCGAAGAGGACCATCAGCAGGTCGGCCTGCTCGGGCTTCGTCGGCATGCCCGTCGAGGGGCCGGCGCGCTGGATGTCGAGAATCAGGAGCGGGAGCTCGAGCGCGATCGCGAGGCCGACGGTCTCGGCCTTGAGGACGACGCCCGGCCCGGCCGAGGCCGTGACGCCGAGCGCGCCTCCGAACGCGGCGCCCACCGCGGCGCCGACCGCGGCGATTTCGTCCTCGGCCTGGAACGTCACGACGCCGAACTCCTTCTTGCCCGCAAGCTCCTCGAGGATCGACGACGCCGGCGTGATCGGGTAGGCGCCGAGGAAGAGCGGCAGCTTCGCGAGCTTCGCCGCGGCGATCAGCCCGTAGGAGATCGCGGTGTTGCCCGTGATCTGGCGGTACGTGCCCGGTGCGAGCGGGGCTGGCGCGATCTCGTAGGAGACCGCGAAGTCCTCCGACGTCTCGCCGTAGTTCCACCCGGCGCGGAAGGCGCGGCTGTTCGCCTCCACGATCTCGGGCCGCTTCGCGAACTTCTTCGAGATGAAGTCGATCGTTCCGTCCGTCGGTCGGTGATAGAGCCACGACATCAGGCCGAGCGCGAAGAAGTTCTTCGACCGCTCCGCCTCGCGCGGCGTGACGCCTTCGATTCCCTTGAGCGCGCCGACCGTCATGGAGGTGAGCGCGACCTCGTGGAGGTGGTAGTCGTCGAGGGAGCCGTCCTCGAGCGGGTTGGCCGCGTAGCCCGCCTTCTGCAGCGTGCGATCGCCGAACGAGTCGGTGTCGACGATGAGCGTCGCGCCCTTCGGCACGTCGCGGAGATTCGCCTTCAGCGCGGCCGGGTTCATCGCGACGAGCACATCCGGGCGGTCGCCCGCGGTGAGGATGTCGTGGTCGGCGAAGTGGACCTGGAAGCCCGAGACGCCCGGGAGCGAGCCGGCCGGCGCACGAATCTCGGCCGGGAAGTCGGGGAACGTCGCGAGGTCGTTCCCGAGCATCGCGGTCTCGCTCGTGAACCGGTCGCCGGTGAGCTGCATGCCGTCACCGGAGTCACCCGCGAAGCGGATGATCACAGCGTCGAGGTGCTCGACCTTCTTGGTGCTCACCTCGGTCAGGGTAGCGCGAGGCCCAGAAGCGCGGGGTCGGCGAACCGCGGTGTCAGACACCGTTGACTGTCAAGGCCAAAGAACACCGCGTTCGTGCCGATGTCTCCACAGGACGTCGCGTCGCACGCATCCGGGGCACACTGCCCCGTTGTCCACAGCGTGTCGCCCCGTTCGGACGAGTCCCGAACGGACGTCTTGACAGAAAGCCGTGTCTGACACCGACATCCGCCTCACGGCGAGCGTCGCACGAGGCGGATGCCCCACGCGGCGCCGGAGGCGAACAGCGCGTCCGCGTCGACCTCGTCGGCCCAGCCCAGGAAGTGCCTCTCCTGATCGTCCGGGGTCGAGCCCTCCACCGCGAGACGCGTGGCGGCCGTTGTGGCCTCGCTACCGGTCGCGAGCTCCTCACGCCGGCGCTCCGCCTCCTCGGCCGCGGGGCCTTCCGCGTACCCCTTCCCCATGCGAGGAAGGTTAGATGGTCGATCGGCAATCCACCCGAACCGGATGACACCCCCGACACGGCGTCGGATCACCCAGTCCGGTGCGCCCGGCCTGGCCCGGGACGCCCCCGGACGTCACGCC
>Ga0207691_10003819_pt1 | contig 14620 bp, 14 predicted proteins | sample KBSM13metaG_FD_184327 | JGI IMG/M metagenome (GOLD analysis project Ga0207691, IMG submission 184327) | Miscanthus rhizosphere microbial communities from Kellogg Biological Station, Michigan, USA - KBS M1-3 metaG (SPAdes) (version 2) | ecosystem: Host-associated > Plants > Roots > Rhizosphere >... | reverse complement strand
ACCTCTCTCTCGGCCACGCTGATCAGGTCGCGCCGGCTGCGATCATTGAGCTTGTTGACAAGTTGTTCGCCCATGCGCAGCAGCAGCGCATTGATGTTGCGGGCGTCCTCGGCGGTGTAGGCATGCACGGTCAGCACGGAGATTGCCGAGACGGTGTCGTAGTCGATGCTGACGCGCTTGCGGTAGTACTTGTAAAACGACTCGAAGCTCAGGTCCCAGTCGAGGCTGGTGAAGCGGGCGAACAGGTCGATAGCGTCGGACGAGAACATCTTGCGAAGACCGAGCTTGGCGTCGAGTTCTGCCAGCGCGTCGCGCGAGAAGACGTAGTCGTGCACCGAGTAGGTGTCGTCCTGCGAGCGGGCAAAGCTGCCCCCTTGCAGCATCGCGCCGAGGCCGCTGAGCTGCGGCCGCTGCGGGCTGCGCACGACGAAGCGCGACTCTGACACATAAACGTCGGAGGCGATCAGGCCGTAGTAGGCCGCGGCCAGCACGGTAGGGATCAGCACGGCGAACAGGAACAGCGGGCTCGTCAGCACGCGCAAACGGCGCAGGCGCGAATGCCGACGCGCTAGCGCGGGCGCGAGCTGAGCTTCAGTCAATGGCATTTCCACGTTGGTCAACCTGTCAAGAATGGGAGGCCGGGCGACCTTCGGCACCGAGGCGGTCGTAGAGCCGCACGGTCGAATCGACCATCGCCGCAGCGGTGAGGTGCTCGAGATAGCGTTGCCGCGCCGCGTGCCCGAAGCGGGCGGCGAGTGTGTCGTCGTCGATGATCGTTCTGAGTGCTTCTGCGAGCGCTCGGCTGTCTCCGACCGGCACGTTGATGCCGGTGCATTGCGACTGGTTGACCCAGGACACCCCGGAGCCGGCAATCTCGGTCGCAACCACCGGCGTCCCCATCGCCATCGCTTCGGCGAGGACGACGCCGTACGCCTCCGAGCGCAAGGTCGAGGCGAGACAAAAGACGTGCGCAGCCTCGAAGTAGGCAGGCAACTCCTGGTCTGAGATTCTTCCCACGAACACGATCTTTCCTGTGAGGCCGCGAGCGACCACGCGTTGGCGGTGGCGCTCGAGCAATTCGCCTTCGCCGCCGACGACGACGACGCAATGGCCCGGGAGCAGCGCCGCGGCGTCGATCAGCACGTCGAAGCCCTTGTAGTGCGACATGCGTCCGAGCGAAAAAACGATCCGCCGGTTGCCGAAGCGCCGACGGATCGCCTCGGCGGCCGCGGCATCGCGACACCCCGCATTGTCGCCGATGCCGATCGGCACCACCGTCGTCTTCCCCGGCCAGCGCCGCAGCCAGGGCGACGAAGCGGCGTAGGCCTCCGAAGTCGCGACGATCGCGTCGGCCCGGCGCAGCAACCAGCGCTGCAGCGGCTCGTACAGACGGCGGGCGAAGCGCTGGCGGACGACGTCGCTGTGCCAATGGACGACCAGCCGCCCGGCCGGCGGCGAAAGCCACACCGCGAGTGCGGCCAACGGGTTGGGCATGTGCACATGGACGATGTCGCAGCCGGTTTTGGCGCGGCGATATTCGCCGAGCAGGCGGGGCGCCAGCGACGTCGCCAGAAGGCTTCCCCACGACGGTGCCCGCGTGATCCGATAGCCAGCGGGGCTCCGCTCGACCCCGCCCGCTCTGCCGACGTCGGCGCACACAACCTCGACCTCGATGCCGCGTCGCGCCATGCCTTCGGCGAGCTCGAAGACGACCTTTTCCATGCCGCCCGCGACCGGCGGAAAGAACTTGCAAAGGTGCAGGACCTTCATCAGCGCCCAGGTGCCGGCCGAGCCGCCAGGGGCTCGAGGAGGGTGCGCAATCGCGTCGCCGAGGCATCCCAGGAGAAATTCGCCAGCCGAGCCTGCCCTCGCTTGACCAGATCCGCGGCCAGCTCCGCCTCGCCGAGCACCCGGGCCAGACCGCGGGCGATGTCGGCCGGGGACGCAGGGTCGACGTACAGCGCCGCGTCGCCGCAGACCTCGGGAACGGCCGTCGTCGATGCGCCGATCACCGGGCAGCCGCAGCTCATCGCCTCGAGCGGCGGCAGGCCGAAGCCTTCGTACAGCGAAGCGAAGACGAGCACCGCGGCCGCACCGTACAAGGCCTTGAGCTCGCGGTCGCCCACCCATCCGATGCGGACCACGCGACTGTCGGCAACGGGGGCTGCCGCGTCGCCGACCGCGGCAAAGACAGCGCCGTGGTGGCCGCCGGCGATGACCAGCCGCAGGTCGGCACCGGGCAGCGTCGCGAAGCCGGAGATCAGCGCCGCGAAGTTCTTGGACGTGCTGGCACTGCCGACGGCCAGCACGAAGCGCTGCCCGACCAGGCCGGCCGCGACCAGGACCTCCGGGTCGGCAACAGCGTTGCGGAGGTGGTCGCCCCCGTTCGGAACGATCGCGATGCGCGCCGGCTCGATCGCGAGCCGCGCGGCCAGACGCTGGCGCGAAAACTCCGAGACGGTATGAATCGCCACCGCCGTCCTGGCCAGGCGCCGGAACAGCCAGCGGTACCAGGCGCCAAAGGCCAGCGAATACGTCTCGGGCCGGTCGAACACGGCGGCGTCGTGCAGGGTGCAGACCTGCCGGCCGGCCCACGCCGGCGCAGAGCCGGCCAGGTTGACGAGCAAGCCGTCGCGCGCGGCGCGCGGCAGCGTCCACTGCTCCCACACGTGCAGGCCGCCGCGGCCGCTGCCGATCACCCTCGGCTCGACATGCCGCAACTCGGGCAGACGGCCGCCCGGCGGGCAGAGCAGGACCCAGCGCAAGGCCTGAGCAGGCCCGGCGCTGCCACGGGCGAGGCCGCGGTCGAGTGCCTCGACGAGACAACGCGCCACGCGCTGGACCCCGGTCGTCTTCTGGGCGGTGAACTTGCCGTTGAGGTAGACCGTCGTCGCCACGTCAGGAGACTCTTGCGGCCGGCTCGGTCTCCGCCGCGCGCTGCTCGGCCGGCCGGTATTCGGCGACGGCGGCCATGAGGGCGTCGCGCACCCGGGCGTCGTCGCCCGGGACCGTCGCCGCCGCGAGCTCGAGCAACTCGTCGATGCGAGCGTCGTCGTGCTGCAGCGTCGCGATGCGCAGCTCGGCGATCGTCGTCGGCAGCGTCTGGTCGGAATCGGCGAGCAGCTCTTCGTAGAGCTTCTCGCCCGAGCGCAGGCCGGTGAAGACGATCGGCACGTCTTCCGGCGATTGCCCGGCCAAGCGAATCAGGTCGCGGGCGAGGTCGACGATCTTCACCGGCTCGCCCATGTCGAGCACGTAGACGCGGCCGGTCTCGCCGATCGTCGCCGCTTGCAGGACCAGCCGGGCGGCCTCGGCGACGGTCATGAAGTAGCGCGTGATGTCGGGGTGCGTCACGGTGACCGGTCCGCCGCGCGCGATCTGCTCCTTGAAGCGCGGGATGACGCTGCCGCTGGAGCCGAGCACGTTGCCGAACCGGACCGCCATGAAGCGCGTCTTCGGGTGCGCGCGCGCCAGGCGGCTGATCGCGATCTCGGCAGCGCGCTTGGTCGCGCCCATGACGTTGGTCGGATTGACGGCCTTGTCCGTGCTGATGAGGACGAAGCGTTCAACGCCCGCCTCGGCGCTCGCCAGCGCGCAGCGCCAGGTTCCGAGGGTGTTGTTCTGCAGCGCGGACCAGGCGTTTTCCTCCTCGACCAGGGGCACGTGCTTGTAGGCCGCGGCATGGAACACGAGATCCGGTCGCCACTTCCTCATCATCTGACGCAGGAACTCGAGGTCCTTGACGTCGCCGATCAGGCGCGTCAGCGGCAACTCCGGAAACCGCTCGCCGAGCGCCTGGTCGACGGCGTAGAGGTTGAACTCGCTGAGCTCGAGCAAGACCAGGCGTGACGGCCGATGGCGGGCGATCTGGCGGCAGAGCTCGCTGCCGATGCTGCCGCCGGCCCCCGTCACGAGCACCACGCGGCCGCGGATCATGGTCGCGACCCCGGCTTCGTCGAGCCGGACCGGGTCGCGGCCGAGCAGATCCTCGGGCTCGATCTCGCGCAGTCGCTCGACCCGCGTCGCGCCGTCGCGCAGCTCGCCGATCGAAGGCACGGTGAGCACCGGCAACAGCGTCCGCGACGCCAGCTCGATGGCCCGTCGCCGCTGCGCCATCGGCGCCCCGGGCATGGCGGTGATCACGTGCGTGGCGGTGTCGATCACGTCGGCGCGGGTCACGTCGGCAAGCGTGCCGACGACCGACACGCCGGCGATTCGCGCGTCGCGCTTCGCCGGGTCGTCGTCGAGCAGCGCGAGCACGGTCCAGCCCTGGTTGCGCAGGCCGGCCAGCAACAGCTGCGCTGCCTCGCCGGCGCCCATGACGACGGCACGCCGGCTCTGCCCGGCACGCCCACGCTGGCGCGAACGCGCGTGCTCGTACAGCATGCGATAGAGGATGCGGACCATGCACAGGCCCATCAACGTGACGACGGGATGCAGCGCCAGCACCGCGCGCGGCACTGCCCGCAGCTGCAACGCGATAACCACCGCGGCACTGATCGCGCCCCCAATCACGCAGGCGATCGTCAGCCGCTTCACCTCGCCGAATCCCGAGAAGCGCCACATGCCGTTCGGAATGCGGGCAACCACGAACACACCGAGGTAGATCGCCGCAATCGCCAGCATCACCCAGACGTCGTAGCCCGGCCGCGCCGACCACCAGCGCTCGAAGCCGAGCCGGAACAGATAAGTGAAGTTCCACGCGGCGCAGATGACGACGCCGTCGATCACCAGCGCGAGCGGTTGGCGATACGGCCGGACGCGGGTCAGCGCGCGTTCGACGCGATGCCACACATTGTCGTCGTCGTGGCGCTCGCTGCTCATCGCGTCCAGCACAAGGCTTTCAAGGTGCGGCCGATCACGCGCAGGTCGCTCGCCAGGGTCGCGCCGTCGACGTACGCGGCGGCGAGCCGAAGCTTTGCTGGCAGCACGACCTCGCGGTACTCGCGATCGGGGTCGGCCGCGCGTGCGAGCAATTCGGCCTCGTTGCGGAACTCGATCGACGCCACATCGGTGATCCCCGGCCGGACGCTCAGCACCTTGTCGCGCAGCGCCGGCGGGTAGCCGGCGACGTAGCGGGGCAGCTCGGGCCGCGGCCCGACCAGGCTCATGTCGCCGCGCAGCACGTCGATCAGCTGCGGCAGCTCGTCGAGCTTGTGGCGACGCAGGAACGCGCCGGCGCGGGTGATGCGCGGATCGGCGCCGACGGTGATCGCCGGGCCGGTGCCGATCGGGCCGTCGCGCATGGTCCGGAACTTGTGGATGCGAAACGTCTTGCCGCCGCGGCCGACGCGTTCCTGGCGAAACAGCGCCGGGCCGGGCGAATCGAGCCGTATCCAGACCGCCAGCGCGAGCAGGAGGGGCGCCAACACCACGAGGCCGCAGGCGGCGACGGCGACGTCGAACATGCGCTTGGCGTTCATCGCCCCGCTGCTTGTCGCCGCTCAGCCGAGCGCCGCGCGCAACGAGCGCAGCACGCGATCGACGTCGGCAGTGCCCATGCGCGGATAGATCGGCAGGCTGAGCGTTGTCTCGAAGGCGCGCTGCGAGTGCGGAAACTGCTCGGGCGTGAGGCGGTAGCGGTCGCGCCAGTAGGGTTGCAGGTGCAGCGGGATGTAGTGCACGCTGCAGCCGATGCCGTCGGCGAACAGGCGCTCGATGAGCGTGTCGCGACCGATCGGCGCGGCGTCGCCGAGGCGCGCGACGTACAGGTGCCACGAGTGGATCTCGCCGGCGGGTGCGTCCGGCGGCGGCAGCAGCGGCAGGCCCGCGACGCCGTCGCGGTACGCCGTCGCCAAGGCATGGCGCTGGCGCTGGTAGTCCCGTGCGCGCTGCAGCTGATGGATGCCGATCGCCGCGGCGATGTCGGTCAGGTTGTACTTGAAGCCGGGCGCGACGATCTCGTAGTACCAGCTCGGCACCTTGGCCGTGAAGCGATCGAAGGCGTCGCGGCTCATGCCGTGCAGGCGCATCGTCCGCATCCGCGCCGCCATCGTCGCGTCGCGCGTCACGACCATGCCGCCTTCGCCGGTGGTGATCGTCTTGTTGGCGTAGAAGCTGAACACGGTCGCGTCGGAGTCGAGCGTGCCGACCAGGCGGCCGGCGCTGGTGGCCGGCAGCGCATGCGCCGCGTCCTCGATCACGCGCAGGCCGCGGCGCCGCGCGATGTCGACGATCGCCGCCATGTCGGCCGCCAGGCCGCCGAAGTGGACCGGGATCACCGCCCTGGTCTTGGCGGTGATGGCGGCCTCGACCTGGTTGGGATCGATGCACAGCGTCGCCGGGTCGATGTCGACCAGCCTGACGTCGGCGCCAAGGTAGCGCACGACCTCGGCGGTCGCCGTGAACGTGTGCGTCGTCGTGATCACCTCGTCGCCCGGTCCGATGCCGCACGCCTCGAGCGCGAGGTGCAGCCCCGCCGTCGCCGAGTTGACGGCGAGCGACTGCAGCGCCGGGTCGCCGAGGAAGGTCGTGAAGTCGTCCTCGAAGCGCTTGGTCTTCGGCCCGGTCGTGATCCAGCCCGAGCGCAACGTGTCGACGACCTCGGCGATCTCGGCCTCGCCGATCTCGGGCAGGGCGAAGGGAAGGAAGGGCTGGCTCATGGGGTGGCAGCCTCGCGGCCGAGCACGACCAGATGCCGGGCGCTGGCGCCGGCGACGGCGCGGCGCTCGATCGCCTGGTCGAGCGTCACCAGGCGGCCGCCGTTGGCCACGGCAAGCGCCAGCAGGTACACATCGGTGATCTGTCGTGATGTCAGGACGTGGTTCCAATCGACCGGCGCCCCCTCGAGCAGGCTCAGCGAATCGGGCCAGAACCGGTGGCTCCGGTTCGCAGCTGCCTGGGCCAGGCGGGCGGCAATCGCGGCCGGCGCCTGTGCATTTCGATATCCCGGCAGCGACAGGATGCGCAGACACCCGTTCTGGGTCAAGGGACACGATGCCCATCCTTGCGCGACGTTTCGCGCCAGCCAGGCGGTAGCGACGCGGTGATGCAGATGAGCGCCATCGAGAAGCGCCACCAGCACGTTGACGTCGAGCAGCGCACGCATCGCAGCCTCAGATGCCCTCGGCTTCGCGCAGGGCGTTCACGTCCTGGTCGGTGACGACGACACCGGAATGCGCCGGGAACGGCCGGAACCCGGCGACCGCGCGGACGCGCGCCGGCGATCGGCCTGTCGGCGCCGGACTGCCGGTCAGCGAGTGGCGCAGCAGCCTCGAAATGACCTTGCCGGCACTGCTTCGTTCGCGCTGCGCCAGCTCCTTGGCGGCGGCGATGAGGTCGTCGTCGATGTCCAGCGTGGTCCGCACGTCACGTCTCCTGTTTGATGCACTGATGCGTCGATGCTGTGATTCTATCGTGCCAGCCAACCGAGGACGTGGGTGCGCAGCAGCGGCAAGGCGTTCAGCACGCCGTAGAGACCGGGATGCAGACGGCACGCGGCGCGGGCGATCGGCGGCGCCAGCGTCACCCGTTGCCACGTGATGCGCGCGTGCGGGAACAGGGCGCGAACGCGGGCTTGTGGCACCCCCCGCACGTCGGCGTTGCGCGGGTTGTCGACGGTGAAGTCGTACCAGAGGACGCCGCCGCCGGGTCTGACCGCCTGCCACATCGCGCGCGCCAGGCGCTCCTGGTAGGCATCGTCGAGCAGCGACGAGAACACCGTCGCCTGCAGCACGATGTCGAGGCTTTCCGGCGCGATCGGCACCGTGGTCGCGTCGCCGCGGATCAGCGTCACGCCGGCGGGAAGCCGCGCGCGCGCGGCCGCGTGCCGGTCCTCCAGGAGCTCGATGCCGGTGAGGCGCTCGGGCGAGAAGCCGAGGCGCAGCAGGCCCAGCAGGTTGCCGCCGCTGCCCGAGCCGACCTCGAGCAGCGAGAGCGCGGCGAAGTCGCTCAGGCCGGCGCCAACGAGCAGCCGAACGATCGCCTTCTCGCGCTCGTGCAAGGCGGCGAGCGCGGCCGGCTGCGTCAGGCTGTAGCGCGGATCGGCGACGCCACGGCGGGCGTAGCGCGCGCGCACGCCTTCGGCTTCGTCGCGCTCGTCGGGCGGCTCGTTCATCGCGTCAGCGTCGAGAAGTGCGCACGGCCACGGGCGCCGCGAGCGACGTCGATCCAGCCGGCGATCGAGCCCAGCCCGTAGGCGACGTGGCTCGCGACGATCACCCACGGCACGCGCCAGAGCGCCGCCAGGCGCGGCCGAGACGAGCGCGCGATCGCTGCGGTCATCGCGACGATCATCAGCGCGTAGACAGCGCAGAGCAAGGCGATCGGCCACGCCGTCAGCCGGCTCGCCGCCAGCCCTGCCGAGACGGCCAGCGCGGTCACGAACAAGGCCGGAACGACCTGGCGCAGCGCCGCTGCCTGGCCGTGCTTCTTCATCACGAACGGCTTCCAGTAACCGTATTGCAGGTATTGGCGAAAGACGCCGCCGAGGCGAGCCCGCGGGCGGTAGGTGCTGACGATGCGCGCCGACTGCCAGACGCGCCCGCCACCGGCAACGATGCGCAGGTTGTGCTCATCGTCCTGGTTGCGTACCAGGGTCTCGTCGAACTCGCCGAAGCGCTCGAAGGTCGCGCGCGGCCACGCGCCGAGATAGACGGTGTCGACTGGCCCCTCGTGGTCGAGCCGGCGCGACAGCGCGCCGCCCGCGACCAGTGGCGACTGGAACGCGGCGACGATCGCCGCCTGCATCGCCGCGCCACCGGAATCTGCCTCGGCGCGCCACGGTCCGCCGACGTTGTCGGCGCCGGTGCGGGCGAGCGCGGCGATGCACTCGGCGACGTAATCGGGCGCGTAGGTGGTGTGCACGTCCATGCGAACGATGACTTCGCCGCGCGCCTCGGCGAGCGCCCGGTTCAGCCCGGTCGAGACGATCCGCGCGGGATTGGCGACGATGCGCAGCCTGGCATCGCTGGCGGCCACGCGAGCGAGCACCTCGCGGGTGCCGTCGTCGCTGTCACCGTCGGCGACGATGACTTCCAGCTGCCAGCCGGCCGGCAGTTGCTGCGCCAGGGCGCTCGCCGCGAATCGCGCGACGTGCGCGAGCTCGTTGCGACACGGCACGATCGCGCTGACCAGGCGTTGGCCGCTCATCGCGGACTCGGTGCGGCTGCCCGGGCCGCGACCTCGTCGATCAGGGCCGACCAGCGATCGACGTGCCGGCGCAGGCCGAACGACGATCGGCTGCGCGCGATCGCGGCCGAGGCCATGCGGGCGCGGCGTGGCTCGTCGCCGAGGAGCGCGACGATTGCCGCGGCAAACGCGGCGAGGTCTCCCGCAGCGACGACGATCCCGGTGTCGTCGGTCAGGATATCGCGAGGCCCGGTCGGGCAGTCGAAGGCGACCGCCGGAACGCCCAATGCCTGCGCCTCGAGCAGCGCCAGCGGCATGCCTTCGTAGCGCGAGGACAGCGCGAACACGGCCGCTTCGCGGTAGAGCCGCTCGATCGCCGGCGTCGGCGCGGTCCAGTCGACGCTGGCGGCGACACCGAGCTCGGTCGCCAGGCGCGCCAGCTCCGCGCGCAGCGGTCCTTCGCCGACGATGCGCAGGCGCGCCGACGGCAGCGCCGCGACGACCTCGATCCAGGCGCGCAGCAGCAGGTCGAACCCCTTTTGCGCCTGGTGGCGGCCGACGGCGATGACACGCAGCGGCTCGGGCACCGCCGGCGCGTCGGCGCTCAGCGATGACGCGTTGGCGATGACGCGCGTGTTCGCGTTCAACGCAGCGAAGCGCGGTGCATCGGCCTGGCTCAGGCTGACGACGGCGGCGACGCGCGGATAGAAGCGCGCGCGCAGCCGGCGCCAGAGCCGCGAGCGGGCGTCGAAGTGGTTGTGGTCGCAGCAGATGCAGCGCGCTGCCCAGCCTGGCCGCAACGCCAGCAGGGTGCATGCGTCGACGACGCCGTTGAGGACGACGACGTCGGCGCGCGCCGCGTCGACGACGCGGCTGAGCGCACGGCCGACGTGCCAGCGCGCCCTCAGCAGCGACAGCGCGCGGCCGAGGCCGCGAGCCGCTGGCGCTTTCGGCATCGTTGCCGCGCCGGCAGCGACGCGAACGCGCGGGTCGAGCGGATAGACGACCGCCGCACGCTCGGCATCGACGTTGCCGATCGTCACCGTCAGGCCTCGCGCCACGAGCTCGTTGCCGAGCTGGCAGACGAAGCGCTCGACGCCGCCGCTGACGCGCAGGCTCTCGCACAGCAGCAGCACGTGCGTCGCGCGCCCGGCCGTCGCTGCGCCGCTCATCGCGCCCCGCTCTCGCGAAGCAGGTCGGCGACGACGACGCGCTGGTAATCGGGCGGCGGCAGCGCCATGCCGCTGTGCTGCCAGCCGCGCACGCGCTCGCGGACGCTCCGCGCAGCGTCGAGCAGACCGAGCGTCGCCAAGGCTTGCCTCGTAGCGCCCGAGCCCGGGCCCGATCCGGTGTCGGAAAGGGCCACCGGCTCGGCCGGCCTCAGCCACTCGCTCTGCGCGTAGTCCGACTGCTGTGGTGCTGTGAATGGCCCGGGGTCGACGAGCTTGCGCGCGATCACGAGCAGGTAGACCTCGTGCGCGTTGCGCAGCGTCACCCGGCGCCTGACGACGGCCGGATCGGCGACCCGCCACCAGTGCATCGGATCGGCCTTGAGCGCGAACCAGAGGCCGCGCAGGGCGAAGCCGTTGCGCTCCTGGTAGAGATTGAAGAACAGCTCGGGCGAAAACTGATAGAAGCCGTGGCCGGAGAGATTGTTCGCCGGCAGCGCGTGGAGGATGTGACCGCCGACTCGACAGAGGTCGACGCAGTTGCGCCACGCGGTCGGGAAGTCGAACACGTGCTCGAGGCAGCCGAAGTCGAGCACCGCGTCGTAGCTCGCGCGCGCCACGCCGGTCGCCGGCAGCGGCAGGTTCATGTCGTGCAGCAGGGTCGCGTTCTCGTACGGTGAGGCGTCGACCGAGTCGACCTGCTCGGCGCCGAGCCAGTGCTGCAGCAGTGGCTCGAAGTAGTGCGGCGCTCCGGCCGCGCGTGGCGACTCGCTCAGCGGCGGCAGACCGCGCAGGCGGCGATGCTGCTCGAGCTCGCGCGCGTCGACGAAGACCGCCTGACGGCCGATGCCGATCGTTCGCGTGAAGTTCGCGCCGAGGTCCTGCGCGTGCGCCAGCAGGGCGAGGTTGTGGCGATCGATGCCCATCGCTCAGCCCGGCCTCGCGCGCAGGCTGGCGCGGACCCGTCCTGCGCCCATCAGTGCGATCGCGACGACGATCACGAGCAGCTCGACGCCGAGCGAGGTCCACGCCAGGCCGATCGCGCCGGCGCGACCGCCGACGGTGGCCGCGGCAACGACGCCGACGATGCCGCCGACGACGACGCAGGTGCGGTACGCGGTGTCGTGGCGGCCGCTGCCGAGCATCCAGTAGCCGATGAACTTCCAGGCGAAGAGCAGCGGCCAGAGCCAGGCGAGGACGACGGCGACGGCATGCACCGCCTGCACGTCGATGCCGCCCGAGCGCGCCGCCAGCGCCGGCTCGATCCACGGCCAGAGCCCCTGCACCATCGCGAAGACGAGCGCGCCGGCGACGCTGCCTGCCGCGGCCCAGCGCGCCGCGTACCAGAGAGCGGCGCGGCCGCTGCCTTCGAACCGGGCGACGATGCGCGGGTAGACCACCGAGTACACCGGATCGGCCGCCGCCAGCACCGCACGCACCAGCCGGTCGGCCATGAAGTAGACCCCGAGCTCGGGCCGGCTCAGCTGCGCCGACGCCGCCGCCGGCAAGGCGACCGTATAGGCCGCGCCGGCGACCGATACCGGCAGCATCTTCAATCCCAGGTGCAGCCCCGGCCGCAGCTCGGCGCGCGAGTAAAGCGCGCCCGCGTGTCCGGCCGCGGCGAGATCGTTGCGCAGCCAGCGCCAGCCGAGCAGTGCGAGCAGCGCCGAGGCGGCGAGCTGCAGCAGCACGAACGCGAGCACGCTGCGCGCGAGCACGAAGCAGGCGACGATCATCGCCGCGTAGACGACGACCTCGACCCGCGACCAGCGGTTGAGCTGCTGCGTCGCCTGCAGGTACCACGTCGCCGGCCAGCCGAAGGCGCAGGCGAGCGCGGCGATGGACAGCGAATCGGCGAGCGGATGGGCGTCGTCGGGAGCACCCCACTGCACCGCCGCGAAGGCGAGCGCGACCGTCGGCAGCGAGAGCACCGTGCGCGCCGTGAACACCTGCTGCGCCAGCCGGCGTCGGCCGGCGGCATCGGCGCCGACCGCGAGCCGGGTCGCCGCGGCGAGAAACCCGCCCTCGACCAGCGTCGCCAGGAGGCCGGCCCAGACGAGGATGAAGCCCAGCCGGCCGAACTCGGCGGCGCCGAGACGGCCGGCGACGAGGGGCAGGACGACCAGCGGCAGCACCAGCCGCACCGCGGCCGCGGCGTACACCTGCGGCAGCGCGGTGAGCAGGCGCGGCGGCGGCGCGGCCGGCGTCACGCTCGCTTTCATGCGTCGTCGGGCTTGACGACCAGGCGCGCCGTGTAGTCGACCCGGTGCAGGAACACCGGCTCCGCGCGCGCCGCGAAATACTCGTCGACGGCCTGGCGCGCGCCCTGCCAGTGGCCGTAGTCGTCGATGACGAGAACGCCGTGGCGCGCGAGCAGCGGATAGAGATGGGCGAGCTCGTGCTTGGTCGACTCGTACCAGTCGGTGTCGAGACGAAGCAGGGCGATTCGCGCCGGCAGCGTCGCCGGGATGGTCTGCTCGACCTTGCCTTCGACGAAGTGGATTCGCTCCTTCGGATAGCCGGTCGACTCGAGGTTGGCCCTGACGTCCGCCAGGCCCGCCTCGCACCAGACGCCAGTGCCGCGCGGCGTTCGCGCCAGCCGCGCCGCGGCGCTCTCCCCGTACGGGTCGCGGTCGGCCGCGGTCGGCTCGCTCATGCCCTCGAAGGTGTCGTAGAGCCAGAGGTCGCGCGACGTCTCGCCGCGCGCCATCAACGCCAGCGCCGCGAGCATCATGCTGCCGCCGCGCCAGACGCCGCACTCGACGATGGCGCCGGCGATCCGGTGCCGGACGATGTGATCGATCGCGCCGAGCAGGCTGGCACGGCGGTCGAGGCTGGTCATCGTGAACGGCTCGACGCGGACGACGAGCTCGCGATCGGCGCCAGCGAGGTCGGCGAGCGCGCTCTGGCGGCGGTCGGCGGCGCTCGTCAGCTCGAGGCCGCCGCGCGCGAGGGCGCTCTTGATCAATTGCTTCATGGACTTCGGCACCGCCCGGCGCGGCGCCGGATGTTCGCGGCGGGTGGGGGCTGCAGGGCCGGGCGATTGTGGCATCGCCACCTTCACGACGCGCCGTAGACGCGGCCGATCGCGGCGGCCGTAGCCGGCCCGCTGCAGCCGTCCTGCGCGGCCTGGAAGGCAGCGACGATCGCGGGCTCGTCCCGGCCCAGCCGATCGAGCACGTCGGCGACGGCATCAGCGCTGCGCTCGCGCAGCAGCATCGCCTCGAGGCCGAAGCGGCGCATGAAGTCGCCGAGATCGCCGCTGTCGGCGCAGACGACGAGCCGGCCGTGATGCAGCAGCGCGTAGAGCGCTCCCGACTGCGACGCCTCGCGGTAGGGCAGGACGAAGACGACGTTGCGCGCTAGCAGCGCGAGCAACTCCGGAAGGTCGAGGTAGCGATCGTCGATGACGACGCCGAGCGACGCGAGTTCGTCGCGCAGGGGCCGGAGCGACTCGTCCCACTTGCCATGGACCTCGAGCCGCAGGCCCGACGCCTGGATCCGCGCCGAGCGCGCCAGCTCGGCGAACAGCTCGACTCCCTTGTACGGCTTGACGGTGCTCCAGTAGACGAGCGCCTCGGGCCGGCCGGCGACGGCGTACGGCACCGGCGCGAGCCCCGGCCGGACCGGCGCGGCGCCGATGATGGCGACTGCGGAGCGGGCGCGAAACCGCTCGCCGTAGCGGGCGATGAAGTCATCGTGGCTGAAGCGGCTGACGAAGACGAGCTTGTTCGCCATCTCCGCCAGGCACCCCGTCGGCGCGTGACGCCGCCGCGCGAAGCCGTGCGGCACCGGGTTGTGCACCGTGAAGACGAGCTTTCGGCGCAGTGGCCAGAGCAGCACCAGCTCGAACGGCCAGAAGGCACTGAACTGGAGGTTGACGACGTCGTAGTCGCGCCGCCGGCGCCACAGCTCGAAGAGCAGCGCGAGGTAAGCGGTCAAGCCGCGCCAGCGCGGCGCGACCGTGCCCGAGACGGCCCGGTCGCGAACCGCGACGCCAGGAAGCGCTCGCAGCGCCGCCAGAAACTCGCCGTTGTAGCGCGTGCGCGAGGCATACACGGCCACCTCGATCCCCTGCGATGCGAGCGCGGCGACGAGCTGATAGTCGTACGGCAGGACGAACGACCCGCCGTCGACGAGCGCCAGCTTCACGGCCCGCGCGCCCCGGCGCCGCTCAATGCGCGAACCAGTAGCGCCGGTCGAGCCGATACGCAGGCTCGCCCTCGCGCCGGCCGAGGTCCGTTGCCGGATTGCCGCCGACGATGCGGTATGGCGCAACGTCCTTGGTGACGACTGATCCGGCCATCACCACTGCGCCGGCACCGAGATGAACGCCCGGCATCACCATCGCGCCGGCGAAGAGAACGGCGTAGTCGTCGATC
>Ga0207691_10003817_pt1 | contig 14625 bp, 7 predicted proteins | sample KBSM13metaG_FD_184327 | JGI IMG/M metagenome (GOLD analysis project Ga0207691, IMG submission 184327) | Miscanthus rhizosphere microbial communities from Kellogg Biological Station, Michigan, USA - KBS M1-3 metaG (SPAdes) (version 2) | ecosystem: Host-associated > Plants > Roots > Rhizosphere >... | reverse complement strand
AGCGGAGCAGATGTACGTCGCGCTCAAGAAGAACGGCGTGCCGGCGAAAGTGATTCGGTACGAGAACATGCCGCACAGTATTTCGGGGTCGTGGAATCAGATCCACCGGATGCTGAACGAGCTGCACTGGCTCGATGCGTATCTCAAGACGCCGAAAGTGAGCTGAGGCTGCAAGCTGGGCGCTGCGTGCTGTGCTTCGGTGCGCGCGGGGCTGGTCTGGACCATCGCGGCGCTAGGCGCGGGCACTCGGCTCCGGCGGCCACGCGCTTACACGCCTCGAGCCAAGGGGTACTGGGCGCCGTGAGGTGATGGTGGCTCGGCCCCCTTGTCTCGGGGCTACGCGCGAGGCCCCCTACGCCGAGCGCCCGCGCCCCACGGTCATAGCACGCTCCGGGGCCGGCCGCTCGTCACCGACCACGCATCGTGACCCCGCTTCGCGCGCCGCGGAGCGGCGCGCCCGGCAACCAGCGTGCAGCAAGTGCGTGCAAACCCCAAGCTCGGGGGGCGGGCGCCGTCGCGCGGTGGGGCGCGCACTGGCTGGGTGCTGCTCGCTGCTTGCCCTGACGGTCGGGATGCGTACCAGGAGGCGGGGGTGTCGCGTCGTAGGCGTCGTTGGCGCGTAGCCCCGAGACGACGGGGCCGAGCCAGTGAGCCTTACGCGGAGTCCGGTACCCGTCGGCTCGAGGCGTGTAAGCGCCTACGGCGCCGGAGACGCGACGCCCCCGCCGACAAGACAACGATCCCGAATGTCAGCAAGCAGCACCCAGCAGCCAGCGCTAGAGAGACTCACCCGCTGCACGCGCCTTGGCCGCCGACAGATAGCCTGGCTCGAGCTCGAGCAGGTTCGCGATCTTACGCGTCAGATAATGCTCGTGCTCCGCGATCTCACCGTCCGCGAGCACGAGCCCCCACATCACCTCGGCCAACACCATCTTCTGGCCGACGTCGTAGCGCTCGTTCAGCACGCGCGTGAACTGGAAGTGGTCGATCGATCCACCCCGCTCCTTCTCCGCGAGCTCGATCAGGAGCTGCCCCGAGTCCGCCGGCAGCGAGAAGTGCCGCTCCAGCCCCTGCTCGAGGGGCGCCCGCTCCTCCGGAGAGAAGACGCCGTCCGCGTACGCGACCTCCAACAGCAGCGAGCACGCCGCCAGGTGCACTGGGTCGACGTTAGGCGTGGCGTCCACCGTTTTCGCATCCACTGACTTCGCACTGAACAGAGAACGAATCGCATCGAGCATGATGTACCCTCGGCTGAGCCCTCAGTAGCTTGGATCGGGGGTGCGCACGTCGCGTGCGCGTGCCTCCGCTGCCGCCGACGCGTCCGCCTGCTCGAGGGCGCGTCGTCCGTCCTCCGTCAGCTCCACGTTGGTCAGCGCCGCGTATTGTGCGCCGCTCCTGAGCTCCGCGATAGGCGTCGCGCATGTGACCAGGCCTCGACGGTTGAGCGCGAGCATGTGCTCGACTTCTTCATCGAACTTCGCACGCGCCGCAACATCATTTCCCGCCGGGCGAAATGTCGACTCGCCCGCCGCTGCTCGACGCAATAAGGCGATCTGAGAATCCGCCCAGTGCGACTCCGGCGCACGCACGCCGCCCTCGTCTTCCGTCGGCATGCGGTCCCACGAGATCTCCGGCTCGCGATCGATCATCCCGAGCCAGTCCGTCCACACGCGAAGCCGCACCTTCCCGGTGCCGCCCAGGCGCATGTCGTCGACCTCCGCCGTGAAGTCGAATGCCCAATCGTTGTTGCGAAACGGCGTCGCTCGAAAGCGTGGGCTGCCGCTCCACAACACCGGTCGCAGATTGCGAACACGGTAGTGATGCTGTCCGAGCCACCGTTCCGCTATGTCGCGTGCGGTCCTTCGGCGCCACAGCCAGTGCCCGATGCTCAGTACCGTGAAGCCAGCAATCGCCAGGTACGTCGTCTGCTCGGTCATGTCGTGACGATAACGATTCCGGGAAGTAGATCGCACCCGCCACCGACGCGGTCTGCGGGTGCTGCCTCACACTCGCTGTGAGCCGGGACGCGGCACCACCGCCGGGACACGCTTCGCGTACGCGTCGAACGTGGCCCCGAACGCGGCGCGTAACAGCGTCTCCTCCGCCCGAACGCGGAGTGCCGTGCCGAGCGTGAAGACGGCGACCGCGATGGCCAGTCGCGCCGGCCCAATGCCTCGGCGACCACACGACGGCGTACGACACGCTCTGCATCGCGATCCACAGCATCGACCAGCGATCGCGGCGCGCCGGGCCTTCGGCGCCGGGAGGCTTGGGTCGGCGCGCCATCACTATGACGAAGGCGATCCAGCCTGTAATGACGATGCCTGCGGCGGTCCCCGCGACGCGATCAGCTGGAGTCATGCCGTACTCTGCAACTGGAGACGCGTCGTGTCCACCGGCGAAACTCGGCTGGTTCTGCCGTCGTACCGGCAAGCAGGCGTCGCTCTCCTTGACATTCTACAGGAGACCCGCCAGTCTCTTGTAGACAACCTACAAGACTGGCTCGAGCGACTCCGCGTCAGGCGCATGCGGGCGTATCACCGTGCAGAGGACTATGCTCTGGCTTCAACGGCTCGTACTCAGAATCCGGTCTCTCCTGCTCCGGGGCCGTACCGTCCGTGAGATCGACGATGAGCTGCGCTTCCACATCGAGCGCGAGATCGCCGAGAAGGTTGCGCAGGGTATGAATGAGGATGAGGCGCGGACCACTGCGCTGCGCGCATTCGGTGGCGTGCAGCGGTTCAAGGAAGAGGTGCGTGACGAGCACGGGTTCCGACTGCTGGACCAGCTTCGTCAGGATCTCTCGTTCACGGCACGGGCGGCGCGGAGAACGCCTGGATTCACGGCCGTCGTCATCATCACGCTGGCGCTCGGCGTCGGTGCCACGACCGCGATCTTCAGTGTCGTGCGAGGCGTGCTGCTGCGCGAGCTTCCGTTCGCCACGCCGGATCGCCTCGTTCGTCTGTGGGTCGCGAATCCCACGCGCAATGAGATGCGAGGTCCGGCCTCCATCCCCGATCTCGATGATTGGCGGCGACTGAACTCGACGTTCACTGGTGTGGCCGCGTACAGCACGTTGCCCACGGGACTCGCGCTCGTGGACGGTGGAGAGCCAGTGCGCCTTCACACCGCGTTCGTCTCCGCCGATTTCTTCACGACGCTCGGAGTTGGCGCGACCATTGGCCGCACGATTCTGCCGGCGGAACACGTCGACGGCCGTGATCGCGTGGTCGTGATCTCGCACGGGTTGTGGACGTCTCGTTATGGAGCGGCGCGCGACATCGTCGGGCGTACGTTGCGGCTGAACGACGAGCCGTTCACCGTCGTGGGTGTCATGCCAACGGAGTTCCGTTTTCCCGAGCGTGAGACGGAGATCTGGACGCCGTTGTCCGTCGTTCCAGCAACTGGCATCCCGCGTACGCGAGGTAATCGTTGGCTCGATGTGATCGCGCGTCTCCGGCCGGGTGTGACAGTCGAGCGTGCGCGCGGCGACATGAGCGTGATCGCGAGCCGGCTCGCCGGCGAATACGCCGACAGCAACACCGGGTTGAATGCGGTGACTGTCGTGCCGCTTCGCGACGAGCTGCTCGGCAACTCGCGGGGACGGCTCCTCGTGCTATTCGGCGCGGTGTTGCTGACGCTCGTCCTGGCGTGCGTGAACGTGGCCAACCTGGTGCTCGCACGCTCGTCCCGCCGGACGCGGGAACTGGCGGTCCGTGCGGCGTTAGGCGCCGGTCGCGCGAGGCTGGCGCGGCAGCTCTTTACAGAGAGTGTCGCGTTGTCGCTCGCGGGCGGCGTGCTCGGCATCGTACTCGCGACATGGGGTGTTCGTTCACTGGGGACGTTGATCGCTCCATGGCTACCCTCGGTTGGTGACGTGCGAGTCGATGGCGCGGTGCTCGCGTTCGCGCTCGGACTGTCCGCGCTCACGGGCCTCGTGTTCGGGCTCATCCCCGTCATGGGTGGCCGCGGGAACGTGGCAGGGACGCTTCGAGAGAGCGGGCGCGGGAACACCGGGGCGACTGCGACGCAGACCCTGCGTCGCGCGCTCGTCGCACTCGAGGTAGGGCTGGCCATGATGCTCGTCGTCGGGGCTGGCCTTCTGGTGAAGAGCTTCTCGCGTCTGAGTCAGGTGTCGCTCGGATTCGATGCCGAGCGCACGCTGTACGTCCGGATGACGATTCCGAATTCGCGTTATGCGAGTTCTGCTAGCTATGTGCCCGTCGCGTATCGCATGCTCGATGCGGTGCGCCGGGTGCCGGGTGTCACAGCGGCTGCGCTGGCGAAGGATGGCCCCATGCGCGCGGGCGGTGAGCCGAGCACGTTCGTGATTCCTGCTCAAGCGGCGAACGCTTCGGCAGCGGAGCCGAGGGCGAATTTCCTCGGCTCGTCTGACGGGATCGTTCGTGCGCTGGGCATGCGTCTCGAGGCCGGCCGCGATCTCACCGCGCAGGACGCCGACAGCGGTTCGCTCGGCGTCGTCGTCAGCGCCGCACTCGCGCGAAAGCATTGGCCGGGCCGTTCGCCGATTGGCGAGGAGATCGCGTTTTACGACCGGCGTGCGCGGGTCGTGGGCGTGGTGGCAGACGCGCGCTACACGAGTGTGCAGGGCGAACCGGTTCCGATCGTCTTCGTGTCGAACCGCGTTTTCACGCGCCGGATTTTCACAGTGATCGCAAGGACGTCGGGCGACCCAGCCGCAGTGCTCCCGTCGGTGCGGGACGCCGTTCGTGGTGTTGAGCCCGATCAGCCGATCACGGAGATGGGGACGATGCGCGACGCGATAGGCGACGCGGTGGCCGCCCCGCGTGTGCTCACGCTGCTGGTTGGTATGTTCGGCGTGGTCGCGTTGCTGCTCGCCGCGATTGGCGTGTACGGCGTGGTGGCGTACGTCGTCGGGCAACGCACGAACGAGATCGGCATCCGGATCGCGCTCGGTGCGCGGCCGGGAGACATCGTGCGGTGGACGCTGCGCACGGGCCTCGCGCCGGCGTTGGTGGGACTCGTTGTGGGTGGTGTTGCTGCGCTCGCGCTCTCGCGCTTGTTAGGCGCGCAGCTGTATGACGTGAGTCCGACGGATCCGGTGGTGTTCGGTGCGGTGGCGGGGGTGCTGGTGCTGGTGGCGCTGCTCGCCTCGGGTGTGCCGGCGCGTCGCGCGGCGCGGGTCGATCCTGCTGTGGCGCTCAGGGCGGAGTAACTGTCATCCCGAGCGACAGCGAGGGACCTTGTGTGATGTCATCGTGGCTAGTCCGGCCACGAACTGTTCACAGAAGGTCCCTCGTCGCTGGCGCTCCTCGGGATGACAGTGGGCAACGAAGCGTGTTGCTTGCCGTGGGCGTAGACAGTGGCAGATTCCAGCGTCTCGGCGCTCGACCTCCTCAACGCCCGCTGGCCAGCCACAATGCGTCTACGCTTCATCCCTGTCGCGGCCCTCGTCCTGGCCATCCCATATGCCGCCCGCGTCGCGACTGCCCAGTCGAAGACGCCGACGTCGGGTAAGAGAGAGCGGGAGCGAGAGCGCAACGAGGAACGCGAGCGTGGCGGCAAGCGGGCCATCATGTCCGAGCGGTCCGGGCCCGACGAGCCCGAAGAGATGGAAGACCTCACCCGCGAGCTGTGGAAGTTCGCGGGCCGCCGTGGGTACGACCGCGCCGTGCGCCGGGCGAATGCGTCCGCCGCAAAGTTCGCCCGGCAGGCGCCTGAGCTGCGTCTCCCGACCGGCTGGGTGCTCGCGCCAGCTGGCGCACAGCTCGAGCTCGGCCGACTGCCATACGAGGCCGTGCCGTTCGCCGGCCGGCTGGTCGTGCTCAACAACGGGTATTACCCGAACGGCCTCGAAGACCCCGAGGTCTCCATCGTCGACGTCGCAGGCCCGCGGCTCGTGCGCACACTGCGCGTGGCGTCCCTCTATCCCAGTGCCGCGGTATCGCCTAACGGGAACCTGTACCTGAGTGGCGGGTCGAGCGACAGCGTCTTCCAGCTCGACAAGCAATTCCGAGTCACTCGCGGCTTCGCTGTTGGCGGCTATGCCGGACCGCTCGCGGCCATCGACGCCAATCACATCGCGGTCGCGCTGCTCACCGCACCGGACAGCGTGGGTGCGTCCGGCGCCGGACGCCTCGCGATACTCAACACATCCAACGGGCGCGTCGAATCGACCGTCGGCGCCGGCTTCTTCCCGTCGGCCATGCGCGTCATAGGGCGCACGTTGTACATGACGCTTGTCGGCGAGCACAAGCTTCTCGCGTACGACATCTCGAGTGCGAAACCGCGTCTCCGACGAACGGTCGCCACAGGCAAGGCGCCCCAGAGCCTCTGCGCTGACGCCTCTCGACTCTACGTCGTGAACTCTGGATCTGACGACGTCTCGGCCGTCTCGCTCACGAGTGATTCCGTCGTCGGGAGCTATCGCGTTCGATTTCCCGGACCTCAGGGAGCGACCGCGAAATTCGGCAGTGCGCCGACCTCGTGCGCCGTGAGTGGCGGGAAGCTCTATGTCACCGCCGCGGGACTCAATGCTGTCGCTGTCTTCGGCGTCGGCCCAGGTGGATCGACCACGGCCGTCGAGCCGACCGGATTCTTCCCCACCGCGTGGTATCCGACGAAAGTCGTCGCCGACGGCGGACGACTCATGATTCTGAGCGCGAAGGGCATCCGCTCGCGCCGTCCGAATCCGAAGGGACCGCAGCCGATCGCCGACACGCGTACGAGCGGGCCTGACTACGTCCTCACGCTGCTTCGCGGATCACTTGGTGTGTTGCCCGATTCCGTCATCCCCGGTCGACTCGCGGATTGGACGAAGCAGGTCGCGAACGGCTCGCCGCTCTACAGCGCGACGGAGGGACTACGACTTCCGATCAAGCACGTCTTCTACATCGTGCGTGAGAATCGGTCGTGGGATCAGGTCATGGGTGATCTCGGGCGCGGCGAGGGTGACTCCAGCCTAACACTCTTCGGTGAGAAGGTGACGCCGGTCGCGCATCAGCTCGCGCGGGACTTCGTCACGCTCGACCACTTCTACGCCGACGGCGAGATCAGCGTTCTCGGGCACAGCTTCACGACGAGTGGGTACGCGAGCCCATTCCTCGAGTGGCTCGGGAACACGACGTATGCCGCTCGATATCGTGGCTACCCGTTCGGTACCGTCCCCGGTGCGTATTCTCCGACGTATCTGTGGGACGCGCTCGAGGCGAAGAACGTCAGCTATCGGATCTACGGCGAGCCGTACTACCTGTTCACGCGCATGTATCGGCTCATTACCGAGCGATACGGCGCGGACCACCCGCTGGCCAAACGCTTCTACGCGCACTCGATGGCGCTTGCCGACTCGACCGATCGTGGCTCGCGCTTCACCGCACTGTCCACACCGTTCATGGGACGGGCGAAGGATCGCGCCGATGCGCTCGCATTGTTAGGCAACGCGCAGTTCGCTGGCGGACTCTCCACGTTGTTCACCGGCGACGCGAGCCTGGCCCGTGCCGTTTCCAGCGATGCCACGTTCCGCACGGGCGTCGCCGACTTTCTCACGCACTACACGCTCGGCTACCCGACGTGGAACCTCGCCTTCTCCGACCTCGACCGCGTCGCCATCTGGCGTCGTGACTTCGAGGCGGCAGCCAGGGCGAACACCGTGCCGTCGTTCTCCTATCTCTGGCTGCCTAACGACCACACCGCTGGCGTGAACCCCAGTTTCCTCAACCCCTATCAGCTCGTGGCGCAGAACGACGCCGCGCTCGGGCAGATCGTGTCGACGATCTCGAACAGCTCCGTGTGGGGAGAGAGTCTCATCCTCGTAGAGGAAGACGACGCCCAGAACGGTCCCGACCACGTGGATGCCACGCGTGAGGTGGCGCTGCTCATCGGACCGTCGGTGAAGCGCGGCGTGGTCGTGCCCGATCGCTTCGACCAGCTGAGCGCGCTGCGCACGATCGAGCTCTTGTTGGGCCTCGACCCGATGCACCTGGGCGATGCGCTTGCGGCGCCAATGTTCAATGCGTTCACGACGACGCCGGACGCTCGTCCGTTCACGCCTGCTGCGCCCTCGTCGTTCCTCGTGCCACAGGACAGGGCGCGACTGGACTCGCTGACCCCGAAGCGCCCCTAACGCGGCGTCTATCGCTCGGGGTTCAGGGACCGCACAGGACGTCCACGACGCGCCTGGCTTCCGGCGACCACGCCGCGATGCAGTAGCCCTCGAGCGCTGTACGGTAGATGATTGCCGGCCGCGCGCGAATTCCGGCGCGAACACGATCGGCGAGCTCGTCGTACGACGTGGGCTTTTCGGCCATGATGGAGTCGAACACGGCGGTGGTGTCGCGCACTTGATTGACGTCCCACAACTGTGGCACGAGCTGCATCAACTCACTCATGCGATGATCCGGTCGCTCCCAATAGCGGCCGCTGTCTGCCGCAACCGGTGGCACGAATGCGCTGTCGAAGAAGGTCTCGAGGTAGCGTTGCGCGTCCGCCCGCAGGCCCGGCAGCTGCCCGGGGCGCTGCGAGTCATCGCACTCGCACTCGAGGTAGCCAGCCGAGGGCCACGCGCGGTCGTAGACGAGCTTCTTGTCGGGGTCGTGGATCTGCAGCTTCACCGTGAGCGAATCCACGTTAGGCCCGGCGGCATCGAGCACGAGATGGAACGGTGGCATCTTCGGGTCGAGCGCGACGTCCTTCTCCCGCCGGATGTGCACGGCGGCATTCGTCGTCGCTGCCGAATCGCTCGGCTCCTTGTCGGCGGAGGCGCCGGTGCCGGAGCAGGCGGCGAGGAACGCGACAAAGGTGGCGGCCGGGAGGAAGCGAGTGTGGTTCATTCGTTGGGTCGTTTCGTAATCCCGAGCGCGGGAGCCCGCGCAGCGGGCAGATGAGGGATCTCTTGTGAAGTCATCGTGGCCAGTCCGGCCACAATAACGCTCACAAAAGGTCCCTCGCTGTCGCTCGGGATGACAACAGATGACAGTCACTTCGGCGCCGAGTCCAACACGGATTTTCGTTCCGCCCACGTCATGCCCTGCGTCATCCACGTCGGCGCCGGCTCGCCCTTGAGCCAGTGACCGAACCACTGGTTGATGCGGCGATGGTAGTCGACCTGGTTCTCCTTCTTCCGGAGACCGTGATCCTCACCCGGATACACGAGCATCACGAAGTCATCCTTTCCCGCTCGACGCGCGAAGTTGTAGAACTCGATGCCCTGATGCCAATCGACCGTGCCGTCGGCGTCGCCGAATTCCATCAGCATCGGCGTCTTGAGCTCGTTCACCTTCGCCGCCGGGGAGTTCCGCACGTACGCGGCCATGTCCTCCCAGAACGGGACGTCCATGCGCGCCTGACCCGTTTCCCAGTGATCGAACTCCGCGATCCCCGGCGTCCAGTGAATCGCGCCGGCGAAGCTCAGAAAGTTCGTGATCGGCGCGCCGGCGACCGCCGCGGCGAACATGTTCGTGCGCGTGGGCACGAACGTCGCCTCGTATCCGCCCCACGAGTGGCCGACGAGTCCAACCTTCGTCGAGTCGACGAGCCCGCGTGACGTCACGCTGCGAACGGCCGGCTCGAGTGCTTCGAGCACCGAGACGCCCGGGTCGCGGCCGCGGAAGACGATGTCCGGCTTGAGCACGAAGTAGCCGTTCGCCGTCCACACGGCGGGGTCGTAATAGCTGCGCTCCGTGGGCACGAAGAACTGATGCAGCGTCTGTGACAACAGCTCATACGGGTTCACGATCATCGGGTACTTCTTCGACGCGTCGTAGTTCGCCGGATAGAGCAGCACGCCCTGCAGGTCGTGCCCCGCGACCGTGCGATAGTTCACGAGCTCGGCCCGTCCCCACGCGTAGTCCTTCTGGAACGGGTTCGTGGTGGACACCTGGCGCGGCGATTTCAGATTGCCCGCGCCGGCGAACCAGTCGGGGGAATCGTCGAAGCGCTCGCGCGTGAACGCGAACACGTCCGACGAGTCTGCGCGCGTTAGGCGGTTGACGGCCGCGTCGTCCAGCACGAGTCGCTCGACCGTGCCGGCACGCAAGCGGCCGTACCCGCTCTGCTTGGTGCGCTTGCCGAACAGCGAGACGTAGACGGGGCTCGCGAGGTCGATGCCGTCTTCATCGCGCCGCGACGTGCGCACATAACGATGGACGATCTTCTCGGCCGCCCCGTTCGTCAGGCGACGTCCACCGGATCCGTCGGGATCGAGACTCCAGATGTCGTACTCGTCAGCGACGAGCACCGCGCGATCGTCCTTCGCCCAGCCCTGAAAGTCGGCCGGCGGCACCATGTCGTTCGGAAAGTCGTAGTCTGGGTCGCTGAACTTCGCCGAGACTTTCGCGGTGAGGTTCGTGCGCGCGCCCGTCGCGACATCCTGCGTCCAGTAGTCCTTACCGTCGTACCACGTGAGCTTGCGGCCCGTTGCGCTTCCGCCGAAGAAGAACCGTACTTTCTCCAGCGCCTTACGTCGCTCGCCGCTCTTCACGTCCACGACATACACATCGCTGTAGGGCCGCCCGAACTTTGCGCCGAACGCGTAGTCCTTGCGACTCGTCTCGGTCGCGTAGCGATCGCCTCGCAGCACGCGCGCGGTCTCCCACAGGTCGGTACCGATCTGCACAATGTGCCCGTTCTCCAGGTGCCACGCCGTGAGCAGCGTCCGCTGCAGATCCTGCTGCTCCTGGACCTTCTGCATCGGCATGATGCGGACATCCTTGGTGTGCCACACTTGTACATCGGAAGGCTTGTCGTCGGTCTTCGGCTTTGTGCTGTCGCCGCGGGTCTGCATAATGCCGCCGTTGTCGTTGCCGGAGCCCGTCGCGGCGGTCGTGGAATCCGTGCGTCGCGTCGATGCCTCACGCGGTCGCAATCCGACGTACACGATCGACCCGTCCTTCGCCCATTCAGGACGCCGATGCTCCGCCACGCGCATCGCGGACGGGAAGCCGCTGGCCTTCGCCGGATCCATCTCACGGCGGAGCGGTTGCGTTCCCGCACGCGCCCAGGCGAGCACGACGTGTGTGGTGTCCTTGAATTCCTTGTCGGTGCGCGATCGAAGGACGGCGAGGTCCTCGCTCTTCTCGCGCCACGCGAGCATGCGGTAGAGCGATGGCGAGGAGTCGAGCACGCGGACCGCGCCGGTCGCCGCGTTGTAGAGTTGGATGCCATTCCCCGCGCCCCCATCGACGTCCACGGTGAACGCGAGCAGCGCGCCCCGTTCCGACCACGCGAACTCGCCCACGTTGCCGAACGTCATCTTCGTGCCGTGCTCGAGGTCCTGGACGATGAGATCGGCGGAGCGCTTGCCTTCCGCGGGGTAGCGTCGCATGGCGAGGAATCGCCCGTCGCCGCTGAAGCGGAACTGCGTGACGTCCTTCACGGTCTCGGTGGCGCCACTCGCGAGATTGCGAATGCCGACCGAGTTCTTGATCGGCTTCTTGTCTTTCGTGAGTCGATCGCGTTCCGCCGGCGAGACGCCGATCGCGTACGCGAGCCACTTCGAGTCGCCGGTGAACGCGGGAGCCGACCCGTAGAGCATGGCGACAGTCGTGTCGCGGGCGACGCCGCCGAGTCGGAGCTCGTTCTCCTCGTTGACGCGGTTCACGGCGTACGCGAGCCACTGGCCGTTGGGGGAGAGCGATGCGGCGGAAAGCGACTCCCATTTGCCGTAATCCGATGGGCGTACGGTCTGCCGGGGCTGGCTGATGAGCACGGATGGGAACGATGCCAGCACCGCGAGGCTGAACAGGAGGCGGTGTTTCATAGGAGCAGCGATTGGGCGGGTGACGATCCTGAACGACTGTCCCGAACTTGGGTGTTGGACATCGCTCGCTCAAGTCGGTGACGCTGGATTGGGACGGATCGATCGTCAGGCTTTGTCGCGCCGGGGCCGATGAGAACTACGATTTTGCGGATCACACGGAAAACGGCCGGATACGGCTTTGCATCGAGGCTGGCTCTCGCCAGACGGCCGCTCGGGACACCAATGGGTCCCGGGCGGCCGTTCCCAAAAAATCCCGGCGCGTTGTGTGAGGAGCTCGGCTCGCCTCTACGCCCTATCCGGCAGTTTTGCAGTTCATCCGCGCCATCGTAGTTCTCACCGGCCCCGGCGCGACGAAACATCCACCCCAATCAACTATTTCAGTCTCGGACTCGTCTTCCGCGGCGCCTTCTCGCATTCGGGCCAGGTCGTCCCGAACCCGCGGCCACCGCCGGCACCGGGGCGTGCACCCGCCGCATTCGCGGCCGCCGCGAGGTCCACTCGATCGAGCGGAATCCTCGTTGGATCCTCCGATGCGAGATAGACGAGCATCGCCGTCAGCGTCGCGTTGTACTTGAGGTCATCGAACACGACCTTGTCGTACGTGTCGCGCTCGGTGTGCCACGTGACCGTGCCGTAGTCCCACGGCGTCGCACCGAGTCCGAACGCCGGATAGCCCGCGCATCCGAACGAGAAGTCGTCGCTGCCGCCGCCGGCCGGTCTCCCCGACTGCACAGGATTCCCGCCGTTGATCTGCGACCGGAACTCCGTCGGGATCTTGCCTAACCAGTCGTTGATGTGCTCCGGTGAATGCACCAGGCCGCCGCCACCGACGCTGCGAATCCGGCCCGTGCCGTTGTCCTGGTTGAACAGCGCCTGCAGGCCCTTGAGCACATCCGGATGATCCTCGGTAAATGCCTTCGAGCCCACCTCGCCTTCCTCCTCTCCGCTCCAGTGGCCAACGAGGATGGTACGCTTCGGCTTCGGATACACCGTGCGCAGGATGCGCATCGCCTCGAGCATCGTCAGCGTGCCCGTGCCGTTGTCGGTGGCGCCGGACGATCCGTCCCACGAATCGAAGTGCGCCGAGAGCATCACGTACTCGTCGGGATGCTCGGTGCCCTTGATGCTCGCGACGACGTTATAGACTGGCTGCTCGCCGAGGAGCTTGCCGTCGAGGTTGAGCGTGAGTTTTGGACGGTCCCCCGCTTCGCTGAGCCGAGCGACGAGTCCGTAGTCCTCGCAGTCGAGTGCGATGGCCGGCGTCGTGAGGTTGTACGTCTCGAAGACCTCCATCGCGCCCCAGCCCGTGTTGAGCGCGCCGGCGAACCCGAAGCCGCCGCGACCAGCGGCGTTAGGATTCTGCGCCGCGTCGACGACCTGTTGCGGTGTGCGCCCGCCTCCCATCGACCACGCGAGCTTGGGCCGCGACGTGATGATGCCGGCCGCGCCGCCTTTCTCGAGCCGCAACCCCAGCTCGCCGCCGCCTAACGCCGACGAGTACCCGGTGCCACGCACGCCGGCGCTCGCGCCGGAGACCGACGGGTTGTTTGGGCTCACGCGCAGGCTGGCCCACTCGCGCTGCGTGCTCACCATGAGCGAATCCATGCGCGCCTTGGATTCCGGTGTCGCATTGGCCGCCCAGTCATCCTGCGGCCGACACGTCGGCAGCGGCGCCGAGATCATGACGAGCTTTCCCTTCGCTTTCGGGAGCCACTTCACGAACTCGGTGCTGTCGGCGAAGCGCGGGAGCACGACTGTCTCGAGCGTGACGTCGCGTCCGCCCGTGCCCGGGCTGTAGCCGACCATTTGCCCCTGCAGTGTACGTCGCCGAGGCGAGACGAGATCGATGTGCGAGTGGCCGCGGTCCCAGCCGCGCCAGGTGCCGTACTGCTCTTCCTTGGCGTCGACGCCCCACGACTTGTACGTGGAAACGAGCCAGTCCTGCGCGCGCTTGATGTTCGGCGTGCCCATGAGACGCGGGCCGAGCGAGTCGAACAGCACGTGGGCCTGGGTCGTGAGACGCGAGCTGTCCATGCCCGTGGCGTAGATCCGCTTGATGATGGGATCGTCGGTGGGGAACGATTGCGCGGACAGCGATGACGCGGAAACAAACAGGCCGGCAAGGACGAGTGTTGCGGTGCGGGGCATTGATTGGCGCGGATGAGAAGTCAGGCTTGGAAGCGATTGTCAATTGTACGCCCAGCGACGGCCAATCGCTCGGTTCCATCGCGCCAGGGCCGGTGGGAACTACGATTTTGCGGATGACACGGAAAACGGCCGGATACAACTTTGCATTGACGCTGGCCCTCACCGGACCCTGATTGAAAGAGGAACGGCCGCTTGGGACACCATTGCGTCCCGAGCGGCCGTTCCCAAAAAATCCCGGCTCGTTGCGCGAGGAGCCGTCCCTGCCGCGAACAATCCTGCTTCTTCCGCGTCATCCGCCCAATCGCGGTCCCCACCGGCCCCACGCAACGATGCCGGGAGTGCAAAGCCGTATCCGGCAGTTTCGCAGTACAGATCGGCCCAATCGCAGTTCCCACCGGCCCCAGCGCACCGAAGCCTGGTGATCGATCCGTCCGAATCGACAGTCAGCGTAACGCCACCCGACCGAGCAGCTTCGCGAATCGCGGATCGCCCCTGATAGGATCGAGCATCGGTTCATTCCGAAGTGCCAATACTTCGTCCCTCCGCCAGTCGACTCGCGAGAGCACCGCGAACGCGGAATCGCGCTGGTCCGTTTGCACGTACACGCTCGCCATGAGCATCCCGTCTGCGTGCGTCGTTCCTCCTTGCTCGAGTCTCTGGATGATCGCTTGCGCCGAGTCGCGGGCTCCGAGGTGCCATTCGGCGATCGCGAGCCCCGCCTGAGGGTCAGGGCGCGCGAG
>Ga0207691_10003816_pt1 | contig 14626 bp, 14 predicted proteins | sample KBSM13metaG_FD_184327 | JGI IMG/M metagenome (GOLD analysis project Ga0207691, IMG submission 184327) | Miscanthus rhizosphere microbial communities from Kellogg Biological Station, Michigan, USA - KBS M1-3 metaG (SPAdes) (version 2) | ecosystem: Host-associated > Plants > Roots > Rhizosphere >... | reverse complement strand
TCCGCTCGAGTTCGGCATCTGGGACCACTTCGACCGCGTCCCGGGCGTCGAGCCGTCGCGGCAGTTCGCCGACCGCATCGCGTTCGTGCAGCGCGCCGAGGAGCTCGGCTTCTTCGGCTACCACCTCGCCGAGCACCACAACAGCCCCCTCTGCCTGGCGCCGTCGCCGCTCGTGCTGCTTTTGCACGGCAGTTGAAGGCTCATCCCGTGGCGCTCAACGATGAAGGGCGAATCCGGCTGCGGCAGGCGAGGCATCCGTTGCTGGTGCTCTCAAAACCGCATGTCGTGCCCAACGACCTCATGCTTGACCATCAGGTCCAGGTGCTGGTCATTTCCGGGCCCAATACCGGCGGCAAGACCGTCACACTGAAGATCGTGGGACTCTTTGCGCTCATGGTGAGAGCAGGGATGCATCTGCCATGCGAGCCCGAGTCCGAAATGGCGGTCTTCCCTGATCTGTTCGCGGATATTGGCGATGCCCAGGACCTTGCCCGTGATCTGTCGAGCTTCTCTGCCCACATGACACAAATGGTTCAGCTACTGCAGCAGAGAGCTGGGAGATCTCACGTGCTCGTCCTATTGGATGAACCGGTCACCTCGACCGATCCCACCGAAGGGGCGGCGCTGGCGGAAGCGCTGTTGTGCCGTCTGGCTTCGTTGGGGATGAAGGTCATTGTGACGACGCACTACCGCTCCCTGAAAATCTTGGCGCAAACGACGCCGGGATTCGCCAATGCCAGCGTTGGGTTCGACATGCCGACGCTCTCGCCGACCTACCAGTTGTTCATGGGAGTCCCGGGTGGGTCGTCGGCCATTGAGATCGCCGGGCGTCTGGGCATGGAGCAAACCGTGCTCGACGAGGCCAGGCAGAAATTAGAGGCGGAAGATCAGAGCTTCGAGCAGATGCTGGGCGATCTTCAGGCCAAGCAGCGCCAGTTGTCCATCGACCTGGCACGCGCCGTGGAGGCGAGGGCCGAAGCCGAACGTGCGGCGGAACAAGCACGAGCACAATTGGCAAACCTCGAGGCGACGGAGCGTGAGGAGCGCAAAGGAATCAAAAGACGCCTCCAGGAACAGTTCAGCCGTGCACGCGCCCAGGTGCAAGCGACTGTGGACGAGGTGAAGCGTGAGCAGAGACTGATCAAAGCAAAAGAGGCCAAACAGCGCCTGATCGAACTCGAGGTGCAAACAAGCGCTGCTCTGTCCCCGCCGGTCATTCCAATTCCGCTCGAGCAACTCGGAGTCGGTGACCAGGTTGAGATTGGAGCCTTGGGCATGAGGGGCACGCTACTAGAATCGCCGAGTGGGAAAAAGCGTGTCCGAGTCAGGGTGGGGGAGGGGGAGCTCCTGGCAACAGTGGCCAATCTCGTGGGAGTGGGACGATCGTCATCGCCCTCGTCGGCCCCTGCCTCGGCATCGCCCCCGACGGCGCCACCCGGCCCCTATCACGCCGAGGAGCACCGGATAGTGGATGTACGGGGTCATGCGGCCGACGAGGCCATGGACCGTGTCACGGCGGCATTGGACCGCGCCACCCTCGAAGGAGCGCCTTCGCTCCGCATTATCCACGGCCACGGGACCGGAAAGCTCAAGGCCACGTTGCGAACCTATTTGAAAGATTCGCCCTATGTGGCTCACGCCCGTCCCGGTGAACGGTCGGAAGGTGGCGATGGGGTCACGATCGTCACCATACGGTAACCTGCGTCCGTGGAGTCGGCTTCAGTCGATTAAGAGATGCGGTACTTGGCCATGCGATAGCGAAGGGTATTGCGCGTTATCTTGAGGAGACGGCTGGCCTCCGATACATTCCCGGCTGCTTTCCGGAGCGCCTCTTCGAGGATTGTCTTCTCCATTTCCTGAAACGAAAGTCCGAATGCCAGCAGCGACGACTTCTCCGGCACGACGCTTGGCGCAGCTGTTCTCGGCGTCCGAAATGTCGGGGGCAAGTGCTCCGGTTGGATCGTCGGGTTTCTGCAGGTGATCGTCAACCCTTCCACCACGTTATGAAGCTCCCGCACATTCCCGGGCCAATCGTGACGCTCAAGCAAAGTGACTGCCGCCGGGGCGATGCCTTGAATGCGACATCCCCGTTGCTGCCGCGCGTGCTCGAGAAACGACCGCAAAATGGGTTCGATGTCGTCCGGGCGTTCACGGAGTGGCGGAAGACGAAGCTGATACACGTTTAAGCGATAATACAAGTCGAGCCGGAAGCGCCCGGCCTTGATCTGCGCTGGCAGATCTTCGTTCGTCGCGGCGATCACCCGGATGTTGACTTTGATGCTGTGCGTATCGCCGAGAGGATCGACAAGATGGTCTTCGAGCACGCGGAGCAGCTTGGCCTGCGCCGGAAGGCTCATCTCGCCAATCTCGTCGAGGAACAGCGTCCCGCCGGCGGCAAGCTGAAACTTTCCGGGTTTGGTCTGCTTCGCATCCGTGAAGGCGCCGCGTTGATACCCGAAGAGCTCCGATTCCAGGAGAGGTTCGGGAATGCCCGCACAGTTCAAGGCCAAGAAAGGGCCCTTCCCTCTGGGGCTTAGCGCGTGGATGGCGCGAGCGAACAATTCCTTGCCCGTCCCGCTTTCTCCCGTGATCAATACGGTGGCATCCGTGACTGCGACTTCCCCGGCCAGCCGCTTCACCAGTTGCATCTGCGGGGACACGCTGATGATGTGGTCGAAGCCCAGAAGCCGTTCTTGCGCATGGTCGGCCTCAAAGTGTCCGGTTTGGGAAGGACGTAGCGAGGCCCTGATTGCATCGGCGGTCACAGGTTTCGGCAGGTAATCGGTTGCCCCTTCCCGAACGGCCTGGAGTGCGGCTCTTGCCGTATCTGATTCGCCGAGCACGATGAACGGGATGTCACCTTCCGACTGTCTAGCCTGTGCGAGCAGCGGCGCGCGTGCGATCCGTCCTTCGCTGTCGTCACAGACGATCAGCGTGAGGTCTTGCCGATCAGCGAGGAGGCGAAGTCCGGCGTCTGTGGTCGTGGCAACGAGCAGGGTTGAGGGCTGATCGGAGAGCGCTTGCTCGAGAGCGGTTCTCGACGCAGGCTCGGCCGATATCAGCGCGACAGTCGGGGCGTGCATAGAGCACTCCTTGGTCGGGCTCCACCGCGATCCGCCGAAGGGCTCATCGCGTAGCCTACTCCTATTTCGGGGCCGATGGAAGAGGACGGCGTGAGGAGAGAATTAAGGAGTTTACGGTAGGTAGTGCCTTCTAATCGTTGTCCTGAGCGATCTCGACATTTCGCCGTAAACCGCTGAGAGTTGTCCTTCGAACGGGGCTGCCTCGGAATCGTTCGGTGAAGGCGTCTTCATCCAGCCGAGCCAGTTCCTCGAGCCGCGGGGCCAAGGCTGTAGCCGAAGGAGTGAACACCTGGTCCGTCGTCGGTTCCCCACGAAGGTTGAAGGGGCAGACGTCTAGGCAGTCATCGCATCCGAAAATGTGATTCCCCATGCGCGCGGCAAGATCCTCGGGGATCTCGTCCCGGCCTCCTCGAAATTCAATCGTCAAATACGAAATGCACCGGGTCGCATCGACGATATAGGGCTCGGTGATGGCCTGGGTCGGACAAGCCTGAATGCACAGTGAGCAACTTCCGCAGAGATCCGTCGCCGGCGCATCAGGAGCCAGATCGAGCGTCGTCAAAATCTCACCCAGCACGAGCCAGCTTCCGTGGTCGGCGGACACCAGGTTGGAGTGTTTCCCGATCCATCCGAGTCCGGCCTGTTGCGCCCAGGCTTTTTCCATGATTGGACCGGTATCCACATAGGACCGTGTGAGGGTGCCTGGCGCCCAGTCGCGCACTTTGGTTTCGAGACGGGACAAGCGGTCACCCAGAATTCGATGGTAGTCCTGACCCCATGCATAGCGGGCGATTCGCCCGTACCCACTGTCCTCAGTCGGGCGATGGCCGGTGTCGTAGTTCATTCCGACGGCAATAATCGACCGACAGCCCGGAAGGACGAGGCGGGGGTCGGCCCGACGTGCCGGGTTGCGGGCCATCCAGGCCATCGTGCCATGAAATCCTCGGTGCAACCATGCCTGCAGGCGACCCAGCAAATGGTCGTCATCTGGCCCATCAGAGCTGACGGCCGCAATGCCCACGGCCGAGAAGCCCAGCGACCGAGCCTCGCGCTTAATCGTTTCTACCAGGGGCATGATCCATCGAGGTTCGGCGGCGTGAGAGCGGCCAACGCATGAACGAACGAATCAGTGGGGGTTGCAGTCGAACCGAACGATGAACTGGACCGAGCACTGTGCCGTGGTGCAGCGCCCGCAGGTGCCGGTGATTTTGGTTTTCCAATCCGTCTGTTTCTCGTCGAAGCGGCAAGAGGTGTTGCCTCCTTTTGAAATCGTGGTCCATGGCGTGTTCGTGCCGGGCGCATGAGCCACAAGGCAGCCGGCCGGGATGGGAACCTGGCACATATGCGAGAGTTCGCCCTTGGCCATGCCGAAGCTGCAGGCCTGTTCGGTGGTGGCAGGAAACTCGGAGGGCATCTGGGCAGCAACGTGAGGCAGCGCAAAGCCGAAAAGACCAAGGGCGAGCGCTCCCGCGAAAATGATCGAGGCACCTGACCCGCGCATGGGCCGGATGCTACCACAGTCTGCTCGCTTGCGGCCACCGGCACGACTGCGTAGAATCTGGCTGAATGACGGATCAGAATGATGAACGCTTGATCGCGTTGCTCGATGAGCTTCCGCGAGGATTGCGGGCAATATGTAGGGGAGGACATCCATGCTAGCAACCCGGATCCGTCAGAAGGAAGGCACGTTTTATTTCATCGCCTACAATGCGGGCGATCTTCTCGACAAAGTGAGGTTTACAAGTCGCTATTTCTTTGAAGGGGAAGAACTCGCGCAGACGAAGATCTCCGAACACGACGACGTCGCACAATTCATCGCCGGTATCGAACGGAGTGAGAAGGGGTTTCAGCGTCAACTGAACCGGCAAAAGGTCAAGCAGATCGTCAACTTCTATGAGACCGTGGTCGCCCAGCCGATGATTCCAGGGACAGTGTTGATTTTCACGGACGAAACCCTTCGCTTTCAGCGATCAGGCGAGTCCGAGTCTGTCGGACATTTAAGCGAGCCGAAAGGTAGATATCTCGTCATCGACGGCCAGCATCGCCTTGCCGGACTCCACTTCTTCCGCGCCAAACACCCGGACCAAATTGCCAACGTCGAAGTGCCCTGTGTGCTGTTCGACGGCCGCAGCAGCGATTTTGCGACGGAAATGTTCGTGATCATCAATAGCACACACACCCGCATCAACCGGTCGCACCTCGTCGACCTTTATGAAAAAGTGTCCTGGGAAACGCCGGAGAAAAAGTTTTCTGCGAAGGTCGTCAATCTGCTCTATGCCGAAGATGACTCGCCGCTTCAGTACAAAATCAACCGGCTCGGCGGGCGAAGTAAGCAGGAAAAGTGGATTCTACAATCCGAAGTCTTCAACGAGTTGCTCAAGGTGGTGACCGCCCATAAGCGCTGGATAGAATCCCACCTCAGCATGAAGCCGGACCGGTGCTACGCCCTAGTGCGAGACTACCTTAAAGGCATCAAAGAGGTGATGGAGGAGGTGTGGGGCAACAACGAGCGCTACATGTTCACGCGAGACGTCACGCTCAAAGCGTTGATTCGCGTATTGGACGATCTCATCGTCGACCGAAAGCTGATGGCCGACTGGGATGAACAGCGGTCTCAGAAACCGTTTGCTGACATCGTCAGGCCGTGGGCAGCGTTGGCGAAAGAATTTCGCTCGGAGGGTTTTTACGAGCGGTTCGCCGCGAAGGGGCAGCTGGAGCGGGTGCGAAAGATTCATCAGCGGCTGCTCGATGCCATCGTCGGATAGGTATGCTGGCTTGGTCCGCCGCCTGTTCCTGAGCTGTACGCTGTCTTTCTTGTGGGGCGTGTGCGCGTTCGGTGCTGACCCTCCTCAGGAATTTCTTCACGTCAAGACCGATCCCGCGGGCGGGGTAATTGCCACCGCCCGCGTGCTGTTTCCCGCCCGCCCTGAGGTCGTCCTTTCACTCCTGACCGATTTCCCACGCTGGCCTGAATTGTTCGAAGTGCGGATGCGGGTGGTCGATGTGCAAATCCGGCAAGACGGTGTGATCACCGACCTGCGCATCGAGCACGCCTTGTTGCCCGGCGAGCGACGGTTGGTGACCGAATCGCGAATGACGGCGAACGACGGCATCGTGACCGACCTAGTCGCCGGGGATTTCAAGCGGTATCACCGGGTGTGGAAGCTTTCATCGGCGAACGCCGGCAGAGAGACCTCGGCTGACTTTGAGCTGACGGTCGCCATTGATTCGATTGTTCCCGACTGGCTGGTGGCCATGGCGACCAAGCGCGAGCTCGAAGCGCACTTTCGCATCGTGAAGGAAAAGGCGCGCGCTCGCGCGATTATTCCGGGAAAGTGAATTCCGACGATTCGACTTTGTCCAAACCCTGCTTGACCAGCGTTCCGACGTCGAGGCTGCGCTCGATTCTTCGGATATCATCGATGCGGGTTTTGGTGCTGGGATGTGGCGGAACGAAGAGCGAACAACAGTCCTGATCTGGTTCGATCGACGTTGTGAAGGTGCCGATCTGCTGAGCCTGATCGGTAATCTCAAGCTTGTCCATGCCGATCAGCGGACGCAGGAGCGGCAGATCAGACGCCTCTTCGATGACAGACAGATTTTCGGGTGTTTGGCTCGCCACCTGGCCCAAGCTGTCACCGGTGACCAACGCCCAGCAGCGGTCGGCAGCCGCCAGCTCGCTGGCGATGCGGACCATGAGCCGACGATACAGCACGACCCGGTAAGGCGCAGGGGCTTGTGCTACGATCTCCCGCTGAATCTCCCCGAAGGGGACGATCAACAGCTTTGACCGGTATTGATGCGCCGTCAGGATTTGAACCAACTCGCGGACTTTGTCTTCCGACGCCCGGCTTACGAGCGGACGGCCGGAAAAGTGGACAAAGACGGCGTTGCAGCCCCGTTTCATCATACGGTAGGCCGCGACGGGTGAATCGATCCCTCCGGAAATCAGACAGGCCACCGTGCCGCTGACACCCACAGGCATGCCACCCGGGCCTTGGACTTTCTCCAAGTAGTAGTAGGCGTCTTTGGCCAACAGTTCGATATAAATCGTCAGATCGGGCGCCGTCAGCTTCACGGCTTTCCCCGTCAGGTCGCAAAGATATTTCCCCACCGCTCGTTCAACGTCCATCGACGTGAGCGCAAGCCGTTTGTCAGCCCGCTTGGCACTGACGCGAAAGGTGTCAAAGGTCCGCTGAACGGCCGCTGCGCCGATCCCCTGTGTCAGTTCCCCCAGGTCCGGGGTCAGCAAGTTCAACGGTACGCCTCGAGCGAGAGAAAAGTTGGCGATGCCGAAGACTGCAGACAGACGTTCTTTGACCGTCTGATCGGGAAGAGATTCGCGAAGGACGACGCGAAGGCGGCCGCGGAGACTTTCGATGCGTGTCACGCCAAGGTCTTTGAGCGACGTCCGGATATTGCCGATAAGTTGACGCTCGAAGAACTCCCGGTTCCGGCCTTTTAGGGCTAATTCATGATAGTGGACTATCGCGCAGCGCATTTCGTCGGCAACCCGGCGGCGTCGCTTCAGCCGTGTCCTATGAGTTCTAAATATCGCTCGGCATCGATCGCCGCCATGCACCCTGTTCCCGCAGCCGTGACCGCCTGACGATAGGTCGAGTCCTGAACGTCTCCCGCAGCGAACACACCGGGCACGCTGGTGGCCGTTCCTTGTTTCGTCACGATGTAGCCCATGGCATCCATGTCCAGTTGTCCGGCAAACAGCGAAGTGTTCGGACGATGACCGATCGCGACGAACACGCCGGAGCAGGGGAGTGTCGAGGTGGTTCCCATGACGACGTTCTTCAGCCGGACGCCGGTGACGACGTCGTCACCGAGAATGTCCTCAACTACGGAATTCCAGATGAAGGAGATCCGTTCGTTCTTGAGCGCCCGCTCCTGCATGATTTTCGAGGCGCGCAGTTTATCGCGACGATGCACCACGAACACCCTCGTGGCGAATTTGGTGAGAAAATTTGCTTCTTCCATCGCACTATCCCCACCGCCCACGACGACCAATTCCTTGCCGCGAAAGAAGAACCCGTCGCAGGTGGCGCAGGTGGAGACGCCGTGGCCGGTCAGTCGCGCTTCATTCTTCAGACCGATCTGGATCGCCGATGCGCCGGTGGCGATGATCACGGTTCGAGCGTCAACGGTGCGCTCGTGGTCGACGGTTATCGTCAAGGGATGTTTGCGAAATTCGACCGCGCTCACATCGCCGGTCAGGAATTCGGTGCCGAACCGCTCGGCTTGCGCCCGCATCTCCTTCATGAGATCGGGGCCCATGATGCCCTTCGCGAATCCTGGGAAATTTTCTACTTCGGTCGTCGTGGTCAACTGCCCGCCCGATTGCCACCCTTCAATCAGCAGCGGCGCCAGGTTCGCGCGGGCGGCATACACTGCGGCAGTGAGCCCCGCAGGCCCAGAGCCGATGATCACGACGTTATGCATGGCCTCAATCTAACATAGGGAAGAAGCGGATTACATGTGGGCGGGAGTCTGGCGGAAGCTCCGGATCAGCCGGCGCACTTCCCGTCGTATCGCTGCTCTGTCGTGTGTGCCGTCCAATACCACATCGGCGCGACGAATCTTTCGGGACAGCGGCATCTGGTTCTTGATCCGTCGGAGTGCGTCCCTTCTCGTCAGACCATTGCGCTGTTTCAGTCGGGCAATTTGGGTTTCGCGGTCGGCCGTGACGACGATGATTTTATCCACGCGCTTGTGGGCGCCGGATTCGAACAGAAGCGGGACTTCGTACACAACAATGGCCTGAGGAGAGCGTTCGGCGATCCGGCGGATGAGCCGCCGCTGTTCGCTCGCCACGCGAGGATGAATGATGCGTTCCAACAGTCTCAGTTTTCGGCGGTCGTGGAACACTATCGCTCCGAGCGCACGGCGATTGATCGATCCCTTCGGAGTCAGGATGCCTTTGCCAAACACCTTGACGATCTCGTGCCACGCCGGCGTTTCTCGCCGGACCACGTCACGGGCGAGTCGATCAGCGTCGATGATGATCGCGCCGCAGCGCTGAAACATCCGGGCAACAGTGGTCTTTCCTGTCGCGATCCCTCCGGTCAGACCCACGATGAGCATGCGGCGAAGAATAGCACGCTGGCGGATTTGACTTCCAAGTGCAACCGCCTGTATGAACGTCACCAGGATGATGTCGCCAAGAATGACGGTCTGTCTGGTGTTGGCCTGCCTCGTTGTCGGTGCGGGAGTCCGAGCAGGCGGCGGATCCCCGTCGAATGCAAAGACCATTGTGGTCGCGTTGGATGGGAGCGGTGATTTTACCTCGATTCAGGAAGCCGTTGATGCAGCGGCGAAGGGAGACACGGTCTTTCTCAAGCCGGGGCGATACGATCAGGACATTACCATTCACAGCAAGGATCAACTCAGACTTGTCGGGGCTGGTCAAGACAAGGTCGTGCTGCTCGGTCGGGACGATCTGGTCGGAGTCCTGCATGTGGGGAAGTGGCCGTACGGCGCTACTAACATTGAAATCAGCGACATGACCATCAACGAGCACGGCGGGCATGCGGTCGGGTTGTTCAACGGCCGCGGCGTCGTCCTCAAGCGGGTGACGGTCAACGGCATGCTGTTCAGCCAGCAAGTCGAAGACGCCCGTATTGAAGAGTGTACGATCGGCGGCAGCGAAACGACGGGCGTGCAGTTTGCTGATTCTCAAGCCGTCCTCATCGGCAACTTCATCCATGACAATGACCACGGCGTCAATGTGGCCGGGAAATCAAATGTCCGGGTGGAGCGCAACGTCATTACAAGGAGCCTCTTTGAAGCCGTTGTGGTGAATGATCGAGCCAAGGCCGTGCTCGTGAGCAACACACTGGTGAAGAACGGTGGCGGAGCCGCTTTCCTTGGTCAATCTCAAAGCGATGTCAGCGGCAATGTCGTCGGCCTGAACCGGGTGGGATTTCTCGTGGCGTCGTCGAGTCGCGCCGCCACGTCTTACAATGCGTTCTATAATACGGACGGGGATTATCTCCGCGTGGGAAACCCCAACCAGCCGGCTCCTGAGCTCAAAGCCCAGTCGGACATCACGGGAGATCCATTTTTTGTCGATCCGGCAAAAGACGACTTCCGCCTCCGCGCGGACACTCCGCTTGTCAAAGTCGGTTCCTTCCCCTTTCTTGGTGCGCTTCCTCCGCTGAACTCCAAGTAAATATCTCAGTTAATTCAATGGGTTTCGAAGTGATTCCGGCTGCCTTCGAGCCATGTGCTAAGCTAACAGTACGCACGTAGTTCATCGGACCTGCAATCGCTGGCTCAGGAATTGCTGGGTTCATCAAGAAGGAGGGGACAAGCGTGGCAAGTTATAAACAAGAGTTGGAGAAACGCGGGCCGGAAGGCATCCCCTCCCTCGACGATATCGAGCCAGGGAAAATCTGTGGAGCCGTCATTCCCATGTCCGAACGCGCGCAGACCCAAATGCGCGACAGCATCGAAGTCATCGATTATCTGCTGAACCAGGAGCGTGTGGTCTGGAGCTAGGCCCTCATTCTCTGGCACATCCGCCCTCTGCCTCTGCACTTGACAGTTCTTTTCCCGCTTCGTAGGCTCGCTGGCACAAGCTTCCACCCTGACACAGGAGGAGAGACTGCATGATCTGTCGGATTCCGTGTAGACGCGCACGCCTTAGCATGACTGCTCTTTGCATCGCTGCGGCTCTTTCGATTCCATCCCGTCCCTGGGCCGATGAATTGCCCAAGGAATCCGTCCTGCCGCTGTCCATGGCGACGAAGGCGCTACATGCCTCGTTGGAAGCCTGTAAGAAGGACGGGTATCGGGTCAGTGTATCCGTGGTCGACCGCGCCGGCGTCCTGCGTGCCATGGGGCGAGCCGACGGGGCCGGGCCTCATACGGTTGAAAGCAGCCGAAAGAAGGCGTACACCGCCTCGAGCGTTCGGCGTCCCACGAGCGAATTGGCGGAGCTGATCAGCAAGATGCCGGCGTTACAGTCACTACGGGACATGAATCCGGAAATCCTGATCCTGGGAGGGGGGCTGCCGATCGAAATCGGCGGTGAAGTGGTCGGGGCCATCGGCGTGGGCGGCGCGCCGGGCGCCCATCTCGACGATGCTTGTGCGCAGGCCGGTCTCGATGCGATCGGAGCTGCCCCCAAAATTCCAGCCCTCAAGTGATCGCACGGTGGCGGGTCGGCGTCCTCTTGGCCATCCTATGGACGCCGACCGCCTGTAATAGCGACGTACCGGTATCTGCTGTTGGACAGATCACACCTCCGGGGCTGGAAGTCACGGTCACGCGGGTCGCTACGCACCCTTTCCTGGCTCGGTTTAACCTCAGGCTCACGGTCCGGTCTGCCAGCGGATGTTCGGCAACGAGCGATCTCTTCCCCGACACAGGGGGCGTCAGCCGGCGAAATGTCTATCGAGCATCGATTGACCGGCTGTATGTCATCGGACAGTTCGATGTGCGCCGCTTTGACGTGCAGAGCTGCCGGATCGATCTCGTGGAGTTCCGATCTTTGGAGACGGGTCTCGGGTTTGTTGGGTCATTCGACACGGATGCCTCGGGTCATTGGCGATATCTGTCATCCGAGGAGCGGCCGGAGCAGCCATTTCAACCTTTGTAACGGGCAACGGATGTTGTCTCGCACGTGCGCCTGCAAATGAACCGACCGATCGTGGGATTTCACCTGGATGAGTACGGTGATTGGGTGGCCGATCTGTCTTGTGGCCATGGACAACATGTCCGGCACCAGCCGCCTATGACATTCAGGCCATGGGTGTTAACCCAAGCCGGGCGAGAACAACACTTGGGAGCGATGTTGAACTGTAAGAAATGTGAAGAGAAACAAGAGGATTGATTGAATTTTCTGGTCGGGCTCATGCTGCCAAAATCAATCAGATGCCCATGGGGATTCCCGATCCGGCGGTTGGTATATCTCGCAAGGACCGAATGGTCGGATCGTCTCCAACGTGGGTGAACAGGGATCCGCGAAAGGTGGTTCCGCCTCGGGCTGTACCGCCTGGACCGGATGGGGATCCATGCGGGAAGATCGAAGGAGAAAAAGCATCTCGTCGTCGAGCAACGAACACCACCCTGCGGTGGAGGCAGTCGTGTCGTGCAACATGGCCGCGGGTCGGGTCCGGTGGCCGCCCGTCAATAACGGCCTTCAGCGGTTCAATGTCATCATGCCGTCGGGTGGACTGAGACTCATCCCCAATCCCGGTTCGTGCCAGGGAAGCAAGCGCGGTCCGCGGTACCGGTAGCCCCCGACGACCGGATCGTGCTCCAGTAGCAGCGGCGTATCCAGATCGAGCACGTCAAATCCTTTCATCCCCAGCACCAGGCTGAAGGAGCAGCCCATGGCGATTCTCGTTTCGACCATTCCACCGATCATCAACTTGAGACCGGACGCCAGGGTAAAAAGCGCGATCTCATGTGCTTCCATGACTCCCGTTTTCATGATTTTGATATTGATATAGTCGGCGGCAGATTGCACCACGACTTGTTGTGCATCCGCGAGTGAGCGGACCGATTCGTCCGCGGCCACCGGGACGCCCGTGATACGCCGGAGCTCGGCCAGGCCGTCCAGGTCTTCCCGCACAAGCGGTTGCTCGAGCAGGACGAGCCGGCCTCCGAAACGGATCACACCTTTGACGAAGCTCAGGCATTCCCGGCGTGAAAATCCCTGATTGCCGTCGCCGATAAACGCTACCCCGGACAGTTCACGGTGGACGGCTTCCAGGCGCCGTATGTCGCTGTCGACGTCGTTGCCGATCTTCATTTTAAAGAGACGGAAGCCTTGGGCATACCAGCTTCGTGCTAGCGCTAGCGTCTTGTCGGGTGTTTCAATAGGAATAGTGATGTCGGTCTCGTGCTCGCGCACGTCGGCGGCGCCCCACAGCGCCCACAACGGCAGCTGACGCGCGCGGCTATAGGCGTCAATCAGCGCCGTTTCCAACGCACAGCGGGCCGCGGGCTGGTCGGGAGCTTGCTCTCGCAGCTGTTGTGCAATGTTCTTGAATTGGTCGGCTGGATAGCCCAGCATGGTGCGGCCCAGCTGGTTGACAGCGGCAAGACACGCGGCCCGTGTTTCGCCGCCGACTTCGGGGAACGGCGCCGCTTCGCCGTACCCTTGCGTGCCATCGGACAAGGTCATCCGAAGGAAGAGGGTTTCTGCGACAGTCCGAGACCCGGTGGCCACGACAAAGGGATCTGTCAGAGGGATGTCGATCGGCCAGCAGTCGATCCGCTCGATGAACAGCATCGGTCTATTCATTGCAGGGCATCTTAACCAGAAGTGATGGCGAATCCAATCCGAGGGATGTGTTTTCAACCGCAGTTCCTCGCCAAACGATCAGATCATAGGTCATGAACGACGCGTTTCGCTCCATGCGGCTTCTCGCCCTGTTGCTATTGATCCTCGTCGGGGGATGGCTCGCGCTCCCGTCGATCGCCTCGGTTCTCCTTGAATGGTGGCTGCAACGCCAGGGGTATGAACAGGTCGAGGTGAGTGTCGGTCGCCCGGGCTTCCGGTCGATGACCGTTCCCCGCATCGCGCTCAGTCGGCGGTTGACGGGCGAGATGGTCACGGTATCCATGAGCAATGCTCAAGCCGAATACACGTTGCTCGGACTCGCGTCGGGCCGTGTTGATCTTCTTTCGCTGCAACAGCTCTCGATTGAAATCCTGACTTCACCGGCGATGTCGGATCAAGAGGCGCATCCGAGCAAGCCCATCCAGGATGCACCGGATTCTTTACTCAATGCATTGACGGCCAGTGACGTCGTGCATCGCTTGCCCTTTTTCCCTTGGGATGAGGTCCGGCTGGAGGAGGTGAAGCTGTTCCGCGAGCAAGCTACGGGACCGCTTCGCACGGTCGTCATGGGCGGGACGATTAAACGTGAGCGCGAATCGCTGGTGGCCGAGCTGTTGCTCCAGGGCATCGATACCATTCCCTATGAGCTCAAAGTCACCGGTCAATCTCCGGCCGATACGTCTCTGCAACTGCGAGCGGCTCAGCCCAATGCCGCGCCGTTTGTGCTCTGGCGCTCACAGGCGATTCCCAAGGAAGCCAAAGTCCACATCGAGGGCGTGTTGGAAATCAATGTGCGGGAGGTGGCTCCCTTTCTGGCTCTGGTGGTTCCGGTTGGGCCGGATTGGCAACGGGTTGACGGCAATGTCACGGTGCACTGGACGGGCACTGCGGCGTCAGGCGTGCCGGTCTCCTCATTGTTGAAGGATCCAGGAACCGAAGTTCATGCGACCGTCCAAATTTCGGCCATGCTCCCTGAGCTCAAAGGGTACGGAAAGGATCTCGCGGTTAAAACCACCGGCACTCTCTCTGGAAACGCCCGACTGCTGCATTGGACGCTGACGGCCGGCGCCTTCGCAACGGCGACGGTCGGTGGTGCGACCTCGAAGTTCGTCGAACCGCTAGGCACACTGTTGCAGTATGGACCGCAGCCGGTGCGGCTCGACAACGCTCAAGACAGCACAGGCGAATTGTTTTGGAACGAGTCGCCCCCGCGGTTCACCGCCTCAGGACCTGTGCGGAT
>Ga0207691_10003815_pt1 | contig 14627 bp, 17 predicted proteins | sample KBSM13metaG_FD_184327 | JGI IMG/M metagenome (GOLD analysis project Ga0207691, IMG submission 184327) | Miscanthus rhizosphere microbial communities from Kellogg Biological Station, Michigan, USA - KBS M1-3 metaG (SPAdes) (version 2) | ecosystem: Host-associated > Plants > Roots > Rhizosphere >... | reverse complement strand
AAGACCGGCGTGACCGAGGTCTACGCCAGCGGCGTGCGCAACTCGGTCGGCTTCGACTGGGACCCGCGCACCAAGGAGCTCTGGTTCACCAACCATGCGCGCGACTGGGTCAGCGACGACACGCCCGAGGACACGCTCCACCGCGCCGTCAGGAAGGGCATGAACTTCGGCTATCCGTTCTGCCACCAGGGCGACCTGCTCGACCCCGAGTTCGGCAAGGGCCGCGCGTGCGGCGAGTTCGACCCGCCCGCCGCCAGGCTGGGCGCGCACATCGCGCCGCTCGGCATGCGCTTCTACACCGGCGCGATGTTCCCGGCCGACTACCGCGACGGCATGTTCATCGCCATGCACGGCTCGTGGAACCGCACCCACAAGCAGGGCTACAACGTGATGCACGCGTCGGTCGGCCGCGACGGCAAGGTCACGCTGAAGCCGTTCCTCGAAGGCTTCCTGCAGGACGCGAAGGCCGACCCGCCGATGTGGGGCCGGCCGGTCGATGTGCTCGTGATGAAGGACGGCGCACTGCTCGTCTCCGACGACTACAACGGCATCGTCTATCGCGTCAGCTACGCGAAATGACGTTCGCGGCGAAGCGTTCGCGGCCGCGGTCGCGCGGCGGCGGCCGCCGGCTCGCGCGGGTCGCGCTCGCCGTCGCGGCGGCGGCCTCGTGCGCCGCCGCGCTCGGCGCCGGAACCGACGCCCAGCGCGAGAAGGCCGCGCCCTGCACCGCCTGCCACGGCGATGAGGGCCGGTCGGCGCTCGCCGACATCCCGTCGCTCGCCGCGCAGCCGAAGCAGTTCATCACGACGCAGCTCGTGATGTTCCGCGAGGGCAATCGCAAGAACCCGGTCATGAACACGCTGGCCGCGCCGCTCACGAACGCCGAGATCAGCGAGCTCGGCAGCTACTTCGCCGCCCAGTCGGCGGCGCCGGCGGGCCGGCCGCTCGCGGCCGACGCTGCCGGCGCCGGCCGTGGTCTCGTCGAAAAGCTCGGCTGCGTCACGTGCCACGGCGCCGAGCTCAGGGGCCAGCAGCACATCCCGCGCCTCGCCGGCCAGCGACCCGAGTACCTGCGCACGCAACTGCTCGGCTTCAAGGCCGGGACGCGCTTCGACATGGACGGCAACATGACCGCCGCCGCCCAGCCGCTCACGCCGGCCGACATCGAGATCCTCGCGAACTATCTCAGCGCGCTGCCCTGAGCGGGCGCGTCGGCGCCGGCATGGCCGCGCCGATTTGCCTTGCGTTAAGTCGGGCGCGGCGCGGTCTATGACGCCCGGGTCGACGCCGTCCCGGGCGCGGCGGCGAGGCGCATCGGCGGCACCTGCCGGTAGGTGAAGCCGCGCCAGAGCCACTCCATCGGGCCGTAGCGAAAGCGCGCCAGCCACCAGTGGCTGAATGCGACCTGCGCGGCGAACACCGCCGCCACGAACAGCACCTGCTCGGCGCGCGGCAGTCCCCAGCGGCCGAGCCCGAAGCCGTAGAAGAACGCCACGCAGACGAGCGACTGGAGCAGGTAGTTGGTGAGCGCCATGCGGCCGAGCGGCGCGAGGACGCGGATTCGCGACGCCGCCGTCCGGCTGTGCAGCATCGTCACGACGAGCCCGACATAGCCGAGGCACGCCGGCAGGTTGCCGAGCATGACCAGGCCGCGCGCGATTCCCCACCCGTCGTGGCGGTCGCCGGGCGTGTGCGAGATGGCGATGAAGCCGGTCAGCACGCCGATGCCGATCCCGAGCGGCAAGCCGTAGAGAGCGAGCTTGCGGAAGAAGGCGAGATGCCTGGCGGTGTCGTCCATCACGCCCGAGCGGACGAACCACGCGCCGAGCAGGAACATGCTCACCAGGATGACGCCGAAGCCGGCGTCGCTCGCCGCCTTGTCGAGGAAGCGTCGGGCGCGCCATTGCACCGTGTCGAGGTAGCTGCCGGTGGTGAAGACCTTGATCTCGTCGGCCTTGCGGGTCGCCAGCTCCTTCAGCTTCTTCTCGCGCTCGGCCCGGATGTCCTCGACGCGCTCGGCGCGGGTTTTCTTGGCCTTCTTCGCGGCGGTCCCGGGCGACGACGCGGCTCGCGCCGCGATGCCCGCCGCCGCGTTCGACGCCGCGTCGGCCGGCTTCGCGGCGGCCGACGCCGAAGCGTCCGCCGGGTCGGGCGCGAAGTGCTGCACGAGGCTCATCGACGTCATCGCGACGGCGGCGAAGACGTACAGGCCCACCGCCATGCGAAGGCTGCGCTTTTCGGCGGGCGCATGGTACTTCCACGAGAGCCAGCCGGTGACGACGAGCAGCGGGCCGAACACCGAGAGCGGCACGCGCGGCTCGAGCGGCGCGTCGGGCCACAGCCAGAACACGGCCGCGGTGACGGCCAGCAGCGCGCCGCCCATCATCATGATGAACGAGGCGAGCGGAATCGAGACGCCGCGCCAGGCGACGCGGATCTCGCCGCGCAGGTAGAGCGCGAACAACGCGGCCGCCGCGAGGCCGCCGGCGACGCGAAAGAAGAGGTCGGAGTCGGTGACGAAGCCGAGGCCGACGAGCGCCGCGCCCGCGACCAACAGCGGCCGCGCGCGCCCGTAGAGCACGATCAGCAGGCCGAGCGCGCCGACCGCGTAGCTGAACAGGATGTCGCCTTCCCAGACGTAGATGAAGTGCAGCGCGCCGAAGACGGCGAGCGCCAGGATGCGGCGCAGATAGACCTTGATGAACTCGCGGCCGGCGCGCTCGGCGCGAACCAGCATCACGGCGAAGCCCATGCCGAAGAGGAGCGAGAAGATCGTCCAGAACTTGCCCTGGACGAAGTAGGCGATGAACCAGCTCGCCAGCCAGTCCGCGCCGGTCAGACCGCGCGGCATGCCTTCGATCCCGAGCGCCGCGATGGGGCGGTTGAACCACTCGATGTTCATCAGGAAGATGCCGAGGAGCGCGAAGCCGCGGACGACGTCGAGCGCCTCGATTCGCTGGCCCTCGGCGACCGGCGTGAACGGTTCCGGTCGAGGCGGGACCGCGGGCAGTTCTGGGGCGAGTGCAGCGTCCAAGGCGATGGCTCCGGCGAGGGCGACGCGCGACGCGCGACGCGACCCGGGGTCGCGTGCGGAGGTCGGCAGCCTGCATCGTGACAGGGACCGGTGCCGGGCGACACCCCGATGCGACGAAGCGACGAAACGTCGCCCCCGGACGTGGCGCCGGACCGCTCAGCGGCGCGCCGATCGGCGCGCGGGCTTCGGCCCGGGCGGTGCAGCCGTCGTGCCTAGCGCCCCTTGCAGGCGACCCGCCAGTGCTCGAACGCCGGCCCGCTGCTGCCGACCGCTTCCCAGGGCAGCGGGTTGCTGCTCGACTCGATGACCGCGCCCTTGCCCATCGGCCCGGAAAAGCCGGTCGTCGCGAGCATGCGCTGGCGCGGCCTGGCGCAGTCGTACTCGTATTCGTTGCTCGCCGACAAGAAGGCCTTGCCCTCGATGACCTGGCGCGTCTTGAAGTCGAACAGGTTGAGCATCCGCGCCCGCTCGCCCGACCTGTGGATCGACGCGGGCGCGAAGTAGACGTCCATGCCGCCGTTCGCGGCCGATTTGCCGAGCAGCGTCCACTGTGTCGCGGCACCGGGGTTGGCCGCCGCCAGCGCGGTGTTGGTCATCGCCGCCTTGGCGCTGCCGGCGCCCGCGCGCGCGAGGCCGCAGCCGACGGCGGCGACGGTCGCATGGTTGGCGCCGTCGAAGTCGATGATCATGTGCGTGAAGGTCGTGCCGCCCTGCGGCAGGACGACGACGCGCGAGCCGCCGCCGCGATACTCGGCGCGGTACATCGGCCGTTCGCTGCCGTCGCGGCCGATCGCCGTCACTCCGCCGGGGCGAAACTCGATCGTGCCGCGGCCGAGCATCGAATCGCACATCGGGCCGGTGATGCCGCCGATCAGCGCATTGGCGAGGTTGGCCATCTCGGGCGAGACGCCCGGCGCGCCGCCCCTGCGCGGGCCGGCGCCGAGCGACTCCCAGCGGCCGAGCAGCGGGTTCTTATCGGCCGCGAGCGGCGGCCGCTGCTGCCAGCTGCGCCGCACCGCCTCGCCTTGCGCCGCGTCGGCGTTGGCGCGCGACTGGTTGCGACGCAGCGTGTCGTTCCACTGCTGGTCCGCCTGCTGCTGGCTTTGCTGTTGCTGGTCGCGCTGCTGCTGCGCGCGCTGCTGCTCGGCCTCCTGGCGCAGCGCGCCCGGGTCCTTGCCGAGCTGTTCGGTGGTGGGCGGTCGGCCTTGCGCGTGTGCCGCGAGCGCCGCGAGCACGAGCGACGACGCGCCGACGATCCTGCAGCAGAAAGGCGATGCCTTCATCGTGACTCCCCTCGACGGGCCCCCCGCGGCGGCAGTGTGCGCCGGGCGAGCGTCTCGGTCCAGGGGATTTCGCCGGGCCCGCCTGCCCCGGCCGCGTCGCTCAGTCGGCGACGCGCTTCGTCCGCGCGCGCAGCCGGGCCCACGCCGCGCGCACGCGTCGCGCGCGGTCTTCGAGAAGGTACGACGCCAGCACGGCGAGCAAGGCCGAGACCGCGCCGGTCAGGAGCGCCTCGGCGTGGAAGAGGCCGTAGTGGTTCGGGTGCGCCCAGGCGTCGCCAAGGGCGGTAATGGCGCCGACGACGAGCGCGTTGCCGTATCGGTTCGGGTAGAGGCGAGCGACCGGCGTGAAGCTCAGCAGCAACGCGACCAGGCCCGTGGCGAGACCCGTCTTCAGCGCGGTCGCCCAGTGGACCGCGCTCAGCACGTTGGCGAGGCTGCCCGGCATGCACATCATGCAGGCGCTGGTCGGCTGCCAGAAGCGCTCGACGAAGAGCCTGACGCGAAGTCTCCATCCGAGCGAGGTCGTGGGCTGCATTCGCGGGTCCGGGGTGGCGGCCGGGTCGCCTATTCCCTGACGAGCGTGATCGGCGCAATGCCGAACATACGCCGGCACGTGCGGCTCAGATGCGCCGAATCGGCGAAGCCGGCGTCGTGCGCGGCAGCCGTCCACGAGCGGCCGCTCATGGCGGCGCCCACCGCCGCTTCGACCCGCGCCCACAGCACGTAGGCGCGAAACGAGACGCCGGTCTGGGCGACGAACAGGTGGCGGAAGCGGCTCGGCGACAGGTGAGCGACCACGGCCGCGTCCTGCAGCGACAGGCGCGAGTCGAGCCGCTCGCGCAGCCAGGCGATCGCGCGCTCGATGCGCGGGTCGACGCCGGCTGGGGCGGGCGCGCGCCCGGCCAGCGCGGCGACGGCGTCGCGGCCGAGCGCGACCACGACCGGGTCGGCGGCAGCCTCGAGATACGCGGCGCGCAACGGCGCCACGAGCGCCTCGGCGAGGTCGTGGTCGAGATCGAAGATGTCGGCGCCGCCGCAGCGCTCGAGCAGCGCCCGCCCCTGCGCCGTTTCGGGCTCGACGAAGATCATCGCGGTCCGCTCGCCGCGGCCGTCGAAGCGATGCGGGCGATCCGGCATCACGATCGCGCCGCGATGCTCGCGCCAGCCGCCCGCAGGGGTCGCGAGCAGGAAGTGCGAGTCCATCGCCAGGGCGACCTGGATCGCATGGTGGGCATGGCTCTCGACGCGGCCGGCGTCGCGGCCGATCCAGACGCTGCCGCCGCTCCAGAGCAGGACACGGCCGATGCCGGCGACCGGTCGCCGCCGCGCTGCCGTTGCCGGCGTGGCGAGATCAGCCGTTTCGTTCAAGCCGGTGACGAGCGCGCTGCGCAAAATTTCCGACACGGATCCGCCGGGTCCGACATCACCAGGAGATTGCCATGACGAACGCCCATCCCGCTACTGCCTGCCGCTGCGCCGATTGCCCCGGTGCCGATTGTCGCTGCGGCTGCACCGCCGCGGCCGCGCCGAAGGGCGCGCCGGCCGCGGTCCGCGCCTGCCGCTGCGGCCCGGGCTGCGGCTGCGGCACCGCAGCCTGCGGCTGCGCGTCGGCGGGCCGCGCCTGCGGCTGCGCCGCGTCGGTCTCTTGAGCGTGCCGTCCCTGCGCGAGCAGGGGCGCGCCCGAGGCCGGCGAGAGATGTCGCGCCGGCGGCGCCGTTGACGGCGCGCGATCCCCATCTCTGAAAATGCGTCGATGCCGACTGCCCTGGCCACCCTCGTCGACGCCTCGGCGCGCGCCGCCGCAACGTCGAGCCGGCTCGCCAAGCGCGACGCGATCGCCGACCTTCTGCGCGGCGCCGACGGCGACGAGGTCGAGATCGCCGTCGCCTGGCTGTCGGGCGAAGCACGCCAGGGCCGCATCGGCGTCGGCTGGGCGACGCTGGCGGCGTTGCGCGGCGCGCCCGCAGCCGAGCCGACGCTGACGCTGGGCGACGCCGATGCCGCCCTCTCCGCGGTGGCGGGCGCCGCCGGCAAGGGCTCGGCGGCGGCACGAAGCGCGACCTTGCGCGCCCTCTTCGAGCGCGCCACCGCGGCCGAGCAGGACTTCCTCGTCCGCCTGCTCGTCGGCGAGCTGCGCCAGGGCGCGCTCGAAGGCGTGATGCTCGACGCCGTCGCCGCCGCGTCGGGTCTGCCGCCGGCCGACGTGCGCCGGGCGGCAATGGTCACCGGCCGCCTCGGCGAGGTCGCGCGGATGGCGATGAGCAAAGGCGATGGCGAGGGCCACGGCGCGGCCGGCCTCGCCCGCCTTGCCGTCGCCCTGCACCGGCCGGTGCAGCCGATGCTCGCGACGCCGGCCGACGACATCGCCGCCGCGATGGCCAGGCTCGGCACGGCGGCGCTCGAATGGAAGGTCGACGGCGCACGCGTGCAGGTGCACAAGGCGGGCGGCGAAGTCAAGGTCTACACGCGCGCGCTGAAGGACGTGACCGCGTCGGCACCCGAGATCGTCGAGGCGCTGCACGCGCTCGCCGCGCAGGAGCTGATCCTCGACGGCGAGGCCGTCGCGCTCGCCGCCGACGGCTCGCCGCTTCCGTTCCAGGTGACGATGCGCCGCTTCGGTCGCAAGCTCGACGTCGAGCGGATGCGCGCCGAGCTGCCGCTGGCGGTGTACTTCTTTGATTGCCTGCACCGCGACGGGACGTCGCTGCTCGACCGCCCGGCACGCGAGCGCTTCGATGCGCTCGCCGCCGCCCTGCCCGAGGCGCTGGTGATCCCGCGCATCGTCACCGCCGACGTCGCCGCCGCGGTCGACTTCTACGCCGACGCGCTCGCGCGCGGCCACGAGGGCGTGATGGCCAAGGCGCTCGACGCGCCCTACGAAGCGGGCCGCCGCGGCGCGAGCTGGCTCAAGGTCAAGCGCGCGCACACGCTCGATCTCGTCGTCCTCGCCGCCGAGTGGGGCCACGGCCGCCGTCACGGCTGGCTCTCGAACCTGCACCTCGGCGCGCGCGATCCGACCGTGGCGCATTCGCCGAGCGGCTGGGTGATGCTCGGCAAGACGTTCAAGGGCATGACCGACGCGCTGCTCGAGTGGCAGACGGCCGAGCTGCTCGCGCGCGAAGTCCGGCGCGACGCCTACACGGTGTGGGTCAGGCCCGAACTCGTCGTCGAGATCGCCTTCAACGACTTGCAGGAGAGCCCGCACTATCCCGGCGGGCTGGCGTTGCGCTTCGCTCGCGTCAAGGGCTACCGCGAAGACAAGGCGGCGGCGGACGCGGACACGATCGAGACGGTGCGGGCGCTTTACGAAGCGCAGGCGGCGCAGTCGACGCGCTGAACGCGATCCGCCGATCGCGCCGGGCCCGCGCGCTACAGAACCGAGAAGCGATAGTCGAGCGGGAACGAGGCGGCGGCCGCGCTTTGCCGCACCTGGCCGCGCGCGCTGCCGGCGTTCCTTTCGCCTTCGCCGGCCTCGCGCTTCCCGTGCCGCGCCCTGGCCTCGCCGGGTGTCGCCCGACTGCCGGAGCCGATCGTGCGGACTTCGCCCGCGCCGCGTTTCAGGTGGTTGGTCATCCGAGCCTCCACGTGGAGAGATGCCTCATGGTGAGGAATCCGCCGGGATGAATCTGTCGGAGATGAGCCAGACCGGTGTCGGAAATCAGCCCAACGAGGTGTCGGTTGCCGGGCGATTCCTGGCCCGGCGAAAGGGTTATCCGCGTCCCATCTTGCCCTGCAGGACGGCGACGAGGTGCGACTTGGCTTCGCCGAGCTGGGCCTTGTCGCTGTCGTGCACCTTGCGGAAGAAGGCCGCGCATTCCGGTGAGCCGGCCTGTTCGGCGTCCTTGATGTACTGGTCGTACGCCATGAGCGCTTGCGCCTTGTTCTGGATCAGCGTGATCCAGTCGTAGGCGAGGTCGCTCAGCGGGTGCGGGTCGGTGGCCTGTTCCTTCATGGAGTTCTCCTCTTCAGCAGCTGCGCATCGTTCGCCGCGTCACTTGTTGCCGCCCGAGTCGTTCTTGCCCTTCGAGCCGCCGCCGTTCGCGGGCTTGCCGGGAGCGTTCTGCGCCGGCTTGCCCTTCCCGCCGCCGCTTCCCGGCTCCTTCTGGCCGCCTTGGTCGCGCTTGGTGTTGGGCTGATTGGCCATGGTCGTTCCCTTTTTTTGTTCGCTGCGACGCCGAGCGCGTCGCCGTCCGCCAGCAACCGGAGTGCCCGAGGAGCGCCGCCTCGACCGTGACGATCGCCGTTACCGCCGCGCGACAGACGGCGTCGGGTGAGACGAGGTCCTCAGGGCCATCAACTGCAGGTCCGACACCAGCCGGGCGAACGCGCTGTCCGAGCCGACGTCCGGCCGATCGGCACCGTCTTGCGGCGAGAACGGCTCGCCGTCGAAAAGCTCTTCCGCGTGGCGGCCATCAAGAGGCTTGCGAGAGGCGTTCAGCGCCGCCCGCTCGGCGATGAGGCGATTCGATTCGGCGATCACGGCCTGCCGGGTCTCCGGCGTCATGTAGTAGCGAAACATCGAAGTGAGGTGTAGAAGTGACAACGGACCGACGCTATCGAGAAGCGAAGGTGCGGCTCGTCCGCCGCGACCGCTCGCGGCTGTCGGACAAGGACGCATCGTGTCCTCGCGGCGCGCCGAGCGCGTCATCCGTCACGAATCACGCGCGGCGCGCGAGCGAACGATGATCGTGCTGGTGGTGACGAAGACGCACTCGCCCCGCTCGTTGTTCAGCGTGGCGGTGTAGCGGACGAAACCGCGGTCGGGCTTGCTCTTCGAGACCCGGCTTTCCTTGATCACCGCCTTGCCGCGCAGGGTATCGCCGGGCCTCACCGGGGTCGGCCAGTTCATCTCTTCGTGCCCCGGCGATCCGAGCGTCGTCGCAGGGTCGAGGAACGACTCGTGCATCAGCCTGAGCCAGACGAGCGCGGTCATCCAGCCGCTGGCGATGAGGCCGCCGAACGGCGTCGCCTGCGCCGCCTGCTCGTCGACGTGAAACGGAAACGGGTCGTACTTCCGCGCGAACTCGACGATCTCCTCGCGCGTCACCCGGTACGTGCCGAGGTCGAATTCTTCGCCCGCTCGATAGTCCTCTGCGAAGCGACTTTGCGACGAACCCATGATCACTCCCTCCCCGGCATTTTCACGATGGCGTTCCGGCGCACCTCGCGGGGCGCGAGCGGATCGGCGCCGGCAGACTACATCGGCCGGAGCGGGTGGTACAACCTCGGCCTTTCGACACGCAGGGAGAGCACCGCCGTGAGCGCCGACAGGGATGGCGAGGCCGACCGGTGCGTTCGAAGCGCATGACGCTGGCCCTGGCCGTCGTCGCATCGGCCTACGTCGGCCTGTGCGTCGTGGTCTTCGCCGTCCAGCGCTCGCTGATCTATTTCCCCCAGCCTTCGTCGCTCGGCGACGGCGACACGCTGGTCGTCGTCCCGGTCGCCGATGCGCGCGTGGTCGCATCGGCGCGGCCTCGGCCCGGGCCGAACGCACTCGTCTACCTGGGCGGCAACGGCGACGACGTGACGCGCAGCATCCCCGCGCTGGCGGCGTCGTTTCCGCAACACGCGCTCTATCTCCTCCACTACCGGAGCTACGGTCGAAGCGGCGGCAAGCCCTCGGAGACCGCGCTCGTCGGCGATGCCGTGGCGTTGTTCGATCTCGTCCGGCGCGAGCATGCGTCGATCGAGGTCGTCGGCCGCAGCCTCGGCAGCGGCATCGCCGTCCAGGTCGCGAGCGCCCGGCCGGTGGCGCGGCTCGTACTCGTCACGCCGTACGACAGCGTGCTGGCGATCGCCGCGTCGCGATTTCCCTATCTTCCGGTCCGATGGCTGCTGCTCGACCGCTACGAGTCGTCACGGCACGCGGCCCAGGTGACGGCGCCGACGCTCATCGTCGCCGCCGAGAACGACGAGGTCATTCCGCGGGCCAGCACCGAGCGGCTGCTCGCGCGCTTTCGGCCCGGGATCGCGACGCTGAAGGTGATCGCGAACGCCGACCACAACAGCGTCGCCGATCAGCGCGAGTACGGGCCCATCCTCGGCGGCTCGGCTCCGGGCTCCGCCGACAAGCCCTGAAACCGGCAGCGGAATGACGCCGGCGGTAAAAGCGAGTCATGGCCAAGGTCCGCGTCAGCTTCTCGCTCTCCCTCGACGGCTTCGGCGCCGGCCCCGATCAAAGCCTTCAGGACCCGCTCGGCAAGGGCGGCATGGCCATGCACGAGTGGGCACTCGCGACGCGAACCTTCAGGCGGATGCATGGCGGGGCCTCGGGCGGCTCGGTCGGCGTCGACGACGACTTCGCCGCCGCGAGCATGGCCAACATGGGCGCCTGGATCCTCGGCCGCAACATGTTCGGCCCGGTGCGCGGGCCGTGGCCCGACGATTCGTGGAAAGGCTGGTGGGGCGACGACCCGCCGTATCACGTGCCGACGTTCGTTCTCACCCATCACGCGCGCGCGCCGATCGAGATGAAGGGCGGAACGACGTTCGTCTTCGTGACCGACGGCATCCATGCCGCGCTCGCGCAGGCGCGCGCCGCGGCCGGCGCCAAGGACGTCCGCATCGGCGGTGGCGTGTCGACCGTGCGCCAGTACGTCGAGGCCGGCCTGGTCGACGAGATGCACCTCGCGATCTCGAACGCGCTGCTCGGGCGCGGCGAGGATTTCTTCGCCGGGCTCGACCTGCCGGCGCGAGGTTTCACCGTCGCCCGGCGCGAAGCCACCGAGCTCGCCACGCACGTCGTGCTCACCCGCGCCTAGCCCCGCGCCCGGTCATGCAGGTGCGCCCGCGTGCTCGTGGCTCGCGCTCGCGCCTCCCTCATGGCCTGATCCGTCTCGGCCGACGACTTCGACGGCGCGACCCGCGGCGCGGGAAGCACTTCGCTGGCTGCGCTTCGCTTGTGGAAGTAGAGGCGTCCGACCATCGATCGCGCCAGATCCGACCCGATCGCCCACTCGGTCAGGCGATCGGACTGGAAGCGATCGAACGCCCAGCGCAACGCGCGCTTGAGCGCAAAGTGCGGATAGCGCCCGCGCAGCGTCTCGGCCGGCTGCGCCGCGCGGCCGCGCAGCCAGTCGGCGGCAGCCGATCCGGCCATCCCGCCGTAGCAGAGCGCGGTGTGGATCCCGCCCGCAGTGAGCGGCGAGACGAGCCCGGCCGCGTCGCCGACGAGGAGGACGCGATCGCCGAAGACGCGCGGGAGCACGCCGCCACACGGAATCATCCCGGCGCGCGTTCCGCTCGGCCGATCGGCGCGCTCGCTGATCAGCGGCGCCAGGCGATCGAGCAGCTCGTTGACGTCGGCAGCGCTGCCGAGCGCGTGCCGGCGCGCCACGCCAATCTGCAGCATGCCGGCGCCCTGGAACGCCCAGCCGAGGTAGCCGGGGGCGAGGCGGCGGTCGACGAGGCAATGGAGCGCCTCGGTGTCGTGCAGCTTGCCGCCCGCGAACTCGAGCTCGACGCCGGCGAGGAACTCGCGGTTCGCGCTCAGACCGCAGAGCCGCGCGACCTTCGAATGCGGCCCGTCGGCGCCGACGAGGTAGCGCGCGAGAAGCGCGCGGTTGACGATCCAGCCGTTTTCGTCGCGCTTGAGCGACGACAGCGCCATTCCCCAGCAGAAGGCGACGCCGACCCGCATCGCCTGCTCGACCATCCAGCGCATGACGCCTGCCGTGTCGGTGGCCAGGAAGTGATAGCCCGACGCCTCGAGCCGGACGTGGCGCAGCGACGGTGCGTAGATGCAGACCGCCGGGATCGGCCGCGTCAGCGCCGGCGGCATCGTGCGCAGCCAGCCGATCTCGGCGACCTCGCGGACGAGCAGTCCGGTGGTGTGCAGGCGCGCGCCGGGATGGGGCTTCCGATCGATGACGCAGACGCGCTGGCCGGCCAGCGCGGCCTCGCGAGCGCAGGCGATTCCCGCGAAGCTCGCACCGACGACGAGGAGATCGAATCGCATGCCGGCAGCTTGACGGCGACGCGCGCGCGCGGTTCGAAGCGGAAGCGAAGCGAGCGTGAAGATCGCCGAGCCGGCGCGGCGGCGTGGCGGCGAAATCAGCCGGTTCGTTCTCGGCAGCGCGCTTGGTAATCCCGCTCCGTGTGCGCCACGGCCGCTTTCACGGCCCGCAGCAACCAGGGCCCGCGCCGGGTCCCGAGGTCGTCGAGAATCCTCGGCGATCGCGGGTCGGCGGCATGCACGGCCGCCAGGTCGGCACCCATCGCGGCGAGGAATCGACCCGATGGCCCTCGCCCGGCGACATCGGCGAGATCGATCTTTCGCGCATCGGGCGCGACCCGGCGGATGACAAATCCGGCTTGCGCGCGCAAGAACGGGTCGGGCGACCTGAACGACCCCCGGGCGAGGTCGACAAACCAGGGGTCGCGGGGTTCCTTCTTGCGATGGGCCCAGACCCACGCGGACGGGACGTACGCCTTCGCCTCGCGCACCACGCGCCCGCCGTTCCATTCGGCGATCGCCAGGAAACGCGGTCGCCCGAGGCTGCCGCCCCCTTTCGTCTGCGACGCGAACCGGACCTTGGTGGGTTCGTCGGGAAGGCTGAGCGCGAGCGCGGCGCGCACGGCCCGGGGTGGATCGGCCTCGGGACAGGCGTCGACGTCGCGCCAGAAATCGAGGCTGGTCCGCTCGCTCGGATCGGCGAACGGTCGCAGCCAGCCCGCATGCTGGTCCAGCAGCACGGCACGCGGTTCGGCGAGGCCGGCGCGATAGCCGGCGAGAACGGCAGCGACGACCGTGGCGTCATCGGCGCTGGCCGGCGGGCTCAGGCACGCGCTCGTCGCGAGCCGGACCAGGTCGAACGCATAGGGCATGAAGGCCGCCTCGTCGTAGTCGTTGATTCCCCAGACGAGCCGGCCGTCGGCATCGCGCCAGGTGCCGAAGTTCGCGACGTGGACGTCGCCGATGCACGCGACGACGGGTGCCGCCGCGAGCTCGGGGCAGACCGACTCGATCGTTCGGGCCCAGCGGAAGTACGTCGCTCGCAGGAACATGAAGACGTTCTTGCGCATCCGCCGATGCTTCTCCTTCAGGTCGGACTTGACGACCTTGCAGTGCGCGCGCAGCCAGGTTTCGTACTCGTCGATATCCTGCTGGAAGGTGTTCACCCCTTCACGATAAGGCCGCAGCACTGCGGCGCCGTCAGCGGCGACCCGATCGGTCGGCCTCACCGTCCGTGTCGGCAATCCAGCCCGGCTGCGCCCAGTCCTGCAGCTCGGCGACGCGCCGCACGACCCACGCCGCTTCCGCCGGCGCGAACGCCTCCGGGTCGGCAAGCAGGCCGTCATGACAGCGCCGCAGCGCCTCGCTCGTGTCGTCGCCTTCCTGATGGCGTGCGGCAAGAAAGGCGGCCGCGTGCAGGGCCACGTCCTCGCACAGCTCGTACCGGGCCTCGATCTCGGCGCGCGACCGCAGCGCGCGGCCGTGGCGCGAATGGATCGCGAGGAAGGACGCGGGAACGAGCGTCTGGTTGTGGTCGTAGGGATCGTCCATCGCCGCGGGCGAGACTACACGCGGCGGCACGAGTGGTACAACCTCGGCCTGCCGAAACGTCACCGGGGCACCGCCATGAGCGCAGACAGGGATCGCGGCATCCGCCGAATCAAGCAGAAGCGCGCCAAGGCGCAGAAGAGGGACGAGCGTCGGCAGCGCAGCGAGAGCGTCGCAAAGCGCACGACGGGCGCGGCGCCGGCGCGTCGGCCGGCCTAGAGCCCGTCGAGCCCGCGCTCGCGTCCGCCCGGCCTGACGGCAGGCTCTGCGAACGCCATCTCGGTTGCGCGTCAGTCGACGCGGACGAAGTGCTGGCGGAGGTGCTGCCGGTCGAGCATCTCGAAGTGCCACCACTCGTTCTCGATGCCGCGAAAGCCGCCTGCGGTCAGGACGTCGCGGAGCAGCTCGCGCGAACGATGCTGTGCGCGCGTCAGCGCGCCGCTCGCGAGGTGCTGCGCCTCGAGCCGCGGATGCGAGAGCTCGGTCATCTCGTCGAAGCCGCTGCCCATGTCGAGCTCGCGTCCCGCGGCGTCGATCAAGGTCGCGTCGAGCGCCATGCCGAACGAGTGGATCGACCCGCGCGCCGGATCGGCGACGTACTGGCGCAGGCCCGTGCCGTCGAGAAAGTCCCAGAGCTCGACCTGGACGCGGTGCGGACGAAGCGCGTCGAGCACGAGCAGTCGATGGCCCGGCGCGACCTCGGCAAGCCGCGCGACCGCCTGTTCGATGCCTGCCGCGGCCTGGCGATGCAGCCAGGCGCAATCGAGCGCGCCGTACAGGTCACGGCCGACGAAGTTGCGCGGGCTCA
>Ga0207691_10003808_pt1 | contig 14641 bp, 12 predicted proteins | sample KBSM13metaG_FD_184327 | JGI IMG/M metagenome (GOLD analysis project Ga0207691, IMG submission 184327) | Miscanthus rhizosphere microbial communities from Kellogg Biological Station, Michigan, USA - KBS M1-3 metaG (SPAdes) (version 2) | ecosystem: Host-associated > Plants > Roots > Rhizosphere >... | reverse complement strand
GGGATCTCCATGAATTCAAGCGGCTCACCGCGAATCTCGAGCGTACCTACGCTGCGCTGACGATCGAGAGACTCTAGAGAGCGCAGGATTCAGGACCGCGAACGCGCAGCACGACCACGCGATCACAACCGGGTTGCCGTCAGATTCACTCCAACGACACCGTACCGCTTAGTTGTACGTTCCTTTGACGTTCCGGCGAAGCAATCGAATTGGCCGAGAATGTGTACGCCTGTGAAACCGGCAGTCGCGAAGACGCCGACGAGCTCTGCTTCCAGCAGAGCACCGGCAATTCAAACCGTCCACAGGTCGATGTCTCGAAGCGCGCTGTCGGGCAGTACTTCGCCGATCACGATGTCCGCCAGCTGTACGCGCCCGCCACTTTTCAGCACCCGTGCGATCTCGCGGACAGCCCTCGTTTTGTCTGGTACGAGATTGAGTACGCCATTCGAGATCACGACATCGACCGTTGCGTCCTCGACTGGCAGATTCATCGCATCGCCGTCCCGGACATCGACGTTCGTGAGGGCGCACGACTGAGCGCCTGACATCGCCCGCTCGCGCATGGCGACCGTCATATCTATACCGATCGCGCGGCCGTTGGGGCCGATACGTCGAGCCGCGAGGAGCAAATCTATCCCTGCACCACATCCGATGTCGAGGACGACGGCGTCCGGCTCGATCTGACCGATTGCGTGTGGATTTCCGACGCCGGCAAAAGCCGCCGTGACGCTTGTGGGGAGTTGTGCACGCTCGTGTTGGTCGTATCCGAGCCTGGCAGCTGCGTACTCGGGTCCGCGGTGGAAATGAAAGTCGCCGGCAGGCGCCATGGCCACGCGCGCATACATCGTTCGAGTCTCGTCCCGGAGAGTCGCCACGTCGAGGTCAACAGGGCACGTCAACGCCATAGGTTGCCTTCAGCCACCATCACCCTGTCAGGACCGCGAAAACATCGAATTTATTCCCGACCTCTCGTCTTTAAAATTCTTTTCCTGCGGTGGATACTCGCTTAGGTCGCTAGCGGGGCGAGGTTGTTCCGACGACTTGCCGGGTGGCCAAGCTAGACCCCTGCCCACCATTGAGCACAGGTCTGAACGCTCATTTGAATGTCGCGGGCGGCAGGCCCGTTCACAATAACCAGGCTCTCGCCTCGACGCGCCGCCATGCGCCGCGTCGCGTCGCTTCCACAGATACGCTTTTGTTAGTGAAGCTGCAGGAAATTGCACGGCGATGGTTCTCCATTACTGGCTCGCTGTGATGGGCTTCGGTGGGCCACGGCGACTATAATTCGCCCCACAACCTCAATGTCAGAGCGTCCAGACGACTGGCCTCGAGTGAAAGAAATCTTCGCGGCGGCATTGAACCTGCCGCCAGAGGCGCGCGCGTCGTATCTCTCCGCGACCTGCGGCGGCGACGATCAGCTGCGCGCGCAGGTTCAAGGCCTACTCGACTCGAACGAGCGCGCTGGCAGCTTCCTCGAAACATCGCAGGAACCACCCAATGATCCCCAATCACCAAGGCTGCGCCTCGAAGGGCAGCGAATCGGCGCGTACGAGGTCGTCGCCCGCCTCGGTGCGGGCGGCATGGGCGAGGTCTATCGCGCGAGAGACCTGAGGTTGGGCCGCGACGTCGCTATCAAGATCTTGCCGGAGGTGTTCACTCGCGATCCGGAGCGGCTCGCGCGGTTTGAACGCGAAGCGCGCGTGCTCGCGGCGCTCACCCACCCGAACATCGGCGCGATTTACGGCGTCGAGGACCCGGCGGCCGACTCGGGACCTCTCACGACGCCCGCGCTGCTGCTCGAACTGGTCGAGGGTGACACGCTCGCCGAGCGGATTGCTCGAAGCGCCCGTGATTCAGGGTTCGGCAGGCAACGGGGCCTCTCGATGGTGGAGGCCGTGAAGATCGCTGCGCAAATTGCCGATGCGTTGGAAGCGGCACACGACAAGGGGATCGTCCATCGAGATCTCAAACCAGCCAACGTCAAGATCACGCCGGCGGGTGTGGTGAAAGTCCTGGACTTCGGGCTGGCGAAGGCGGGGCTCGACGACGACACGACCAGTCACGACATATCGCAATCGCCGACGATGACGGTTGACGGCACGCGCGCTGGCATGATTCTCGGGACGGCCGCGTATATGAGCCCTGAGCAGGCACGCGGTCATGTGGTCGACAAGCGCACCGACATCTGGGCCTTCGGGTGCGTCCTCTACGAGGTGTTGGCTGGACGCGCAGCGTTTCCGGGCGCGACCGTCTCAGACACGATCGCAGCGATTCTCGAACGCGAGCCGGAGTGGTCCGCGCTGCCGAGCGGTACACCGGAGAGTGTTCGGCACTTGCTCCGTCGCTGCCTCGAGAAGGACCAGCGACAGCGACTGCGCGACATCGGCGAGGCGCGGATCGAACTATTGAGCACGGTCAAGGTTCTTGAGCCGGTCCACTCCGATCACGGTCGCGGCGCGGTCCGCATTCCGCCGCGATTCGCGATGTGGGCCGCGGCCACCGTGGTCCTGGCGCTTATCGCGGCCGGGATCATCGTGTGGACGCAGCGGCGAGCGGTGCCCGCTTCGGTTTCCATGAGGCCCACTGGGACACTGACACGACTGACGTCCGACTCCGGCCTCACGATCGATCCGGCGCTGTCACCCGACGGAACGCTCGTGGCGTACGCATCGGATCGCGCCGGCGAAGGGAATCTGGATATCTGGGTTCGGCAAGTGGCCGGCGGCGAACCGATCCGGCTCACGCGGCACGCCGCCGACGAGCGCACACCGGCCTTCTCGCCAGACGGTACGAAGATCGCGTTCCGCTCCGAACGCGACGGCGGCGGGATTTACGTCATGCCGGCGCTCGGCGGCGAGGCGACGTTGTTGGCGGCTGGCGGGTTCGAGCCCACGTTCTCGCCGGATGGCAAGTGGACGTCGTACAACACGGGTTTCAAAGCGGGCGGCGATGGCGCCGGCCGTCAGCAGCTCGCCGCGGCCAAACTGTTCATTGTGGCGGCCACCGGAGGTGAGCCGCGTCAGCTCCAACCCACGGCCGTCACTGCAATAGCGGCGACTTGGTCGCCTGACAGCACGCATTTGCTGATCCTTGTATTCGAAACTGTTGATGATCAAGCGGGCGACTGGTGGGTGACGCCGCTGGAGGGCGCGGCCACCAAGGTGAATCGCGATTCACTCGTACAGCATGGGCTTGGCGATTCGAGACCTGTTGGATGGCTGCCGGACAACCGGATCGTATTTGCCGCTCTATCGGGCGACAGCCGCAATCACTGGGCTGTGACGCTCTCGGATCGCGACTGGCAAATCACGGGTGCACCCGAGCGGCTGACGTCCGGGGCCGGCATCGAAGGACTCGGCTCGGTCTCGACGGCTGGCGGCGCGATGCGGCTGGCGTTCTCCACGGTAGTGAGCAATTACAATTTGTGGGCGGTGGCGCTGTCGGAGGACGGAACGCAGCCTGGCACCCCACCCGTCAGGCTGACGCAAGACGCCACCTGGAACGGGCATCCCACTCTGACAGCGGACGGCAGAACGCTGATCTACGCATCGAATCGGCGGGGCCAATTCGAGCTGTGGGTCCGCGATCTGAGCACAGGACGCGATGTTCCCCTCGTGTCACCACCCTCACCGGACAACCCGCTAATGAGGCCCGTGATCTCCATGGACGGTTCGAAACTGGCGTTCTGGCGCCGGGACGGCGGCGGCATGACGGCAGCCACGTTCGTTGTCGGCCTCAATCGCGCTCCAGACGGGACTGTGCGCGCCGGTCCATTGCGCGAGCTGCCGAGCGCTGCGAAGGAAGGATCCGGCTGGCCGTGGGGGTGGTCGCCGGACGGGACTCAGTTGTGGTACGACCCGGCGCATTGGCCCTTGTTGGAGCCGAATCATCTGTACGACGTCGCACGGGGAGAGCGCGTCGCCGAGCTCGGACATCCCACGCACGATATCTTCCAAGTCACCTTCTCCCCGGACCGACGATGGCTGGCCTTCTGGGAGCCGCTGGATGACGGCAGCAGCAGCGCTCGACTGCTTGTTGCTAGGGTGGACGCCGCCGGACGGCCGGCGCTATCACGAGACTGGGTCGAGATCGCGAGAGGAGACGGGTCTGCGTGGTCGCCGATGGGCGACGTCCTGTATTACGAGTCGGACCGCGATGGTTCGTGGTGCGTGTGGGCCCAACGCCTCCAGCGCGAGACGATGCGGGCCGTTGGACCGCCGGTCGCGATTCATCACGCGCACAGCGCACGCCTGTCGATCGGGAACATCGGCCCGACGAACCGCGGCCTGGCGGCCTCGCGCGATCGCGTCGTGTTCAACATGGGAGAGATGATCGGCAACATCTGGATGACCGAATTTCGCGGCCGTTGACGTGACCAGATGTCCGAACCGCGGCGCGACGCAATCACCTCGCTCCTCCAAAGATGGCGGCAAGGCGACAAAGCCGCGATGGACGACATCCTGCCCGTCGTCTACGACGAGCTCCGCCGCCTCGCGCGCGCGCGTCTCAAGGCCGATCCTGCGCAGTCGCTGCAGGCGACAGCACTCGTGCACGAAGTGTATCTCCGGCTCGTCCATCGGGCGTGTACGACGATTCACGATCGAACCCATTTCTTCGCACTCGCCGCGCGCGTGATGCGCCAGGTCCTCGCGGATCACGCGCGACGGCGGATTGCAGGGAAGCGCGGCGGCGGGGTGACGATCATCGGCATCGACGATGCGATGCCGGTAGCCAAAATGAGGGGAATCGACGTCCTGGCGTTGGACGAGGCGCTCTCGCAGCTCAACTCGTTCGACACGCGCCTGTGCAGGATCGTTGAGCTCAAGTTCTTTGCCGGCCTGACAATCGACGAGACCGCTCAGGCGCTCGACCTGTCGACGGCAACCGTCGAACGCGAGTGGACCATCGCGAAGGCCTGGCTGCACCAACGCCTTTCGTCCCCGTCTCACTGAAGTTGCCCGCGGCTCCGGCATCCACTACGGCGACCCTTCCGCCAGAGACGCCCTCCGTCAAGCCATGAGGGAAAAAGCTCCGGCTTTGCGTTCTTCACTGATGGGAACGCCTTTATCGCGCTTCCAGGAGCTGAACCCATGAAAGGTACCATTCCCGTGCTCGTGCTGGTGGCGCTTATGCGGGCGTCGGCCGCAGAAGCCAACCACACAAAGGTTTACGTTGCCAACCAGGGCTCAAATACAGTCACGGTTATCGATGACCAACGGGTTAGTGCGATGACCAGGGCTCACGCAGGTTCGACACCAGGTGCGGAAAACGCCCGGGTCGCCAATCCGAATTTCGCTGTTGTTGCAACTATCGCTGTCGGATCCAATCCGATTGCCATAGGTATGTCCGCAGATGGCACTCTCGCGTATGTGGCGAACCTGAACTCGAATAACCTCTCAATCATCGACACCGAAAGTGATCTGGTAATCGGCACGCTGAACGCCGGTCCGACTCCTCGCGACGTCGCTGCCACTCCGGACGGACGTTATCTTCTGGTTGTGAATCAATCGACGAATAGCGTAACGGTTCTTGACGCGTCGGATTATTCCGTGATTGCGAGCGTTCCCGTCGGCACCTTTCCGTGCGCCATTTCTATTGCGCCCGATGGGAGTGCCGCATACGTGACGAATCGCATGTCGAACAGCGTATCAATCATCGACCTCGCCACATTCGAAGTCACGAATGTTGCCGTCGGCATGTTCGCGTGTGATGTGATGGTATCCCCTGACAGCCATTGGGCAATCGTGACGAACAGAATGTCCGGCAACGTCACGATCATCGACACGGCTACCAAGCTCGTGGTCGCGACAGTCGCCACTGGCACCAGCCCGCAAGGGGTCGACATCTCTGCAGATAGCTCGAAGGCGTATGTGACGAACGCCTCAACCACGTCCGTCATCGATATGGGCAGTCTCACCGTTATAGAAACTATTGCCAGCCTTCCTTCGGGGACCTGTGCCGTCGGAGCCACGATGGACATGAACCAAGGAGATCAGGGACGAGTCTATGTCGCATCGAACACTCAGTCGGGTGTCGTGAATGTTGTGGACGTTGGCACCAATGAAATCGTTGAGTCCTTCTCGGTCGGCGTGCGTCCGTTGGGAATCGGGATACGGACATGGCCTAAGTAAAAGCGGAGCCCGGCCTGGTGAGGTAGCTTTCCGCTGGGGATTGGGACGAATGTGGCCGAGGTCAATGTAATCGTTGATGTCAAGGCCACGCTCGTGCCTGGTGCCGCGTGACGAAAACAGTCCTGGATCCAACCTTGCGCGGGCTTCATGACGGTCATCGCATTTCGTCGTGTGCACCGGTAACCGGGCCGGCCAATCCGGCCGGCCCGGCGTCTGTGTCCTGCGCTCACCGCGCCAGCCCTGCAAGTTGCTTGTGCATCTCGGCAGCAGCGTTCGCTTCTTTGGCTTCGTCGCGCGCCAGCGTCACTAAGCGATCGCAGTGCACGGCAGCTTGGCCGATGCGAGTACCTCGGTATGCCTGCGCCATCGTGAGATGTTCATTCGCCTCGGCGGTGTAGCGCTTCGCCGCGGTTCGGAAGTACTCCTCCAGCGCGTGATGGTCGGCAGGCGTATTCGCTTTCGCCGCGAGCGCACTGAGTTCGTCGTCGTTTGGCTCGGGCGCACCTACACCGCCTTGGAATCGAGCGCCACCCTTGGGCGGTCTGCCGGGAATGCCCGCCGCCAGCTTCTCGTGATAGGCAGCCAGCTCTCGGAGCGTCTCCGACGACTGTGTATTGAGTGTCGCCAGACGCTTGCAGTGATCGGCAGCCGAGTGTGTTGGGGTTCGTCGTGTCGGCGCCGCGGTGAAGGCCTGTGCCATCGCGGTGTGCCGACGGGCATCCGTCGCGTACTGATCGGCCAATGCGGCGAAATGCGCGCTCAGGCGCGCGTTATCCGCTGGTTCGCTGCTCGCGACGAGCTTTTGGACCTCCAGCGCATTGAGAATGGGTGACGGTGCTTGCGCAGCGGCGGCTCCGGCGACTGTGAAAAGTGCGAGCGTGCCGACAGCCAGCGTGGGAATCGAAATGGTTCTCATGACGGACCAACCTTTCTGGTGACCGAAGTCACACCGAATCTGTTGTCACTGCCCGCGCGAATACACGCGCAGGTACTTCTGCTGTGGGTTACGGTTTGCGCACGCGGTCCGACAGACCGGCTGCGCCGTGATTTAGATTCGGAGGGCGAGAACGAGAGCTCGTGCTTCCAGCCGTGCCGCCTGCGCCTCGTTGAAACCCGGCGCTGCAAGGAATGAAGTCGGCGCGAATTGGAACCGTGGGAGCACGACACCGTATAGCTGGTCTGAAAAAGACGCTCGACGTAGTCCGTCTTCACGGACGAACGGCGTCGGGTCCGCCGCGATCTGGGTGCAACTCTCACTTCCAGTCACGCTCGGGGGCTTAGTCGGCGCCTGGTGGCGGCACACACTAATCAGACTCTCCTGTGGGTGACACCAGACGCTGCACAAGAGCGCGGCGTTCTGTCCTAACGTGAGTGTCAGCACGATCGAAACGAGAGCTGCGCGGAACATGTCGATGCTCGCGGACCTTAGGGGCAAGAGGCGAGCCATCTCCTCCGAGTTGAACAGCATCAAATTATTCGGGCTTTTGAGCGGACTCGTCATCCGACGTCCTTGGACTCGCGCAATTTCCCCGGTGGGTGCCAAAAATCCCCCACTTCAACCGGGCCGTCAACTTCGGAGATTCGCGCGCGGACTGCATTCTGCTTTGGCAAACCAGATGCTACCTTTGGTCATGACAACGGCGACAGGCGAGGGCGGGTCTTCCGCCGTTTCTCCAGACGATTCCGTTCGATGCCAGATTTTGACCCAAGGGTTTCGAGCAAGTGAGCACGCTGTCCCTGCGGTGTCTTTGCGAGCGTCGTGTCCCATTCGTCCACGAGCACGCGCAAATCATCGCGTAGGCTGATCAGTTCCTTGATACGTTGGTTCAAGTCCTCGAGGCGCCTTCCAACCAGATCCCGGACACTTCGACACGGCGCGCCGCCGTTGTCACGCACTCCCAAGACTCGGTGCAGATCGTGTAGCGAGAACCCCACTACGAGGGCGCGTTGGATGAGCAGGACTCGCTGAACGGTGGCCGCCGAATATTGCCGATACCCGGCTGCCGTTCGTGTGACGCCCGGCAGCAAGCCCTTACGCTCGTAATGCCTGAGAGTATCGGTACTGACCCCAGCTGCGCGGGCGACATCACGAGGTCCCATTGGCGCCTTTCACCGAGTGCGCACGGTAGTTGAATCGCCCGTTTTGTGCTCGGCGATCTGGAACGTCAAGAACGCATGCAAGGCGTCGAGAGCCTCACGGTCCGAGGTGAAGATGTTCACTCGTCCACCGTTGGCCGCTTCGACGTACTGATAGCGAATCGCCGCCTGGCGAGCTGCCATGATCTTGGTGCCGGGCACATTTGCCGAGTCATGAACCAGCATCGGTGCATCGAAATTACCGCTGCCGAACATCGTGGCGACGTGCGGGAGATGCGACCGGATCGCCTCGCGATTCTTCGTGTCGGCAGCCTCCTTGACGCTCACATCGATTGCGCCGCCATCGTCGAACAGGAAGAAATGGTGTGCCGTCCGCTCCTGGTCAAACCCCATGACCGCGGTCGCTTGCGAACCGTGATGATCCTGGCGGGCCGCGACGAGCACTGGGAGTAGCCAGGGGGATCGGCAGCGAGTTCATGCCGCCGCTCAACGAAGGCGACCTCATGTTCATGCCGATCGCCGACCCCAGTATCTCCCTCGAAGAGAACACAAAGATCGCGGCCCGTCAGAACGCCGTGCTGATGTCGTTCCCGGAGGTCGAGTATGCGGTGGCCAAGGTCGCGCGCGCCGACACGTCGACCGATCCGGCCCCATTGAACATGACGGAAACCATCGTTCATCTGAAGCCGCGGGACCAGTGGCGTCGGGGCCTCACGCTCGATCAACTCCGCGCGGAGATGAGCCGCGCTGTCCAACTGCCTGGCGTATCCAACATCTGGACGATGCCCATCATCAACCGCATCGACATGCTGACCACGGGCATCCGATCCGAGGTCGGCGTCAAAGTCTTCGGCACCGACCTGGCAGTACTGGAAGACACGGCCCGCCGCATAGCGGACGTGATTCGCCGCGTACCGGGCGCCACCAATGTCTATCCCGAGCAAGTCACAAGCGGTCAGTACCTCAACATCGAAGTCGACCGCGCAGCGGCCGCTCGCTACGGTATTGGCGTCGGCGAAGTGCAGCAGGTAATCGAAATTGCCGTGGGGGAAACGGTACTCACGACGACCGTCGAGGGGCGCGCACGGTTTCCGGTACGCGTACGGTACGCGCCGCAGTTTCGTGCGGATCCGCAGGCGCTCGGCGAGGTGCTCGTGGCTTCACGCAACGGCTCGCAAATCTCCCTGAAGCAGCTCGCGCGCCTCGAGCACGCGCGCGGACCGGCGATGGTGTCGTCAGAGAACGGCCTGCTGCTCGCAACGGTCCTGTTGAACGTGCAGGGCCGCGACGTCGGCGGCTTCGTTGAGCAGGCCAAACAGGCGGTCGCACGAGAGGTGGCATTACCACAGGGGTATTACGTCGGCTGGAGTGGCCGCTGGGAAAACCAGGAGCGTGCACGGCAGCGGCTGCTTCTGGTTGTACCGATCGTCATCCTCGTGATTTTGGTGCTGCTGTATTTCACGTATCACTCGGCGCTGGAAGCCGCGCACGTGCTGCTGGCCGTCCCGTTTGCTCTGACCGGTGGCGTCTATCTCCTCTGGCTGCTCGGCTACAACTTCTCCGTCGCGGTCTGGGTCGGCTTCATCGCCTTGTTCGGGACCGCCGTCCAGACGGGCGTCGTGATGGTGATCTAGCTCGAGGACGCCGTCGAGCGTAAACGGCACGAGCTCGGTGGTCAGCTCTCGCGCGCTGCACTCAGAGACGCCGTGATTGAAGGCGCCTTGCTTCGCCTGCGACCCAAAGTCATGACCGTCAGCACAGTCATCGCTGGCCTGCTGCCCATCATGTGGAGCACGCGTGTCGGCGCAGAAGTTATGAAACCGCTGGCGACACCGGTCCTGGGCGGCATGATCTCGTCCCTCGTTCACGTCCTCGTTGTCACTCCGGTCATTTTCTTCTGGCTGCGCGAACGCAAGTTGGGATTGCAAGGTGAAGAGATGTCAGGTTCCTCTCAAACAGCCTTCTCGTGGCGACCAATCGCCATCGCTCTTGGACTCGTGGTGGTCATCGCGGCCGCGGTGATTGGATGGCGTACGTATCAGTCTCGCAGCTCCGTGGGATCAACCGCGGGCCTGACAACAGTTCAACAAGTGCGGGCCGGAGACCTGCGAATCGTCCTGCTTTCGCCCACCGGCCCGCTCAAGCAGGGTCGCAACTCCTACACGATTGAATTTCGATCACCTGACGGAGCCTTGGTCGACGTCGGCACCGTCAAGGCGAGCGCGAACATGACGATGCCGGGGATGGCGATGACTGGAGGCACCCGAATCCAGCGCACTCCTGTTGCGGGTCGCTATGAGGCCACCGCCGAATTCGCGATGGCCGGCGCCTGGCAAATGGCATTCGAGTGGGATGGGCCGGCCGGGCACGGATCGGTCAACTTCGAAGGGGCGGTTCAATGAGACGGCAATTCCCCGCTCTGGCGATTCTCGCCATTGCGTTCACGAGTCTTCCGGCGAGCGCTCAGACACAAGCTGCTGACCAACACGCCCCGATGGCGCCGCGATTCCTCGACTCGGTGAATGGCGTGACGCTGGACGAGGCCATCGGCCAAGCACTCCAACAAGAGCCATCCCTGCGCGCGGCGCGTGCCGACGTCGAGGTGGCGCGCGGCATGCGAATGCAGGCGGAACTGAAACCAAATCCGACGGTGTCGTTCGGGCAGCAAATGGAACCGGGCGGCACCGACGCACAAACACGAGTCGACGTGCAGTGGCCGTTGGACCTGTTCCGGAAGAGCGGACGCGTGGCGGTGGCGGAACGTCAGATCGAAGCCACGCAACATGCGACCAGCGATCGTCAGCGGCTGCTGATTTCAGACGTCCGTCTGAAGTTCGGTGAAGTGCTGGCCGCGGTCCAGGAACTGTCAATCAGCGACGAGGTCGTGTCTGCGACTACCCAGCAACAGACCCTCATGATGGCGCGCGCCGACGAGGGGGCCGTACCGCCTCTCGAACGCGATCTCGTCCGCGTGGAGTTGCAGCGCCTCGAGGCCGAGCGGACGCTGCAGGCAGGACATGCGGAGCATGCCTTGATTGAACTCAAGAGGTTGCTCGGTCTCGCTGCCGATGCGCCGCTGACATTGCGAGAAGATTTGGAGCAGGTCGTTCAGCGGGAGTCTTCATTGGTACTCCCGTCAATCAACGGTTCTGTCAGCGCCCGCCCAGACCTGGACGAAGCGCAGGCGCGTGTCAGCCTTGCCGATGCCCGAATCGATCAGGCTCGCCGCGATGGACGGATGGATATGAGCCTGTTCGGGATGTACATGAGAACCGACGCCAGCTTTCCACAGCAGGCATTCGGCCCTCAGAACGAAATAGAGCAAGTGCACGGGGTCTTTCACTATGTCGCGGGCGGTGTCACGGTGGCCGTCCCTCTACGAGATCGCAAACAAGGAGAGATCGCGGCGGCACAAGCGCAGCGAGCGGGTGCTCAGGCTCAACTCGATGCGACGCGACTGACAGTCCAGCCCGAAGTCGCCGCGGCCCGAGCACGCGACGAGCATGCCCGTCGCGCCTTGAACGTCTATAGCCAGGACACCAGGGCCCTGGCGAAGAAGAATCTGGATGTCATCGGGCAGTCGTACGACCTGGGCCGGGTGAGGCTTTTCGACGTGCTCAACGAGCGGCGACGCTACCTCGAAACGGAGCGGGCGTACACGACCGCTCTACGTGAAGCGTACGATGCACGGCAGGCGCTGCGAAAAGCGTTGGGAGAGGTCCGATGAGTCACAGCGCACGCCTCAATGTTCGATGGTCCACAGCTCTTGCGACCGCGATCGTGTTCGTGGCACTCGGCGCCGCCGGTTCGTACGTCGCTATGCGGTCGCTGACCGCGCCCGCTGCGGTGAGCGAGACGTCTGCCGCGCTCGAGACTCGCACCTCTCCATCACCCACATCCGGCGATCTGCTTCGGAGTGCTGACAGTTCGCCTCTTCCGGACGTCATCGTCACATTGACCGACGAAGCGATGAAGCGTGCCGGGATCGAGATTGCAACTGTTGAAGCGGGGTCGGCGACAGACGTGCTGCGGCTTCCGGCTGTCGTCGAGCCGAACGCATACGCCAGGGTCAGCGTGACGCCTCTTGTCACAGGACGCGTCACGAGCGTATCCGCGCAACTGGGTGCCCAGGTGCGCCAGGGGCAAACACTGGCGACGGTCTTCAGCCCCGAGCTCGCCGATGCGCAAACACAGTACATCTCGGCGCGCGCCGAGCTCGACGCGCACGAGCGGGAACTGGCTCGCACCGAAAAGCTGGTTCAGATCGGCGCAGCAAGCCGTCAGGAGCTCGAGCGAATTCATGCCGAGCACACTGGTCAACAGACACGAGTTGAGAGTGCACGGTCACGCCTCGACCTCCTCGGGATGTCGCGCGAGGCCGTCGAAAGTCTGGCATCGGGAAAGTCCGTCGACGCAAGCACAGAGGTGCCCGCCCCGATTTCGGGTGTCGTAACCGAGCGACTCGTGAATATGGGATTGAACGTCGATCCCGCAACCAAACTCTTCACCGTGGTCGATCTCTCCACGGTGTGGATTGTCGCGAATCTTTACGAAAAGGATTTCGCTCGTGTGCGAGTCGGCGATCACGCGACGGTGGTCACGCCTGCCTACCCCGATCGACAGATACAGGGTCGCGTCAGCTACATCGATCCGCAGGTGAGCCCGGAGAGCCGCACGACCAAAGTGCGCGTGGAAGTGTCAAACCCTCATTACGATCTCCGGCTTGGCATGCTCGCCGAAGCGCAGATTCAAGCGTCAACTTCAACCTCCGTCGCGTTCATTCCGCGAATCGCGGTGCAAAACGTAGCCGACCGATCGTTCGTCTACGTCGCGAAGCCAGGCGCACCAGGGCAGTTTATGGAGCGAGAGGTTCTCGTCGGCCAGCCTTCGGGTGAGCGCATCCAGGTCGTTTCGGGTGTTGTGGCCGGTGACAAAGTGGTCACTGAAGGCAGTTTCTTCATGCGCGCTGAGCGCGAGCGTCTTGGACTGCGCCCGTAGCTGGGTAACCTGGGTAGCTGGGTAGCTGGGTAACGACCCAGCAACCGAGCTACCTAGCAACATAGCTACCTGCTCAGAACGAGTAGCGCAGCGCGAACTGCACCTGGCGCGGAGTGCCGAGGCCGACGGTGCGGCCGACGGTGCTGGTGTACCGGCCAAAGGTTCCTGCGGCGGCCGTGGTATACGGCTGCCCCGGTTGCACTCTGTTCGCCTCGGTCAGCGAGGTATTCGGCAGCGCGTTCGGCAACGTGCCGACCGGGTTGCTGAAGTTGGTGATGTTGAAGATGTTGAAGAACTCCGACCGGAGTTCCAGGTTGTGCCCCTGGCCCATCGGAATCCGCTTCGAGATGACCAAATCAACCTGGCGGAACCACGGCCCATGAATCGAGTTGCGTTCGAGGTTGCCGAAGGTCCCCGGCGCCGGCGTTGCAAACGCCGCCGGGTTCAGGAAGATCAGCCCGCCATCCGTGACGAACGGATCGACGCCCGGAACGAGGTCGGGCCGCCGCGTGCTGCGCGACGCGCCGCCGCCCGGAACGTTGACGACCGGCGTCAGACCCACACCCGCGTTGTTGAACACCTGCCCCGCGGCATTGACAAAGACGATGTCGGGACGGGTGATGAGGACCGGAATCGGCACGCCGCTGCGGCCGTTGAAGATGCCGCCAATCTCCCAGCCGCCCGCCCACGCACCCTGGCCTGGCACCGTGTAGAGCGCGCTGACGTTGAAGGTGTGGCGCACGTCGAAGTTGTTGTAGCCGTCTTCGAAATCAAACTGCTCCAGCGCGCGGGCGTTGTTGCTCGCCGTCGTCGCTTCGTTCGATCCTCCGGTGTTCCCCTTGCTGTAACCGAGCGTGTACTGGCCGTTCAGCGCGAGGCCTCTCACCGCGCGCTTCTGCACCGCGATCTGCAGCGCGTTATAGCTGTCGTGGCCGCCGCTGGTCTTGTAGTCGATTTCGGCGTACGGCGACTGCTTGCTGGCGGCCGCGGATCCCGGGCACAGGCTTTCCGCGGTGTTCGGCGTTCCCGTGCTTCCGTTCTGAACGGCCCCGTTCGCGCACGTGATGATGTCGAACTCGCGGAGTGCCGTTCCCGACGGCAGCACGCCGATGATCTGATTCGACACGCTGCGCAGGAACAGGTTGCGGCCCTGGCTGCCGACATACGCGACCGTCGCCGTCGCCGCACCCGGCAGTTCCTGCTGGATGGATGCCGTGTACTGGTAGACCTTCTCCGGGATCGTGTAGTCGTTCGCGTACGCACGCGGCTGATACGACCGGTTGTTCGGGTTATTGGTGAAGTTCGCGCGAATCGCGTCCTCGTTGACTGGATAGAGGAGGAACGCGCCGCTGGTTGCGGTCGTGCTGATGCGTTCGGCTTCGATCGGCTGGATCTGATCCTCAGTCTGGCCCGGA
>Ga0207691_10003807_pt1 | contig 14644 bp, 11 predicted proteins | sample KBSM13metaG_FD_184327 | JGI IMG/M metagenome (GOLD analysis project Ga0207691, IMG submission 184327) | Miscanthus rhizosphere microbial communities from Kellogg Biological Station, Michigan, USA - KBS M1-3 metaG (SPAdes) (version 2) | ecosystem: Host-associated > Plants > Roots > Rhizosphere >... | reverse complement strand
CAAGCTCTTGTTCGCAATTTGTCTGGCGGGTATTGCAACTTCGCCGACGGGACGGGCAAGTTGCCGGCAAGGCTGCGCAAATGGTGGCGACAATCTTGATAGCAATTCGTTCCTCGGCGAAGAAGCGCTCGCAAATCTTACGACGGGCGTTGGGAATGTCGCGATTGGTTACCGAACGCTCAACGCCACCACCACCACCGACGGAAATACCGCCGTGGGTAGCGACGCACTAACTGCCAATTCCGGCACAGATAACACCGGCGTCGGAGCTGTTGCGCTCTCCATAACCTCGGGCAGCGACAATACTGCCGTGGGACGCAGCGCGATGCTCATTACCTTTGAAGGCAGCAATGATACGGCCATCGGCTCGAACGCCCTCGCCCGTAACAGCGGTAGCAATAACACTGCCACAGGTTATTTTGCGCTAGCTGGGCCGACCGTCGGTGCAGGCAACGCCAGCTTTGGCAATACTGGGGACGGCGCGCTCGCCCTTTTTGCCCTCACTTCTGGCGTATATAATACGGCCAACGGTTTCGAAGCTCTTGCTTCGAACACAACGGGCAGCAATAACACCGGCACCGGTGCGTTCACCCTCTATAGTAATGCGACCGGCAGCGGGCTCACCGCGACGGGATATCAGGCACTCCAGGGCAACACGACCGGCGTCGGCAACACGGCGACTGGTTTGGCGGCGCTTAAAAGTAACAGCTCGGGCAGCTACAACACTGCCTGCGGCAACAATGCTCTTCTACTGAACTCTTACGCCTTTGGCAATACCGCTATTGGTGATAGTTCGCTCCTTGCCAATGTTTCCGGTTATTACAACACCTCGGCCGGCGAATACGCGCTCGCCAGTAATACGAGCGGCAGCTACAATGTGGCCAACGGTTTTAGCGCTCTCTATAGCAACACGACTGCCAGCGGCAATACGGCCACTGGGAGCAGCGCCCTTTTCAGCAACACTACCGGCGCAACCAACTGCGCTTACGGCGACAGCTCTCTCTCGCGCAACACAACTGCCAGCGATAATACCGCAGTCGGTTTCAATGCGCTCTCCAACACTACTAGCGGCGGCAGCAACATTGCCGTCGGAGAATCGGCTGGCATCAATCTAACAACTGGCGCAAATAACATCGATATCGGTAACAAGGGTGTGGCTGGCGAAGCCAACACCATTCGCATTGGAAAGAAGGGCACTCAGACGGCCACCATTATCGCTGGAATCAGGGGAACAACCGTTGCAACTGGCATCGCGGTCCTCATCGATAGTAGTGGCCGGTTGGGCACGAGCACCTCTTCGGCGCGTTTTAAGGAGAAGATTCAGCCCATGGACAAAACGAGTGAAGCTATCCTTTCTTTGCGGCCGGTCACCTTCCATTATAGAAAAGAGCTCGATCCGGAAGCCATCCCACAGTTTGGTTTGGTCGCTGAGGAAGTAGCAAAGGTTGATCCCAATCTGGTGGCGCGCGGCGATGACGGCAAGCCCTACACCGTTCGCTATGACGCGGTCAACGCGATGTTACTCAACGAGTTCCTGAAAGCACATCGCAAGCTGGATGAGCAGGCTGAGGTAAATCAGCAGCAGCGAAAGACTATCGAGCAATTACAAGCGGCGGATTCGGAGCAGAGACAAGAAATCAGGGCTCTGGCGGTGGCTCTCAAAGAGCAAGCCACGCAGCTCCAGAAAGTCAGAGAACAGATTGCCTCCCGCAGAGCGGTCGCCCGTATTGCTGCGAATAACGATTAACCGGCTCGGTCCGACTCACGCGAGGTAACTAAGCGTGGGCTGCCGATCCAAGCCCAGGGCGAAGTCACTGTCGCAGCATCGCCCCTGGGCTCGATCGCTTACGAGGTCCTAGTGCACAAAGTTTGCCCAGGGACGAGTCAGAACAAAGTTTGCTCCCGGTGTTTCGACGTTGGCGTTGGTGTTACCGGCCACGATGTCGTAGTTTGTCGTGTTAAAGGTGGCATCGTTGCGAACGATCAGATTGCCTCCAGCATCGACGTCGATCCCGCGGTCGTTACCTGTCGCCATGTTGCCGTCGAGACGGTTTCCTCGACCCGTCACATGAACACCGGCCCCGTCACCGGCGCCCGCCCCATTACCCTGACAGGAATTACCTTCGAGGCGACTCTGATTGTCCACTGAGATGCCATCTCCCGTGTTTGCGGAGACCGTGCAACCAGTAACGGCGCTACCGGTGGATGCGAGAATGCCAGTGCCGGTGTTACCGCTCACGTTGCAGTTACTGACCGTGCTGGAGGCGCCCGCGGAGATTCCCCCTGCGCGATTCTCGGCTGAGGTACTGCTGGTTATAAATGACCGTTTGGGACCGGCTATGCCCGCTCCGGTGTTGAAATGGGTGTTACAGTCGATCACGGTCAGCTCATTTACACCACTGGGCGCGATGCCAGCCCCACCATTGTTGTACGCGAGGCAGGATCTGATCGTGGTTGCGGTCCCAAGCTGGAATCCATGGCTACCGTTTACACTGCTCACACAGTTAGTGACGAGTACGTCATTGCCGGCCTGGATGCCAATATTCCCATTTCCGCCCGCGATACAGTTGTTAACATGGCTCCCACTATTAGTTGTGAGGCCAATCCCGGCGTTGGAGTCAGTCCGCAAATCGTCAAACCGGGCCAGGCCGCCGTTCGATGAGTCAATTCCATCGAGACCCCACCCGCTGATCGAGCCATTACGGACCGCAATTTGGACGTGATTATTGACCAGAATTCCATTGAGCGATCCGCTGACACCAAGCATGGCAAAACCAGAAAGATCGAGTGTGACACTATCCGAATCGATTCGGATTCCATTCTTGCCACCAACACCAGTGATATTACCGGCAAGACAATATGAACCCGGCTGGCTGATAACGAACTGGGCGGTAGCGTCACCAGGTGTGTTGACATTGTTAACTTCGATACACGCCGCCTGCGCTGCGCAGGTTAAGAGAGATATGAACAGGAGCACGACTGAACCGACATATGAATACTTCATTACTTGGTTTCCTTTCGTTTATTGTTTTGTTCTTCCAGCTCTCTGAACGGGGCTGAAACGTTGCACAAGGCAACATCCGGACGTCTTGAATAGTCAAGACAAATACAAAACGCTTCCCACTCGAAGCGGCGCTTGGTAACCTCAAGAGAAATAGTTATTTAACGGGCTTAATTATTACATGACAACCAAGCTACTGATCATGGGCGCGGCAGGACGCGACTTTCACAATTTCAATGTTGCCTTCCGCGAGGACCCTGCATGTGAGGTCGTTGCCTTCACCGCGACGCAAATTCCAAATATCGAAGGTCGCACTTATCCCAGTTCGCTCGCAGGCTCGCGATACCCAAGCGGAATTCCGATTTTTCCGGAGAGCGAGCTTGTTCACCTAATCGAGAAATTTGCCGTCGACCAGGTCATCTTTGCTTATAGCGATACGTCACACGAAACAGTCATGCATAAGGCCTCGACGGTGCTTGCCGCCGGAGCGGATTTTCGCCTGATGGGTCCGAAGTCGACGCTTCTCAAGTCGAAGAAGCCGGTCGTCGCGATTTGCGCGGTTCGAACGGGATCGGGTAAATCGCAGACTACTCGCGCCGTCGTGGCCGGACTCAAGAAGATGGGCAAACACATCGTCGTCGTTCGTCATCCCATGCCCTATGGCGATCTGGCCCGACAGGCCGTGCAAAGATTTGCCACGATGGACGACTTGACGAAGGCAAACGTCACGATTGAAGAGCGCGAAGAGTACGAGCCGCATCTTGCCTGCGGGTCGATCGTTTACGCAGGAGCGGACTACGAAAAGATATTGCGACGCGCCGAAGAAGAAGCGGAAATCGTGGTCTGGGACGGCGGCAATAACGACATGCCATTTTTTCAACCCGACCTTCTGTTCGTCGTGACGGATCCCCACCGTCCCGGTCACGAACTGACCTTTCATCCGGGCGAAACCAATCTGCGCATGGCAAATGTCATCGTCATCAACAAGATGGACACCGCGAGCGCAGAAAACATAGCGCGCGTCAGAGAAAATATCCGTGCGGCCAATCCGGACGCAGTCGTGGTCGAGGCGGCGTCGCCGATTTCGGTGGACGATGCGGACCCGGAGCAGATCCGCGGACGGCGCGTCCTCACAGTCGAAGATGGCCCCACCCTCACCCACGGCGACATGTCGTTTGGAGCTGGCGTTGTGCTGGCGAAAAGATTTGGCGCGGCCGAGATCATCGACCCGCGGCCTTATGCGGTCGGTTCGATCAAGGAGACGTTTGAGCGTTACCCCAAGACCGGAGCGGTCCTGCCGGCCATGGGTTACGGGCCGAAGCAAATTGCGGAACTCGAAGCGACCATCAATGCCGCACCGGTAGACCTGGTTTTAATTGCGACCCCGATTGATCTGCGTGGGATCGTGAACATCAAACACCCGACGGTGCGGGTGAGTTACGAGTTAGAGGAGATCGGTCATCCAACCGTACTTGAGATTCTGCAGGAAAGATTCAAGAATTGAAACGTTATCTGGCAACCGACGCGGTTGCCCTACAATTTCCATCCTCACCCCGTGCAGCAGTTATCTCTCGCTGCACCTAGTCTTAATAAGGTGGGGTGCGCCCCAGGAGCTACTCTACAAGCCATCTCAGGAGCTCTGGAAGAATTGTCATTCTGACGACAACGAAGAACGTGCACTGAGGCATAGCGAACGTGTTCTCGACTCTGACAACTGTTGTCATCCTGAGCAGAGCGAAGGATCTCTGACTCTTTCTGATGCACAGTGTGTGGCGACGACGATCACGCTCTTCCCCGGAAGGCTCGAGCAATTCATCGGCAGCACAGCGCCGAGTCCGCGGAAACGGTCAGAGATCCTTCGCTGCGCTCAGGATAACAACCTATTTAGTTACGGCGCTAGGAATAGAGATACTCGTCGTGATATTGGCGCTGGGGCGCAAATTGCGCGCTCGGGTCGGCGCCGGTTTCGGGATACTCGAAGATTTTCCCCTCGTAGTTGCGAATCACGATCTTCTCGTGGTCGTGATAAAGGATGTAACCAGGATTGATTGGAACTTTGCCGCCGCCGCCGGGGGCGTCGATGACATATTGCGGCACGGCATAACCCGTGGTGTGACCGCGCAAGCCTTCGATGATCTCAATTCCTTTGGCCACCGATGTGCGCAGATGGGCGGAGCCGTTAATCAGATCGCACTGGTAGATGTAATAAGGGCGAACACGGCACATGAGCAGTTTGTGCACGAGCGTTTTCATCGTCTCGAGATCGTCGTTCACTCCTTTGAGCAGGACGCTCTGATTGCCTAACGGAACGCCATGATTCGCGAGCATTTCGAGACCCGCGCGCACTTCGGTCGTCAACTCGCGTGGGTGATTAACGTGGATGCTCATCCAGAGGGGATGATATTTTTGCAGCATTGCGCAAAACTCCGGCGTGATCCGCTGCGGCAGGAAGATTGGAACGCGCGTGCCAATGCGAAGGAACTCGATGTGCTCGATCGCGCGCAAGCGGCTCAGGATTTTCTCCAGCTTCGCATCAGTAAAGAGCAGCGCATCGCCACCTGATAAGAGGACGTCGCGCACTTCGGTGTGTTCTTCGAGATACTTGAAGGCGGCCTCGAATTCGGTGTGCAATTCCTGTTCACCGACTCCGCTGACGACGCGACTGCGGGTGCAGTAGCGACAGTAGGCCGCGCATCGATCGGTCACGAGAAAGAGGACGCGGTCGGGGTAGCGATGGACCAAACCCGGCACCGGCATGTGCGAGTCTTCGCCACATGGATCCGCCATGTCGTAAGGCGAGGCCCAGGTTTCTTCGATTCGCGGGATGACCTGACGTCGAATCGGGCAATCGGGATTATCCGGCTCGATCAGGTTGAAAAAATGAGGGGTAATGGCGAGCGCGAGTTTGTCGCCGGAAAGCAGCACTCCAGCGCGTTCTTCCTCGGAAAGAACGAGATGCTCCTCGAGCTGCGCCAGCGTGGTGATACGATTTTGCAGCTGCCACTTCCAATCGTTCCAAAACTCGGGCGCGATCCCGCCATCGCGCGAGAAATATCCCGGCGCATGGGAGATGAACGCCTTTTCGTCTTTTTTACTGTCGGCAAGAGTAACCATTTTGATTCGACAAAAAGTTAAGGGTCCCAGGTAAGGTGGTCAACGAAGGCACCTTGGGGTGCGCCCCGTTCGCCCAGGTTCGCTCGCCTGCTCCTTCTCTTGCTCTTGCTCGGGCCTTTTTGATCAGGAGCATGAGCAGGAGAAAGAGTAAGAATATGGGCAGGAGGGAAGCGGTTTGCCCGCTTCGTGCTCTCCGCTACTATTTGAACAGCGCCGTCCGCCTGCCTGTCCAAACCGCCGCCTATGCATCGTCGACTTCTCATTGTTTTTTCCCTTGCGGCCCTTCCCCTCACTTCGTTGCAAGCGGCGGACCCGGCTGCCCCTCCGGCCACAGTTCAACCGACGCCGACCATCCCTGAGGCCGCAGCAGCGCCGGGAAAAGATGTTGTGCATCAACTCAATAGCGCTTTCGCAAAGGTTTTCGAAATTGTCGCTCCCAGCGTTGTAATCATCGAGGTAACAAAGAAGTCTGACGGCGAATCCTCGTTGGATGATCTTTTTTTCCAGGCCCCGGATGACAACGACCCGCGGCGCGGCCGAGGCAATGCCGAACCGGTGCAAAGCGAAGGTTCGGGCTTCATTGTCAGGCAGGACGGCTTTATTTATACCAACTTCCACGTTGTGGAGGGCGCCGATAAGGTAATCGTCAAACTGAAGGATGGTCGTGAATTTCCCGGCAGGATCGCTGGCACGGACGAGAAAACGGACATCGCAGTCGTCAAGGTTGAGGCGAACAATCTGCCGGTCGTGCAGATGACCGACAGCGATCAGGTGCGCATCGGGCAATTTGCGTTCGCGATCGGCGCTCCTTTCAAACTCGATTACACCTTCACCTACGGGGTGATCAGCGGAAAAGGGCGGAGCAAGCTGCTCGAGACCGGCGGCTACAACATCGCCGATTATTTGCAGACGGACGCTTCGATCAATCCGGGCAATAGCGGCGGGCCGCTCTGCGACATCGACGGAAAAGTCATCGGCATGAACACGCTCATCAACGGGCTCAATCGCGGTCTTGGCTTTGCGATTCCGAGCAACCTGGTGGGCGAGATCGGCACCCAGTTGATCGCGGGAAACAAAATTATCCGGCCCTGGCTGGGCATTCGGATCGAAACGCTGGGCGATGATTCGTCGATCCGCGATTTGTTTAAAGGAGTCGACAAAGGCGTGGTGGTGCGCACGATCGAGGCGGACGCGCCCGCCTACAAAAGCGATCTCCGTCCTTTCGATGTCATCACTCAGATCGATGGCGCTGCGGTGACAACCGACACGCAGCTGCAACACGAGATTTTGAAAAAGAAGGTCGGGCAAAGCGTTGAGCTGGGCGTCTGGCGCAAGGGACAGATGATGAAGATTGCCGTCACGACCGGAGAGTTGCCTAACGAGATCGGACAGCCGAACGCGCTCCAGCCGCCGCCGCGAAACGAGCCTCGTCAGGGCGACGCGAACAAGTTCGGCCTGCAGGTGCAGGAGCTGACCAAAGAAATGGCAGCAAGATTGAAGTTGAGCGTGCAGGAGGGCGTGATCGTGACTGACGTCGCCGAGAACAGCATTGCGGCAGCGCAGGACATTCAGCGGGAGGACGTGATCACGGAAGTGGACGGCAAGCCGGTGAGTAATGTGGCCAGCTTCCGCGAGGCCTTATCGAAGGCGGATCCGCGCCGCGGAATTTTGCTTTACCTCGATCGCAAGGGCAGTCGGACGTTCGCGGTCCTGAAGGCTGGGTCGTAGAAACCGGTCCGACCACGCAATGATGACGCGACTTTTGCGCGCCGCTCTTTTCCTGTTCCTGAGCGCGGCTTCCGTCTTCGCCCAGTCAGGGTGGAAAATCGCGGAAACACGGCGGGAAGCTTCGCCTAACGAATCGGTTGAGCACTGGGCGACAACCGTCGAGGAGACCGCGACGGCCGATCGCGCCACTCTACACCTGGCCGTTTTCGCGACCCGAACCGCGACGCTCCGTGTGATCGACCAGCCGAGCGCGCCACGAGCTGATCTGGCCAGCGCGATGTCGCGAATCAACGCGTTGGCGGGCGTCAACGGCGGCTATTTCGATCCGGAAGATGCGCCGGTCGGTTTGCTCGTGAGCGAAGGCCGGGTGCTTTCCCCATCGCGCAAGGCGAAGCTGCTGACCGGTGTTTTGTGCACGACACAAAACCAGGTCGACATCGTTAGGACAACGCATTTCACAATGACCAAGAAAGTGAAAGCGGCGGTGCAATGCGGTCCACTCCTGATCGAGCGCGGCGCGCCGGTGCCCGGGTTGAATGACACCCGGCCAGCCCGTCGAACTTTCGCGGCGGTTGATGGGGAAGGTCACGCTCTGATCGGCGTTTCGTCGGCGGTGACACTCGGGCAGCTGAGCCGGATTTTGCGCCTGCCAAATCTCGCCGGGAAAATGAAAATCAGCCGCGCACTCAACCTCGATGGTGGATCTTCGACCGCATTTTGGTTCGCCGGGAAAGAAGAACCATTTTCGATTTCCGAATCAAAAACGGTGCGCGACTTCGTGGCCGTTGTGCCGCGCTGAAAAAGCGTCGGGTTCGATCGCGATTTTCAGTTCGCGTTTTCATCTGAACGAATCCGTGCAATCTGTGACGGCTCATGCGGACGTTCGGTGGCTTCCTCGACAACGGCAGGCACGTTTACGGCGAGGTCCGAGGCGAGACGGTGCATCTTCTCACGCAGCCTTTCTGGCTCGGCCTGAATTTCAGCGGTGAAGTCCGTTCGTTAGGCGAGCTCGTGATCGATCTCCCGGTTGCGCCGAGCAAGATCATCGCGGTCGGCCTGAATTATCGCGAGCACATCCAGGAAATGCAGCGGACCGAAATCGGCTCGCCGTTAATTTGGTTCAAAGCGCCAACCTCCCTGCTGCCGCACGGAGGCGCTATCGAAGTCGCGTTCCCGGAGCACAAAACCGATTTCGAAACCGAGCTCGCGATTGTCATCGGTGCCCGCGCCAAAAGCATCCCCGCTGAGCGCGCGCTTGAATACGTTTTCGGTTACACAATTGGAGAGGACATCAGCGATCGCGATTTACAGAAATCGGAAAAGCAGTTTGGCCGCGCCAAATCCTTCGATACCTACACGCCGGTCGGACCTTTCGTTTATACCGAGGTCGATCCTTCTGATCTCGAGATTTCGCTCCGGCAAAACGGCGAAGTGAAACAACAGGCCCGCACCAGCCAGATGATTTATTCGGTCGCGACCATTGTCGCTTTTGCCAGCCAATCTCTCACCCTGCTTCCGGGCGATTTGATTTTGACGGGGACCCCCTCGGGTGTCGGCCCGATTCAAGCCGGGGACGAGTTGGTTGCGACCGTGGGAGACTGGCCTGCCCTGCGCAATCGCGTGAAGAATGGCGATAATTAAATTGAAAAAAAACTTGCCTTGAACAGTTTAGCGGGGCTTTCCTTAAGTCCACCGTAAGAGTTAATTCCGAATAAGTAATTGACGTGGGAACGACGTGCCGCCGTAAAAATGAACAAAAACTTTTTCTGGACGCGCGGGCGTTCCCTTTGTGATAAACGGGAATATCCATTAACGCCGGAATCTTTCGAACATCCACCAGTCTATATGAAAAAAACGCTAATCGTTAGTCTCTGCTTAATCACCACCGCGCTCACGGGCTTTGCGCAAAGTCCAGCAGCGCCGGGAACAACTCCGGCACTTCCGACGGATTCACCCGCACTCGCAACGTCGCCCGCCGCTGCCGCACCAGCGGAAAGCGCGGCTCCTGGAGCTTCCGTCGCGGCCGCTCCTGGATCGACGACGGCGCCGGGCGTTCCGCCTGTTTCCGGCACCGCTCCGGCCGAGGCTACTTCACCAACTGTCTCAGCCACGGTGGCGGCCGAAGCCAGTCCCGCTGGGCCGGTCGCCCCTCCTCCGAGCAGCAACTTCTTCATTCGCAATTTCAAGGCGGGCGGCCCGATCATGTGGCCGATCCTGATCGTCTCGATCGTCGCGCTATTTGTCGTGATCGATCGTTGCTTCTGGTGGCTCTTCCGCGCGTTTCGTCGCGATCCGAAGCGGATTGAAAAAGTCTTCACCGCAATTGAAGCCGGCGATCTGAACGAAGCTTCAAGGCTCGCGCGCGACACCCGCGACCCAGTTTTGCGCATGCTATGGAATGGACTGAACCATTCACACGCGTCGCTTCAGGGCGCTCTCCAGGTTGCGGCCGGCATCGAGATCAAACGCGCCGGTCACTACCTGGTCGTCATGGATACGCTCGTCACGCTCGCCCCTCTTCTCGGTCTGTTGGGCACGATCACAGGTCTGATTAAATCCTTCAGCTTGCTGGGAAGCGAGGAACTCGCTGTCCAAGCCGTCACGGGTGGTATCGCGGAAGCGCTTATCGCCACGGCCTGCGGTCTTGGCATCGCAATTTTTGCCCTCATACCGTTTAACTTTTTCAGTTCTCAGGTGTCTAACTTGGAGTTCGAATTGCAGACCGCTGCGACGAACCTTGAAGTTATGTTAGGAGCAGAAAGAGCCGGTAAAGAGGTCGCGATATCAGGGCAAACCCAAAGCTCTGCGCATGGGTCGTCACTCTAAGGATTTTCCATGAGAGTAAGCTCACCGATTCCGCACCATAAAGCGCGGATTGAGATCATTCCTTTGATCGACATCATGTTCTTTCTTCTGGCGAGCTTCATGATGGTAAGCCTGAGCCAGGTGCACGTGAAGGGCATCAAGCTGAATCTTCCTACCGGCCTCATGGGTCAAACCCAGTCGAGGCGGGAGTACGTGGCCCTTTCGGTGGATAAGAGCGGCGACCTTTATTATGACAAAGTAAAAGTGGAGCCGAACGACGTTTATGAAAAGTTGCTGAACGTGCATCGCATCGCTCCTAATGCCAAGATTTTCATTCGTGGCGATCGCGATGCCTACCACGGCGATATCCTAAGATTGATCGAACAGGTGCGCGCCGCAGGTTTTTACAAAATCGCTTTTGAAGTGAAGAGCCCGTCGCTGCCGGCGCAAGCTGACCGATAAATTCGAAAGTCATGGCCAAAGCAATATTCTATAAGCCGCGACCCCGGTGGCACTTCATCGGCTCCCTGGCGGCCGCCCTCGCAATCGAACTTGCGGCTGTGGCCATAGCCAGCATTCAGCGGTCGGAGGCACCTCCCGAGGACATTGTCATGCCGTCAGCACCGGTCGACGCCGTCATCACTGAATTGCCTCCAGAATCGACGCCGCCACCCGAAGAGGAACCGCCTCCGCCCCCTCCGCCGCCAGACGAACCGACTGAGTTCACAATTCAAGAGCCGACCCCTCCCCCCCGGCCGCCGAATGCCCCAACGCCGAAGCCGAGACCGAAAGTCGCAGAGAATAAAGGCACGGGCTACAGCGGCGTGGCTAGTTATTCTAGCGCCAGGACCAACTGGAAAAGTGCGCCGCACCCGGTTTATCCTTACGAAGCGCGGCGGTCCAAGCAAACCGGCAGCGGCACATTTGTCATCAGTTTCGACGACAGTGGCAATGCAACGGACGTCACCGCCACTCAGAGCACCGGGAGCCCGATTCTCGATCAGACTACGATCAACACATTCATGCGCTGGAAGTGTAATCCTGGCACTTATAAGAAAGTCAGAGTGCCGATTACCTATACGCTGCAAGGCGCCCAACTTTAAACAATTCTGCCGCTATGACGTTTAATTCGCCAGTTCCAAAAAAAAGGGCCCGCATCGAAATCATTCCGCTGATCGATATCATGTTCTTCCTCCTGGCCAGTTTCATGATGGTGAGCTTGAGCCAGGTTCACATGAAGGGCATTCGGGTGAACCTGCCAGCGATCGTCGCGCCCACTCAGCCCCTGCCGACTCCCGATCCGAAGGACCGCCTCAGTTTGTTTGTCGATCCCGATGGCCTCGTCCACTTCGATAAAGAAGTGGTGACTGACGGTGACGTCATGCCGCGTCTCGTCGCGCTTCATAAGGGGAATCCAAATCTGAAGCTCTTCCTCAGTGCAGACCGAGAAGCGCTCCACGGCGACGTGATGAAGCTGCTCGATCGCGTGCGCTCAGCAGGAATCGAGAAAGTCGCCTACGAAATCAAAATAAAGCATGGCGCCGCAGCCGCACCGGGTGTGCCGGGATCGCCAGGTGCGCCGGGAGCTGCTCCTGCTCCTCCTCCGCCGCCTCCACCACCTTCGCCGTAGAAAACAGGCTTGGCATACTGGTCAGGTTTTCGCTCGCGGACTTTGGTTTCTTAGAAAGTCGCGCAACTTCGAAACCGCCATCGCGCGGTGACTGATCGCATTCTTCTCCGCGGCGGAAAGTTCGGCGAACGTCTTACCGAATCCGTTAGGCTGAAATAACGAATCGTATCCGAACCCGAGCACGCCGCGCTCCGCTCGCACTACGTGCCCTTCCACGGCGCCCTCGAAGGTAGCGATGACTTCGCCGCCGCGCGCGAGCGCCAGAACACAGCGAAATCGGGCCGTCCGCTTCGGATTCGCAGCCAATCGCCCCATCTCCTCGAGCAATTTCTTGCGATTGGCCGCATCTGTCGCGCCCTGCCCTGCGTAGCGGGCGGAATAGACGCCGGGCGCTCCGCCTAACGAATCGACCTCGAGTCCGGAATCATCTGCCAGCACCAGACCACGCACCTGGCGCGAGACGATCTTCGCTTTGATCCGTGCGTTTTCCTCAAAGGTAATACCATCCTCCGGCACCGCCCCAACTTCGGGATAGTCGGATAAATCCCTCAGGCAAACCTCTCCTCGCAGTATCCCTGAAAACTCTCGCATCTTGTGCGCGTTTCGGGTGGCGAGGCAAAGGCAGATCATGCGACAAAGTCACGGAAGACCGCTATGAAGTTGCCGCGAAGGCCGCGGCCGGGAAATCCCATCCTGTAAATCCAGCCAATCCTGTCTACTGTTTGCCCTCTTCCCGCATGAGCGAACGCCGCAAACCATATCCTTTCGACGTCCTCGAACCGAAATGGCAGGCCATCTGGGACGAGCGCCGGACTTTTCACGCCGCCAATCCGGGCGAGCCAGGCTTCAACGCAAGCCAGCCGAAATATTATGTCCTCGACATGTTCCCCTACCCGAGCGGCGCAGGTTTGCACGTTGGACATCCGGAAGGCTACACCGCGACCGATATCGTCGCGCGTTACAAACGGTTGTGCGGCTTTAACGTTCTTCATCCAATCGGTTGGGACGCATTCGGGTTGCCCGCCGAACAGTACGCCATCCGCACCGGCCAGCATCCAGAGGTAACGACCCAAACCAACATTGCGCACTTCAAGAAACAATTGAAACGGATCGGCTTTTCCTACGATTGGGAACGCGAAATCAGCACGGCCGATCCGGATTTCTTTCGCTGGACGCAATGGATTTTCCTCCAGATCTACAATTCCTGGTTCAATCCCGAGACTAAACGCGCCGAACCGATTTCGACGTATCGCGGTGACGATGCGGACAGCGTGCGACTCGCCTACGTTGCGGAAGTTCCGGTGAATTGGTGTCCCGAGCTCGGCACGGTCCTCGCGAATGAGGAGGTTATCGACGGCAAAAGCGAGGTCGGCGGTTTCCCGGTCGTTCGGCGCCCGATGCGGCAATGGATGTTACGCATCACTGCTTATGCCGAACGGTTGATCGACGAACTCGAGCCCCTGAATTGGCCCGACGGAATAAAACTTCTGCAACGCAATTGGATCGGGAGGAGTGAAGGAGCAGAAGTGCAGTTCACTGTGGCTGGGATCGGTGATCCCGGCGGTTCAGGAGCGACGGCGTCTGCCACTCAGAAAATCACCGTTTTCACCACCCGACCGGACACCATTTACGGTGCCAACTACATGGTTCTCGCGCCCGAGCATCCGCTCGTCGATCGCCTCGCGAGCGCCGATCGTCGCGCCGAGATTGAAAAATATCGGGAGCAAATTTCTGCGAAATCCGATCTGGAACGGACCGAACTTGCCAAAGAAAAAACCGGCACATTTATCGGGGCTTACGCGATCAATCCGGTCAACAACGAGAAAATCCCGATCTGGATCGCTGATTATGTGCTGATGGGCTACGGGACGGGCGCCATCATGGGCGTCCCTGGACATGACGAGCGCGATTTGGAATTCGCGAGAAAATTCGATCTCGAAATTCTTCCGGTCGTCCAGGCACCCGGAAAAACTCCGGAGGAATCGATTGGTTCGCTCGAGGACGGCATCGCCATCAATTCACCGCTGATCAACGGCCTGCCGACCCCGGAAGCGAAGAAAAAAATTGTCGCGTGGCTCGACGAACATCGCCTTGGTCGCGCCGTCGTTCGCTACAAGATCCGCGACTGGCTGTTCTCGCGTCAGCGCTATTGGGGCGAACCATTCCCAATTGTCTGGCGATCCGGAAAACACGAGCCGATCTCGGAAAACGAATTACCACTCACGCCGCCGCCACTCGACGACTTCAAACCGACCGGCTCTGGCGAACCGCCGCTGGCGCGCGCGAAAGAATGGGTCCGCTACTCGGAGACCGCTACCCGCGAGCTGAACACGATGCCGCAATGGGCGGGCTCGTGCTGGTATTAC
>Ga0207691_10003800_pt1 | contig 14654 bp, 14 predicted proteins | sample KBSM13metaG_FD_184327 | JGI IMG/M metagenome (GOLD analysis project Ga0207691, IMG submission 184327) | Miscanthus rhizosphere microbial communities from Kellogg Biological Station, Michigan, USA - KBS M1-3 metaG (SPAdes) (version 2) | ecosystem: Host-associated > Plants > Roots > Rhizosphere >... | reverse complement strand
GAGACAAAGCGTCGTCAACAGATCATCAGCCTGGCCGGTAGCTAGGCGCGCGAGAAAGTCGGCGGTGGCGGGCGCGATGATCACGAAGTCGGCCCAGCGTGCCAGCTCGATGTGCGACATCGCCTTCTCGGCTTCGGGATCCCACAGGTCGCTGCGGACTTCCCGACCGGAGACCGCCTGGAAGGTCATAGGCGTCACGAACTCGCGCGCGCCGGCGGTGAGGACCACCTGCACCTCGGCGCCGAGTTCGCGCAGGCGCCGAACAAGGTCCGGGCTCTTGTAAGCGGCAATGCCGCCGGTGACACCGAGAAGTACGCGTTTGCCATGCATGGGCCGGCATTATCGGCAGTCGCGGCGAAGGTTTACCAGTCGCATTGGTTGTGCCAATAGTTCCTGCAGTTATTAGCGATTCGCGCACCATTGCTGGCTTCGGGGAATGGCTGATCAAGCGGCAAGATCGCGCTATGGATCAGCAAGTTAGCATCAGCCAGTGGCCGCGCGGCGAGCGCCCGCGCGAGCGTCTGATCGAGCGTGGCGCCCACACCCTGTCAGATGCCGAGTTGCTGGCCGTGGTGCTGGGCACCGGCAGCGCCGGGGCCAATGCATTGGACATAGCGCGCCAGCTTCTCCTGCACTTTGGCGGGAGCCTGCGCCGCCTGCTCACCAGCGAAGCCGACAGCCTGCTCGCGCTGCGTGGCCTCGGGCCGGCGCGCTACGCCACCCTCATGGCCTCGCTCGAGCTCGCGCGCCGTCACTACTGCGAGGCGCTGCGTGCGGGCCCTGCGCTGAATGCCCCCGCGGCCACGCGTCAGTTCCTCACGGCGCAGCTTCGCGATCGTCCATACGAAGTCTTCTGCTGCCTGCACCTGGATAACCGGCACCGGCTCATTCATTTCGAGGAAGTGTTCCGCGGCACCATCGACGGTGCCAGCGTCCATCCGCGCGAGGTCGTGCGCCAGGCGCTGCAGCACAACGCCGCGGCGCTCATCTTTGCGCACAACCATCCGTCAGGCGTCGCTGAGGCCAGTCAGGCCGACGAACTGATCACGCGGCGACTGCGCGATGCGCTCGCGCTGGTCGACATCCGCGTGCTCGATCATCTGATCGTCGGCGACAACAGCTGTCTGTCGTTCGCGGAAAGGGGACTTATCTGAAATGTGGAGTAGCGCGGCCCGACGCCTGGTTCTCCCGCACCGATGTGCGGGAGAACTTCACATTGTTTTCAGCAAGTGAGTTCTGCAACCGAGGTTCACCTCTTGCAAGGTGTCTGCTATTGGCCAGGATCGGACATCTCCGGCCGCGACCCAATGTCGAGCGCTCTGCCCCTAATGAGCCTGCACGCATGCCTCGCGTGGATGGCTGCGGAGAGATCTTTCATCGCGATCGTTGAAGGGCCCGGCGCGATCATTCTTTCGGCAATTGCCGCATGTTCCAGCTCGCATACAGTGTCGGCAAACACCAGAACAAGGTTAGATTCAGCATGAAGGCGGATGCAGCGACAGAGACTCTCTGCGCGGTTTGCCAATTCTGCAAAATTGACAGGCCCAAGAATAAGAGTTGGCCGAAGCAGTTGAGAAAGACGAGCAGTCCAAGGCTGAACAGGAAGGAATCCTTTCTCAGCGCCGCCTCGCGCTCATCATCCTCGAGCGAAGGTTTTCCCAGCGGCCCGTTCACATGGATACTCGCTCCCATGCCCGCGATAACGGCGCCGAGCGAGGTCAGCAGCACTGACGGCCATATGAAGGAAAGAACGAACAGGATGCACGCGAAAGCGATCGGCCAAATCGGGCTCCAGCGACGCGGTTGGTTCTTGCGATCGACCGAGGGAGCATCGGACATTTGATCGGCAACACGGGCGGGCATCCCCGTCCATCGCACAGCGTTATCCAGCATCGAAAGAATGCTTTTACGACGGGGCTTCATTTGTCTTCTCCTGTGCGCTGGAGGGTCATGGCAATGGGTTCGAAGCGCTCAAGCGAGAAGAGCATCTCGACAGCCACGCCAAAATAGCGCGCGATCTTCAGAGCGAGTTCGAGGCTCGGCTTGTAGTCGCCACGTTCGAGATAACCAATCGTTTGATTGTTGACCCCGACCGCGTCAGCCAATTGCCGCCGAGATATGCCGCGCTCTGCACGAAAGACTGATATTCGGTTGTGTAGACTCAAGCGATTAGCGCCATACGTTACAAATCATTGTGATTACACAATAGATTGTTTTGTAAAGTCAACGCACTTGTGGCTGCGAATGGGGAGCATCTCGACTCTGCACTCAGCGCGGCGATGGCGAGGTTGCTCGTCCTGGGGCCTGCTGGTATAAAGGCGGCCCTTTCGACGGCCTTAACCCCGTCGTACGTTAGTTAACTAACTGATTTTTAGAGAAATTTATGAGCCGCGTCTGCGAAGTCACGGGCAAGAGCGTTGCTGTCGGCAACCGCGTCTCCCACGCCAACAACAAGAAGCGCCGTCGCTTCCTCCCGAATCTGCACACCCAGCGCTTCTGGCTGGAGACTGAGCGCCGGTGGGTAAGCCTGCGCATTTCCACCAGCGGCCTGCGCACGATCGAGAAGAACGGAATCGAGTCCGTCCTCGCCGACATGCGCGCCAAAGGCAAGAAGGTCTAAGCCATGCGCGAAAAAGTGAAACTGCTGTCGACCGCCGGCACCGGCCATTTCTACGTGGCTACCAAGAACAAGCGCCTGCACCCCGACAAGATGAACGTCAAGAAATACGATCCGGTCGTACGCAAGCACGTCGACTACAAGGAATCGAAGATCAAGTAACGTAGTTGGATACAGAAAAAAGGGCCCGCTGGTCTTCCAGCGGGCCCTTTTTTTTGCCTACTCAACACTCAACAAGCAACAGTCAGAACTTGGGGCGGCGGCGGAATCGTGAAGGCTCTGGGTTGAGCTGGATCACTGGGTTCTCTTGCAGGAGGGTCCCGCCGCCACCCACAATCGTTCGTGCTCATATAGACGCACGAGTCGCCCGAAACGTTGCAACGTTAAGCGACCGATCGCTCTGATTTCGCGTTGAATCGACCTCCTCCTACACGTGCCCGAACTACCAGAAGTCGAAACCACCCGTCGCGGCATCGAACCGCATGTCGTTGGCCGTCGCATCACGATGCTGCGCGTGCATGACAGGCGCCTGCGTTGGCCGGTGGATCTCGGCATGGTGCCGGCAGTCACGGGCAGCGCGATTCGTCGAGCCGGCCGGCGTGCGAAATACCTGTTGCTGGAAACCGAGGCGGGCACGCTGATCCTGCATCTCGGCATGTCGGGCAGCCTGCGCGTGATGCCCGCGGTCACGCCGCGCATTGCGCATGATCACGTCGATATCGAACTCGACTCAGGGCTTACGCTGCGCTTCAACGATCCGCGGCGCTTCGGCAGTCTGCTGTTTACAGTCGACGACCCCGCGAAACACCCGCTGCTCAAGGGCCTCGCGCCGGAACCTCTCGGGGACGAATTCGACGGCGAATATCTCTGGAAGATCACGCGCCGGCGCGCGGTTGCGATCAAGCAGCTCATCATGAATTCGCGGCTGGTGGTGGGCGTCGGCAATATCTACGCCAGCGAAGCACTGTTCCGCGCACGCATCCGTCCGCGGCGCCAGGCGCGTAGTTTGACCCGCGCCGAATGCGCGAAGCTCGCGCGTGCCATCAAGACGACGCTGGCCATGGCGGTGAAGGTCGGCGGCACCACGCTGCGCGACTACGTGGGTGCCGACGGTAATCCCGGGTACTTCCGCCAGAAGCTCTATGTGTATGAGCGCGCGGGCGCCCCTTGCCGCGTGTGTCGCAAGCTGATCCGGCAATTCACGCAGGGGCAGCGCTCGACCTATTGGTGTTCCAACTGCCAGAAGTAGATGTAGCGGCTAAGATCAATCCGTGAACACTCCTGCTTCGATTTGTACGTCCGCCGAGCTCACGGCATTCAAACGTCGGCTGGTCAAAGTCGACCCGGTTCTTGCCAACCTGATTCGTGCCGCCGGCAAATTCACGCACACCACCAGCGCCCAGCATTCACCGTTCCATTCGCTGGCGCGCGCCATCGCGCATCAGCAACTGAATGGCACCGCGGCGGAAAGTATCTTCGGCCGCTTCGTCGGCCTGTACGCCGTCGATGGAATGAACGCGGCGATGCTCGAAGCCGAGATGGTGCTCGACACTCCGGACGACAAGATGCGCGCAGTTGGCCTGTCGTTTGCCAAGATTGCGAGCATCAAGGACCTGGCGCGGAAAACTCTCGACGGCGTCGTGCCGCCATCGGAAATCCTGCACACGCTTGGTGATGACGAGATCGTCGAACGCATCACCCAGGTACGCGGCATTGGCCGCTGGACCGTGGAGATGATGCTGATGTCGCGCCTCGGCCGTCCCGACGTGCTGCCCATCGACGACTTTGGTGTGCGCAATGGCTTTCGCCTCGCGTACGGACTGCGAGGCATGCCCACGACGCGCGCACTCGCGGAATTCGGCGCGCGCTGGGCGCCCTATCGCTCGGTGGCGGCGTGGTACCTGTGGCGCGCGGTGGACCTGCATCGCGAGGGCAAACTACCCGCCCCAGCCACGCCAACCCGCATCAAGATTGTGAAGAAAAAGCGCGTAGTGAAACGGGCTCGCAAGGTCGTAAAGCGCGCCAGGCGCGTGCTCAAGAAAAAGAAAAAGGCTGCAACCCGAGGATAGCGGCCGGAGTCTGAACCGCAGGACCAATCTGCGGGTGCCGAACATGCGTCGTTTCGTGAGTGCGCTGGCCAGGCTGGCGCTGGCTGCGTCGAGTTTGTCATTTACACCAATGTGCGAAGCTGAGGCTGCGCCTGCACCTCCGCAGGATTGCCGCGTGGGTTTCTATCGCCTGCAGGATGGCACCGGCATCGACGTTGGGAACACGAGTTCCGCGTCGCTGCGCTGGCGCCGGGCGGACGGCACCAGCGGCGCGCTGCACGGGGAACCTGGCAAGGAGCTGACCAGTACGCTGGGCTGGACCGACCGCGCAGATGGCCACCGCATTTCTTTTGGCGATTGCGCGCAGGGCAAAATTGTCGTCGATGGCGTTACGGGGCGTCGCGTCCAGTTTTCGATTCGCGAATCACAGTTTCAAAACGCCGGCGCGACATTGGCCGGACGGCTCATCCTGCCTTCCGGATCGCGACGCGTGCCCATCGTGGTACTCGTGCACGGCTCGGAAGACAGCTCCGCGCTCAGATACTTCGCACTGCAGCGCCAGTTTCCTGCAGAAGGAATCGGCGCGTTTGTCTATGACAAGCGCGGTACGGGCAAATCGACCGGAACGTTCACGCACAACTACTACCAACTGGCCTCCGATGCGGCCGCTGCTGTCCGGGAGGCGCGCCGCCTCGCCGGCGATCGCGCTGGAAAAACAGGCATGCATGGCAGCAGCCAGGGCGGCTGGGTGGCGCCGCTTGCGGCCGATTTGACGCCGGTCGACTTCGTCGTCGTCGCTTACGGTCTTGCGATTTCTCCTTTCGATGAGGACAACGAAGTCGTCGCGCTCGATATGACGCGTCACGGATTCGGTGCCCCCGAAATCGCCAAGGCGCTTGAAGTGGCGCGCGCGGCCCAGGACGTCGCGCTCAGCTATTTTCAGTATGGGTATGAGGCGCTCGACGCGGTTCGCGCGAAATACAAAGACGAACCTTGGCTGCCATATGTCCGCGGCAACATCACCCAGGTGGTTCTCACGCAGCCGCGAGAATGGCTGCGCACCGAGGGTCCAAAGTTCTTTGCGGGAGGCATGCCTTACTATGACCCGATGCCCGTGCTCCGCCGGCTGGAGGTGCCGCAGCTGTGGATACTCGGGGCGGACGACATCGACGCGCCAGTCGCGGAAACGGTGCGGCGCCTGACATCGCTGATGCGCGACCGCCGGCCGATCAAGCTGGTGGTCTATCCACGCGCCGAACACGGACTGTACGAGTATGAGGTCGACGCGGCTGGCGAGCGCCAGTCGCTGCGTCAGCCCGCGACCTATCTACCGTTGATGTGCGATTTCATCCGCGCGGGCCGGATCGGCAAACAGTACGGCGACAGCGCTATTCATCGCTGACCGCACACTTCAATAGACCATTCCCTCACCGACGCCGCGCGGATCAGAGGCGGCCTCGACCTTTCCCGTCTTGTAGTCCCAGGTGACGACCTGGGTGTTGCCCCACTTGCGGGAGCCTTCTTTGAGCACGTGGCCACGCGCTTCGAGCTGCGCACGCTCGTCGGCGGTCAGAGATCCGGGTTCGAACTCGAGGACATCGGGCGAGAACTGGTGATGGAAACGCGGCGCGCTCACGATCTCCTGTGCGTTCCAGCCCGAAAGGAAACCGAGCGTACCCAGGATGACCATGCCCGGAATGCGGCTGCCGCCGGGCGACCCGATGATCATGAGGCCCTTCGGCCCTTCGACGAACGTGGGAGTCGATGAAGACAAGGGCCGCTTTTTTGGCGCAATCGCATTGGCTTCCGCGCCGATCAACTGGAAGCCGTTCGGAACACCTGGCTTCACCGAGAAATCGTCCATCTGATTGTTCAACAGGATTCCCGTACCCGGCACCATCAGCCCGGAGCCGAAAAAGAAATTGAGCGTCAGGGTCGCCGCGACCATGTTGCCGCGCGCATCGACCACGGAAAAGTGAGTAGTTTGGGTACCGGCCGGCGCCGCATCGACGCCCGGCAACGAGGCGCTGGGTGTGGCCTTGTCCATGCGGATGGAAGCGCGTTGCCCGTCCGCATAGTAGCTGTTGATGAGCCGTGCGACCGGGACGTCGACGAAATCGGGGTCGCCGAGATACACGGCGCGATCACGATGCACTCGACGCATGGCCTCGACGATGAGATGCGTGCGCGTCACGCTGTCGACCTTGTCCAGGTCGAAGCCTTCGAGGATGTTCAATGCGTCGATCAGCGCAATACCACCCGACGTCGGCGGCGAACCCGACACGATGCGCGCACCACGATAGTGGCCGACCACCGGCGGACGCTCCACCACCTTGTAGTTAGCCAGATCAGCTTCGGTCCAGTTGCCGCCAAGCTGGCGTACACCGGCGACGAGCTTTTTCGCGAATGCGCCCTTGTAGTAACCGTCGGCGCCCTTGCTCGCCAGCAACTCGAGGCTGTCCGCGAGATCCGGCTGCTTGATGATGTAGCCGATCGCCGGCACTTCGCCGTTGTCGAGGAACACGCGCGCAGCGTCATCCGTCTTGAGAAACGCGCTCTTCTTGAAGGACAAGGCGCCGCGCATGCGCTCATACAAGGGAAATCCGTCGCGCGCGAGCTTGATGGCCGGCGCCATGCTCACCGACAGCGGCAATTTGCCGTACTTCTTCGCCATGTAGACCAGACCGGCCGGCTCTCCCGGAATGCCTGCGGCGAGCGCCGAGTCGCGCGAAAGACTCGCGACAGCATTGCCATCCTTGTCGAGGTACATGTCGCGCGTGGAGGCGCCGGGCGCCATCTCGCGCAGATCGATCATGGCCTCGTGGCCATCGCTGGCGCGGCGAACCAGGAAGAACCCGCCGCCGCCCAGGCCCGAACAACACGATTCCACCACCGTAAGGGCGGACGCGACCGCGACGGCGGCATCAAACGCATTGCCGCCCTTGGCGAGAATCTGCTTGCCGGCCTCGCTCGCGAGTGGATAGGCACTGGCGATCGCAGCGTGCCCTGGCCCTGCCGCGGGAATTTTCGTATCCGGCGTGGCCGCCCGCAGCGGCAGCACAACGAGGGCGAATATGGTGAGGGTGAATGCGCGAATGGCGCGCGCGGCGGTCAGCGTCATTCCGGTCAGACCCGCTTCATCTTCTTCAGTTCGATCGCCACCAGCGGATGCACGAATTCCTTCACGTCGCCGCCGAGGATCGCGATCTCGCGCACCAATGTCGAAGAGATGAAGGTGAACTGTTCCTGCGGCGTGAGGAATACGGTCTCGAGATCCCGATGCAGGTGCCGGCTCATGTTGGCGAGCTGGAACTCGAACTCGAAATCCGACACCGCGCGCAGGCCGCGCACCACGACTTGCACACCGTGTTCGCGCGCGAAATCCACGGTGAGGCCCTTGTAACCCATGACTTCGACACCCGGGATATCGCCGAGCACCAGCCGCGCGAGTTCGACGCGCTTCTCGAGCGGAAACATCGGCGCCTTATTAGGGTTGGATGCGATCGCGACGATGACCCGTTCAAACACGCCCGCCGCGCGGCGCACCAGGTCCTGGTGGCCATTGGTGATGGGGTCGAAGGTTCCTGGATAGACGGCGCTGCGTTTCATGTGGCGAACAGATGATACCCGACCTCGCCCGCACGCCCTGCGCGAAGCTCTTTCCAGCCTCCCGGCAATGCCGGAAGCGGATCGCGAGCGCGGCGTTCGAGGTACAGGCGTGCGTCGGCAGCGAGACGGCCTGCAAGTGCGGTGGCCGCAGTCTCGAGCAGGTTTGAATCATATGGCGGATCGAGGAACACGATGTCGAAGGGCGGCTCGGCGCCGTTCGTCGCCAGCCATTCGAGTGCTCCCGTGCACGAAACTCGCGCGCCCGACTCGCCCCATTCGCGTGTCACCGCTTCGATGGCTGCCGCCGCTCGCCGATCTTTTTCGACGAAAGTGACATGCGCGGCACCACGCGAGAGAGCTTCGAGCCCGAGTGCGCCGCTGCCAGCAAACAAGTCGAGTACACGCGCCTGTTCGATGCGCGGCTGCAGCCAGTTGAACAGGGTTTCCCGCACACGATCCGGCGTGGGACGAATGTCGACGCCGGCAGGGAATTGCAATCGCCGCCCGCGGTGCCGGCCGGCGATGATGCGCAGGACTCGTGAACGCGCACCCGTTTTCCGTGCACCACTGACTGCGTCATTGGGCCGCGCGACGACGCGAGTTTTTCCACTCTTTCCTGGTTTCGGCAAAGTTGTTGAGTCCGTGGCGACGGCTTGCCACCTTTTGGGGCCCAAGCGTACGCTACCGCCCTAATACGACAAGCTCGGCGCATCGTTCTGCACGGCGAGGGAATGCGACCGACTCTTCCAAATAGAATTCCGAGGAGCGAACGCATGAAGAGGCTAATTGCAGCCACTGCCCTGGCTGTTATCGTGACGGCGGGCTGCTCGAGTTCTGTCGACAATCCACCCGACGTCACGCCGACAGACCCGACGGTGGGCAACGGCAACCCCTCGGGTGGCTCAACCGCTCCCACGCCCGCCGCCACCGCCGCGCTGTACCAGCCCGCACAGGGCATCTTTCCGTTTCCGAATGACCTGTATTTCTCGGGCACGACGGATGGCACCATCAACATCCAGCCAGCGAACGGCCTCATTCCTAACCAGGTGGGTCTGAACGCACTCGATGGCTGGTCGACCAACGGGCCGATCCGCATTCGCTTCGGCGGTCCGTTGAATCCAGCTTCGTTCAGCGCCGCGACCATTCGCGTCTACCAGGTCACCGTCAGCAACACGAACAAGGCCGTCTCGGGTTTCACGCGACCGTTGACCTACGGGACTGAATTTACCGCTGCACTGGCCACCGACACCGGCGTTGGGCCGACGATTCTCGAAATCCGCCCGCTGGTCCCGCTGACGCCGTCGGCGGGTCCCGCGACGCCAACGAGCCCGTTGCCAGACGCTGTCGGCTATTTGGTGCTGTTGACCAATGGCTTGCAGATGAGCTCCGGTGCTGCAGCCACCGCGGACAGGGATTACGCCACCATCAAGTCCACGCTCGGCGCCACCATCAATCCGGCGAATTGCGCCACGCTGCCGAACGCTCCGATGCAGGGCGCCTGCGGTTTCACGGCCTCGCATCTGCTGGTCGCGGCGAATCCCGCGCTTGGCCCGCTGGCGCTGAACCCCGCGAACGTCGTGGTGTCTTCCCACTTCAGCACGGTGGCGACGCGTGACACGCTGCGTGCTCTTGGCCTCACCATTTTCAATCCAGCCGCGCCGGTCCCGGCTATCGTGGTCAGCCCGACTGCGATTCCCCTGAACGGCATCAATCCGGCTCTGCCCGCGTACGCCAGCGCGCGCTTCGGCACTGTCACCGTGCCTTACTACTCGTACATCCCGACGGCGCAGGCGCCGGGCGGCATCAGCACCGATTCGGTGGTATTGCGCACGGCATGGCGCGCCGCCGCCGCACCGCCCGCGCCGCTCACGGATCCCGCGAACGAGCGGAACCTCACGCGCTTCAATCCACTTCCGGAGTTGCGCGCCAGCAAGCCGATCCCATTGCTGGTCATCATGCCGAACGGTGCCGCTGGCGCTGCGGGCGTCAAGCCGACCGCCGGCTGGCCCGTGGTGATCTTCGAGCACGGCATCACGCGCGATCGCAGTGACGCCTTCGCGCTGGCACAGGCTTTTGCGGCCCAGGGCTGGGTGATCGCGTCCGTGGACCTGCCGATGCATGGAATCACCTCGACCACCAGCCCGCTCTACCAGGCGTCGAACGAGCAGACTTTCAATCTCGACCTGATCGTAAATGCCAGCGGCGCTGCGGGTCCGGATGGCGTCATCGATCCCACCGGCACTCATTTCATCAATCTGCCGTATCCCCTGGCGAGCCGCGACAACCTGCGCCAGGGCGTGGTCAACCTGCTGGCGCTGACACGCGCGTTGCCGTCGCTCGACCTCGATAACGATACGATCGGCGACATCGACCCTGCGCGCATCGCCTTTATCGGCCAGTCGCTGGGCTCCATCGTGGGCATCAGTTTTGGGGCGGCGTTGCCAACTCCCACGACTCTCCCGTTCCCCACGGCAACCCCACTGCGCGTGCCGACCATGGTGTTCTCGGTGCCGGGCGGCGGGGTCGCGGAGTTGCTGCGCGATTCGCCCACGTTCGGCCCACGCATCAACGCGGGCCTGGCCTCGCAGGGCCTGCTGCCGGGCACAACCCTGTACGCGCAATATTTCCGCGACGTGCAGAACATCGTCGATGCCGGCGACCCGCTCAATTTCGTGAGGGTCGCCGCGACACAGCGATCTATCTACTTCCAGCAGATGGTGGGTGGTGGTGGCACCACGCCGGCCCTGCCCGACCAGGTAATCCCGAACTCCGCCACCCAGCGACTGATCGCGGCGATCACGAACAACGGCCTGGCGGGGGGACTGCCGTTTCCGCGCGCGGTGCCCGGCACGCCGGTGAGCGGCGATGGCTACGTGAATTTCATCGTCGGCGACCACGGTTCGTTGCTCAACCCTGCGGCCAGCGCGCCGGCCACGGGCGAAATGCAGGCCGAGTCGGTCGTATACACGGCGGGGAATGCGGCTGTCCCCATTCCCGCGGGGACCATCGTTCCCGGCGCCCTCACGCCCGCGCCGGTTCAGCCTTAGACTGCGCTCCTTTCGAGACCAAGGCTTGAAGAATGGGGACATTCCTCAAGCGCCTTTTCGTTCCGGAGCATCCGTTTGCCCACAGACAAGCCGCAGTCATTCATCGCGCGCATGCGCGCGAAGATCAATCGTCCCGGATCGTGGCTTTCGTATGACCTCGCCAACCTCGTACCCGGTCGAAAGATCGATGCTGAAGTTCTCGACGAACTCGAAACGCGCCTGCTGACCGCCGATGTCGGCGTCGACGCCACGGAGCACATACTCGAAGAATTGCGCAGGAAGGTGGCGCGGAAGGAACTCGACGACGTCAACGCGCTGATCGCGGCGCTGACCGATGCGATCACCGCCATCCTGCTGCCGTCACAGAAGCCGCTCGCGCTAACCGCGAAGCCGTTCGTGTTGCTAGTGGTGGGTGTGAATGGCTCCGGCAAGACCACCACCATCGGCAAGCTGGCGCGCCGTTTCGCCGACGCGCGCAAACACGTGATCCTGGCCGCGGGCGACACCTTTCGCGCCGCCGCCATCGAACAGCTGGGTGTATGGGCCGACCGTTCGGGCTCTGACATCATCCAGCAGCAGGCGGGCGCAGACCCGGGTGCGGTGGTGTTCGACGCCGTGCAGGCCGCGATCTCACGGCGCGCGGACGTGGTGATCATCGACACGGCCGGGCGACTGCACAGCCAGTCACACCTGATGGACGAGCTGAAAAAAGTGAAGCGCGTGATCCAGCGTGTCGAACCTTCCGCGCCGCACGAGGTCTTGTTAGTGCTCGATGCCAACCAGGGACAGAATGCGCTCACGCAGGCAACGCAATTTCACGAAGCTGTGGGCGTTACCGGTCTCGTGCTCACCAAGCTCGACGGTACGGCCAAGGGCGGAATCGTGATCGCCATCGCGCGCAAACTCGGGTTGCCGATTCGCTTCATCGGCGTCGGCGAACAGGCCGAAGACTTCGGCGAATTCGATGCACGCGCCTTTGCCGGTGCACTGGTGTCCGGCAATAGCGTGGCTGCAGGCTAAGATCGCCGCCCATGATCACTTTTGAAAACGTCGCGAAGCGTTACCCGAACGGCCGCGAGGCGCTCGCGGGCGTGAGCTTCGCAATCCAGCCTGGCGAGTTCGTGTTCCTCACCGGCCGCTCCGGCGCGGGCAAGAGCAGCGTTCTCAAGCTGATCGCATTGCTCGAGCGTCCCAGCCGGGGCACGGTCACCGTGAGCGGCCAAAACACCGGCAAGATCAAAGCCGGCAGGATTCCTGCGTTTCGCCGAGCCATCGGCGTCGTGTTCCAGGATCACAAGCTGCTGGTCGACCGGCCGATTTACGACAACGTGGCATTGCCGCTGGTGGTGGCCGGCACGCCGCTCAAGGAAGTCGACCGGCGCGTGCGCGCCGCGCTCGATCAGGTAGGTTTGTTAGGCCGCGAACGCTCCTCGCCGCTCGAGCTCTCGGTGGGTGAACAGCAACGCGTTGGCATCGCGCGCGCGGTCATCAGCAAGCCGCGGCTGCTGATAGCCGACGAGCCCACTGGCAATCTCGACCCGTCCTTGAGCGTGGAAGTCATGCGCGTGTTCAAGCGTTTCCAGGAAGTGGGCGTCACGGTGGTGATTGCCTCGCACGACCCACACCTGGTCGAACAATTCGGCCAGCGCGAAATCGTGCTCGACGGCGGTCGCATCGTCTCGGATACCTTCCGGGCCGGGCACGCCGCGCGCATGACGGCGCAGGCCCCGCAGCTTTCCGATCTGCCCGACATTCATACATGAGCGGCGCGGTTTCTTCGTATGTCACGCGGCATCTGCAGGCGCTGTTCGGCGCACTGGGCAGGCTTACGCGCGCACCGCTCGCTACCACGCTCACGCTCATCGTCATCGGCGTGGCGCTGGCCCTGCCCGCGGGATTGGCGCTGATCGTCAACAACCTGCGCGACGCCACCGGCGACTTCAGCAATGCGGTCGATTTCAGCGTTCATTTCAAGCCGGGCACTCCCATCGAGCGCGTTCAGCAACTCGCCAAGGGCGCTCGTGCGCGCGCAGGCGTCGAATCGGTCACCGTGACGACCGCAGACGAAGCGCTGGAGGAGTTCAAGCAGGCGTCGGGCTTCGGCGATGCGCTGATGGCCCTCGAAGACAATCCGCTGCCGCATCACCTGGTCGTGCGCCCCAAGAAGGATGCCAGTGGTCCGGCCGACGTCGAATCGCTGCGGCGCTATTTCGCGGCGTTCCCTGAGGTCGATATCGTTCAGCTCGATCTCGACTGGGTGCGCCGCCTGCATGCGTTGCTCGACGTCCTGAGGCGGGTACTGTGGGTGGTGGTCAGCGTGCTTGGCCTTGGCGTGCTGGCCGTCATCGGCAACACCATCCGCCTGGAGATCCAGCAGCGTCGACCGGAGATCGAAGTCACCAAACTCGTGGGTGGTTCCAACGCCTTCGTACGGCGCCCATTCCTGTACACCGGCTTCTTCTATGGCCTCGGTGGCGCGCTGCTGGCGGCGCTGCTCATCGTCGGGAGCCTCACCTACCTCGACCAGGCGGTGGGAGACCTTTCGGCCCAGTACGGCGGCCAATTCCATCTGGAGGGCTTGGGGAGTCGCGGATTGGGGATCCTCATCGGCGCCGGCGCCGGGCTCGGCTGGCTCGGGGCTCTCATTTCGACCGGCCGGCACCTTCGGCAGATCGAGCCGCGTGCCTGATCGATACCTTCTGGAACAATAACTTATCGATCTGGTACCCCCTTCGGGGGATGGAACTGATGGGGCATTTAGCACTCTAATCACCCGACTGCTAATATCCCGGCACATCGAGATAAGCAGATCGCCCCAGGAGGTTTCGTAGAGATGACCGCCACCGCGACCGCAATAGTTGCCCGCAAGAACGATTTCGTCCTTTCCGGCCCTGTCGGCAGTTTCGACGCCTACATGGACAAGGTAAGCCGCATTCCCGTGCTGTCGCGCGAGGATGAGGCTGCCCTGGCCGTTCGCTTCCGCAACGAAGGTGACCTCGAGGCTGCCCGCCAGCTCGTCCTGTCGCACCTGCGGTTCGTCGTGCATATCGCGCGCGGCTATTCGGGCTACGGCCTGCCGCTCGGCGATGTCGTGCAGGAAGGCAACGTCGGCCTCATGAAGGCGGTGAAGCGCTTCGATCCGACGGTCGGCGTGCGCCTGGTGTCGTTTGCGGTTCACTGGATCCGCGCCGAAATCCACGAATACGTGCTGCGTAACTGGCGCCTGGTCAAGGTCGCGACGACCAAGGCCCAGCGCAAGCTGTTCTTCAATCTGCGCAAGATGAAGAAGAACCTGGCCTGGCTCTCTCACGAGGAGACGCAGGCGGTTGCGCG
>Ga0207691_10003799_pt1 | contig 14654 bp, 9 predicted proteins | sample KBSM13metaG_FD_184327 | JGI IMG/M metagenome (GOLD analysis project Ga0207691, IMG submission 184327) | Miscanthus rhizosphere microbial communities from Kellogg Biological Station, Michigan, USA - KBS M1-3 metaG (SPAdes) (version 2) | ecosystem: Host-associated > Plants > Roots > Rhizosphere >... | reverse complement strand
GAGCGTTCGGGCGTAGCAAGAGACTCGCGCAAAGCGCGAGGCTCGCAGCGTGTAAGCCCGTGCGCGACGACGAGTGGAGCGCTCTCGGCCCAGGGCGCAACAATGCCCGACGAAGCCCGGCGCGACAACGCCCGAAGACGAGGACGCGACGAACACCGAGTAGCGACTCGCGGCGTGAGATGTAGCTTCGTTCGCTCCTCTCTCGCACACGCCAATGCGTCTCGCCATCATCGCGTCGGTCTCGCTCCTGCTCGGCTGTGGCTCGCATGGGCCAATGCGCACGCCCGCGCCGAGCAATGCCGGAGACTGGACCGCCTACGGCAAGGACGTCTTCGGCTCGCGCCACTCCGGGCTCGCGCAGATCGACACGACCAACGTCGCGCGGCTCACCGTGGCGTGGACGTATCACACCGGTGAGCTCGCGCCCGCCGTGCAGACGAAGCGCCGGCGCTCGCTCGAGGCGACGCCGATCGTCGTCGATGGCGTGATGTACCTCATCACGCCGATCGGTCGCGTCATCGCGCTCGATCCGGAGACGGGGAAGGAGAAGTGGGTGTACGACGCGCGGCTCGATCGCAGCATCGGGTTTGGCGATCACACCAGCCGCGGTGTGTCGACCTGGCTCGATCCCGCGCGCACGGCGGGACAGCCGTGCCGGCGGCGGATTGTTGCCGTCACGGTCGATGCTCGGCTGCTGTCGATCGACGCGGCGACGGGCGCGCTGTGCACGGACTTCGGCACGAACGGCACCGTCGATCTGCGTGTCGGACTGCGCAACCCGCCGTTCGAGCCGGGCGAGTACGAGGAGACCTCGCCGCCGCTCGTCGTGAACGGCGTCGTCGTCGTCGGCTCGGCGACGGCCGACAACCAGCAGGTGGACGGCGCGAGCGGCGAGGTGCGCGCGTTCGACGTGCGAACCGGTGCGCTGAAGTGGACCTGGCACCCCGTGCCGCAGGACTCGAGCGATCCGGGCTACGCGACGTGGCGTGGTCCGAGCGCGCATCGCACCGGCGCGGCGAACGCGTGGTCCGTGCTCGCCGCCGACCCGGCGCGCGATCTCGTGCTCGTGCCCACCGGGAGCGCGTCGCCCGACTACTACGGCGGCGAGCGGCTCGGCCAGAACCGCTACGCCAACTCCATCACCGCGCTGCGCGCGTCGACGGGGAAGGTCGTGTGGTCGTTCCAGACCGTGCACCACGACATGTGGGACTACGACAACGCATCGCCGCCCGCGCTCGTGACCGTGGAGTACGGCGGCCGCCGGCGCGACGCCGTGCTGCAGGCCACGAAGACGGGTCAGCTGTTCGTGCTCGACCGCGACACCGGCGTGCCGATCGTGCCGGTGACGGAGATGCCCGTCCCGCGCTCGACCGTCGCGGGGGAGGAAGCGTCGCCGACCCAGCCGCAGAGCGCGATCGGACCGCTCTCACCGCAGCGTCTGTCGCCCGACAGCATGTGGAGTGCGAACGACGCCGACCGCGCCGCCTGCCGCGCGGTGCTCGACGGTCTGCGCAACGACGGTCCGTTCACGCCGCCGAGCTTCGAGGGCTCGCTCGTGCGGCCGTCGAACATCGGCGGCGCGCACTGGGGCGGCGTCGCGTTCGATCCGTCGGCGCAGATCGCCGTCGTGCCGACGAACACCGTCGCGGCGATCGTGAAGCTGATCCCGCGCGCGCAGTTCGACTCGCTGCGCCGCGGCGGCACGGGCAACCGCATCAGCGCCGAGTTCGCGCCGCAGCGCGGCACGCCATATGGGATGTATCGCGAGCTGTTCATTCTCCCGAGCCTCGCGCCATGCACGCCGCCGCCGTTCGGTGCCCTCGTCGGCGTCGACCTTCGACGAGGTGCCATCGCGTGGCGCGTGCCGCTCGGCAGCATGGTGCCGGGCGCGAAGACCGGCGCGCCGAACCTCGGCGGCGCGATCACGACGTCGGGCGGCCTGACGTTCATCGGCGCGACGATCGACCGCACCTTCCGCGCGTTCGAGACACGGACCGGGCGCGAGCTGTGGTCGACGACGCTGCCCGCGAGCGGGAAGGCGACGCCGATGACGTTCCGGGGGGCGTCGGGGAAGCAGTACGTCGTGATCAGCGCCGGCGGGGACGGCGGCGGCGCGTTCGGCGTGAGCGACGCGATCGTGGCGTTTGCGCTGCCGGACGGACGATGAGCGTTCGGCCGAGCCGAGCAATTCGCTTGGGAACCTTCGTTCGATTGGCGGCGGTTTTCTTGTTCGGAGCACTCGCCGGCGTTGTGATCCTGCTCCTTCGTCTCCCAGGATGGCTCGAGGCAGTGCTTGGCTGGATCGTAACGACGATCACGGTTGGCACGATGTGGGCGCTGCGAGCGAGGAGTCAGACCCGATCGAGCGACGTCGCCACCACGTCAGCCGAAGGTCCACCGACGAATAGTGATCATCGAGCGGGGTGACCAAGAAGCAACGAGACGGCGCAGCGGCCAGCACCCACGCCGCGTACGACATGTGACCCATCCCACTTCACGCCTCCGCGCGCCGATGCCAACTCGCCTGATTCGATCGACCATCACTGCTGCCGCTATAACGCTCGTCGCTGGCTGCGCGACCGCGCCCGTCGTCACCGTGACGCCTCCCCCCGCCACCGCGCGGCCGAGTGCGGCGCCGACGCATCCGAACGTGACCGGGAACTGGCTGGCCGCCGTGCCGAACACGACCGACGGCACCTTCCGGCGGACGTACTTCAACCTGACCCAGCTGGGTGAGCGCGTCACCGGGACGGTGCACTCGACTCAGTTCTTCTATCAGGTCGTCGACACGAAGTGGGACAGCGACGGCGGCCTCGCGATCACGGCGTCGATGCGCGACCTCGGCAACGAGCGCCGCGTGATCTACGACGTGAAGGTCGTCGGTCCCGACGAGCTGCGATTCACGCTCCGTCCGCGCGCCGATCGTCCGCCGCCCGCCAACCCGCCCGCTGCGCTCGTCGCGCATCGCGCGCCGGCTGGGGAGGGAGCGATGCCGGAGAAGATCGCCGTGCCCGCGCTCCACAAGGTGCGGGACAACGGGATCGCACGCACGCCGGCGATGGGGTGGAACAGCTGGAACAAGTTCGCCGGCCGCGTCGACGACTCCGCCGTGCGCGCGATGGCCGACGCGATGGCCAGCAACGGCATGCGCGAAGCGGGCTACGTCTACGTCAACATCGACGACACCTGGGAAGGCGACAAGCGCGACGAGCAGGGGAACATCACGACGAACAAGAAGTTTCCCGACATGAAGGCGCTCGCCGACTACGTGCACTCGAAGGGGCTCAAGCTCGGGATCTATTCTTCACCCGGGCCGACCACATGCGCCGGCTACATCGGCAGCTACGGCCACGAGGCGCAGGACGCGCGGACATTCGCCGCGTGGGGGATCGACTACCTGAAGTACGACTGGTGCGGCGCACGCATGCTGCACGACGAGCAGGACATGCAGGGGCTCTACCAGATCATGGGCGAGGCGCTCCTCGCGTCGGGACGCCAGATCCTCTACAGCCTCTGCCAGTACGGACGGATGGAGGTGTGGAAGTGGGGCGCCGACGTCGGCGGCAACTCGTGGCGCACGACGGGCGACATCCGCGACGCGTGGGACTCGATGACGCGCATCGGGTTCAGCCAGGATTCGCTCGCGCCGTACGCGCAGCCCGGCCACTTCAACGATCCCGACATGCTGGAGATCGGCAACGGCGGGATGTCGGACGTCGAGTACCGCACGCACATGACGCTCTGGTCGATGCTGGCCTCGCCGCTCCTCGCCGGCAACGATCTGCGGACGATGACGCCGTCGATCCTCGCGATCCTCACGAACCGCGAGGTGATCGCGATCGATCAGGACTCGGCCGGCAAGCAGGCCAGGCGTGCGTGGGCGTCGGCCGACTCGGCGACGATGCGCAAGGAGATCTGGACCCGGCCGCTCGCGAAGGGCGCGTACGCCGTCGCCGCGTTCAACCGCGGTCCGGCCGCCGCCGAGATGACGATCGACTTCGCCGCGCTCGGCGTCGATCCGCGAGGCAAGACGGTGCGCGATCTCTGGGCGCACAAGAAGGTGTCGCTCCGGGATGGGCGGTACACCGCGACGGTGCCGTCGCACGGTGCGGTGTTGCTACGCGTGGGGCGGTAGCACGGAGACGCTCCGCGCTCTCCGCGGCTCCGCGTGCAATGTAATCGTCGCAAAACTGGTCGCACGTGAAGGCAAAATACCCTCGTCGGACAGCTCATGACGCAATGGGCCAAGACGCGACTCAGCCGCGTTCTTTCTAACGGCGAATACGGAGCGGCCGATACTGCCTGTATCGGCGCGTTGGCGCTCGAGACCATCGTGCGAGCGTCGACAACCCACCCCGGCGCAGTCGTGCGCCTTCGTTAGCACGGGCAGGCGTCGCCCATACATCGGCGAAGCGCCCCTTTCCGTTCCGACGCCCGAACGGCTCGCACGACGACGTCAGCTCATCCGCATCTCACTCAACCTCTCGGCCTACCACCGAGTCGCCACGTGCCCCAGGAGGTGCGACCGGTGCGGCTTACCACCGCGTCGTGCGCAACCGAATCCTCGAGGTGGGTCTGGCAGCAGAAAGATCAGACTCGCCATGGCGGGCGTCCACACCGCGCGCGCCAACGCGTGCAGGGCGACTCGCCTTGGCCAAGAACACGGATCGGCTCTTCCCCCACCCCGTGAGCATCAGCATCGCGACCCCAGCCAAATCGTATCGTCCACCGCGCGCCATCGACGAAAACGATGGCACGCACCTCGAGTTCGCCGGGTCGCATCCGGCGCATCTCGCGGCGTTACGCCGCATCGAATCGCTCGCTCCGTACGAGCACACCGCGGTGCTCATCGAAGGAGAATCGGGCACGGGAAAGAGCTATGCTGCGCGACTGCTGCATCGGTGCTCGCCTCGCGCGCGGTTGACCTTTCACCAGGTCATCCTCTCGACGCTCGACGACAACATCGCGGCGTCGGATCTCTTCGGGCATCTAAGCGGCGCGTACACCGACGCGCGGCAGAATCGTCCTGGCCATTTCGTGACGGCGAACCGCGGCACGCTCTTCCTCGACGAGATCGGAAAGGCGTCGCCGTCGGTGCAGCGCAAGCTCCTACACGCCATCGAGCACCGGGAGATCTGGCCCGTTGGCGCCGATCGGTCGGTGCGGCTCGACGTGCGTCTCGTCGCGGCATCGAATATCCCGCTTCTGACGCTCGTCGAGCGCGGCGACTTTCTCGAGGATCTGGCCGCGCGGCTCGTGCTGTTTCGCGTGAAGCTGCCCTCGCTGGCCGAGCGGCGGAGCGACATCCCGGCGCTGGTGCGCCAGTTCGCCGCGCTGCGGGCCCCTTCGTGCGGGCATCCGATGGGGGCGCCGCGGTTTGACGACGCGCTCCTCGCGGCGCTCGCGCGCGCAGAGTGGCCGTACAACCTGCGGCAGCTCGACGGCGTCGTGCAGCGCCTCCTCATGGAAGGAGCAATGCAGGGGTCGCGCGAGCTGACGCTCGCGCACTGCTTGGGGGAGCTGGCGTGGCTACGTGGTGAAGGCGGACATCGGATGCCGAGTCGAGAAACCGTGCGGGAGCGGATGAGAGAGCTCGGCTCGGCGACCGCCGTTGCGCGGAGTCTGGGTATCTCGCGGTGGACGGTGTATCGGTATCTCGAAGGCGCCGATGAGGTGGAGGTGACGGCGGACGTGGAGCGGCGCGACTGAATCGCGCGCCTGTGGAGTCATCAGGTAGTCGCAGTTTGTCGCGCGACGCGTCGCAGCGGGATGCGACTTGTTGCGACTGCGTCGTTTGACAGTGCGTGTAAGTAATTGTGCGCATGTGAGTTGACTCCGCGCAGCCTGTGGCAGAGCGCGTGCTAAGACAGAGGCGGTCGAAACGTGGCGACATAGTCGTTGCAACGCGGTGCTCTCCATCGCCCGCCCTCCCTCCCCATGGCTCATCTCTCCCAGGTTTGCCGACGGACGCAAGCTCTGTTTGCTCGCGCCCTTGGCCTCTCGCTTGTGTTGGTCGTGCTCGCCGTACCGCGGCGAGCGCATGCGGTTCCCGAACGCCCGACCGGACGCGCGAGCGCGGGCGTCGGGCGGGTCATCAAGGTCACGCTGCGTCACGATGGGAACGGCACGGCCAGCGTGAACACGAACGCCACGAGCGCCACGACGTTCACGCTGGAGAACATCGGCACCGGCGCTGTGTCGGTGAACCTCGTCGCCACCGCCTGCAGCGGCAGCTTGAGCCCCGGGAGCTGTTCACCGTCGCCCAGCTCGGCCACGCTCGACCCCGGTGACGTCGTGAGCGTCACCGTGGACTTCGCAGGGGGCACCTCGGACGGCCCCGGGACGCTCACCCTGGCGGCCAAGAACACGAGCGGCACGACGCTCGCCTCGTCGTCGGTCGCCGTGACGGTGTCGAAGCCCTTGCCCACGGTGAGCGCCGCGCCCCACCTGGGCGACCGGCGCGACGTCTCGCAGTGCGTCGCCGATTGCTTCGAGTCCACGTTCGCCTACTCGACGCCGGCCTACGTCAGCCTCGACGTGCCGCGCTCGGTCACGCTCCTCTATCGGAGCGGCCGCGCCTATCCGCACGGCACCCTCACGCTCGACGTCACGGACCCCTACGCGACCGCCACGCAGTTCCGGCTCAAGCTCAAGGACTCCACCGGCGCCTACGTGCCGTTCGCGAACGACTCCACGGCGCTCTACTTCACGCGGAACCCCTCGGGCCCGACCCGGATCGTGGCGCAGTTCCCCGCAGCGTCCATTCCCACGAGCGCGCAGCTCTACACGGCCGAGGTGACGATGATCTGGCCCTCGGGCGCGCAGGGCACGGCGTCCTCGCTGGTCCGCATCATCGTCATCAACGACCGGGTGAGCCCGTTCGGCGCCGGGGTCGACGTCGTCGGGCTGCAGCGGCTCTTCACCACGCAGTCGGGCGGCGTGCTGGTCACCGACGGCTCGGGCTCGGCCAGCTTCTTCGCGGGCACCTGCTCGCCCACGGTAGCCTGCGACTTCACGTCCCCCGCCGGCGACTTCAGCCGCCTATCCACGACGGGCGCTGGGTATCGCCGCGCGTATCCGGATAGCACGGTGGTCAGGTTCGACAACGTTGGCAAGCAGCTGTCGACCAAGAGTCGCTTCGGTGATTCGACCTGGGTGGCGTGGGCGACCACCGTTGCCGGGGTCTCCGTGCCGACGCAATTCACCGATCCCGTCGGCCAGACCATCGTGCTGAACTATCGTGGCGTGGAGGCGCCGTACCAGACGGGCAGCTTTGGCCAGTTCGTCGTGCAAGGTGGGGCGCGGTGGGCCAATTTCGGCGTGCTCACCTCCGGCAACCTCGAGCATCTCGTCGATGCAGATGGGGTCTGCTGTGCCGTGGCCGTCTACGACGGCCTGCATCGGCTGACGCGGTACGACAACAAGGTGTTCGCGCCTGTCGGCTACTATGCGTACCGCTACGGCGCCACGCTCGACTACAGCGAAGGGCCGTCAGTCACGCTCGACAGCAACGTCGTGGCACGGCCGCGCGTCACGCTGCGCAACGCCGCCGACGCGCTCCTCACCGCGGGGGCCGTGACCGGGAGCGGCTCCAGTACCGCACCGCTCGCGGTCCTGAGTGATCAGCGTGCCCTGGTCATCGGCCCACGCAACGACACGACCTTCCTCAGCCTCAATCGCTTCGGGTCGGCGGACACCGTGAAGGCGCCGCTCACCAACGCGGCCTCCGCGCAATACGATCCCCTCACCGGCAATCTCCTTCGCAGCGTCTCGCCGACCGGCGCCGTCATGCGCTACACGTGGAGCGCCAACAAGCTGACCCAGGCGTTCGATTCGACTGCGGCCAAGACCGTCAACATCGAGTACGAGACGGCGTACTCGCTGCCGAAGCACATCTCCGGCAGTGTCGCCGAGCAATTCCTGACGTACGACAAGACGAAGGCAGGGTGGCCGCTGAAGACGTCGAAAGTGGGTTCGTTGAGCGCACTCGATTCTACTACGTATGTGACCGATGCCTTCGGTCGCCCGACCTCGATCACCGATCCCGGGCACCACACCACCTCGTACGGCTATCAATCGACCGGGCTCCGGAACCGTATCAGTGTGACGGCACTGAACAATCAGACGACCTCCTATGGCCGCGATGCCTGGGGCCGCGTGGTGAGTGTCACCGACCCCTACGGACGCCAGGCGAAGACGCAGTACGACCCGCTCAATCGGCGGACTCTGGTTGCTGATGCGGCGATGGATACGACGAAGTTCCAGTACGATGCCCTGAGCAACCTCTCTGTGGTGACAGACCCGAAAGGACAGGTCTATAGCATTCAGCGTAATGCGCTAGGCTGGGTCACAGAGCAAACCGACCCGGGCTCCCGGGTTGACACCACGAAATATGACGTCGCCGGACGCGTGGTATACGTTCGCACCCGCGCGGGCAGGAAGCTCACGTTCGCGTACGACTCTCTAAATCGAATCACGAAGAAGCTTGGGGTCACGAGTGGGGACTCCGTCAAGTACGCCTACGACTCCCAGAGCCGATGGGTCATCGACAGCGTCTACAGCGGCACCACGCTCGTCACCGTCGATTCGGTCGTCACTGACACCGTGGGTCGCACGATTCGCGAGTTTACGAATCGACCTGGCGTCGGCTCCTGGCGAATATTCAGCGCCTTCAATCCGGCGGATCCGGGTCGCTCCTCGGCCTTCCTCACCAAAACCTCGGTCAACCCGCCCACCGGCGAGGCACAAGTCGATTTCACGTACGACGCCACCAAGCGGCTCTCCACGATTGTCGCCCCCTTCGGGATCAGCACGTTCGGCTACGATGCGGAGAACTTTCCGTCGACGGTGACTTTCCCGAGTGGGCTGGTCGAGACGACGACGCAGAACTCGGGTCACTCCGAATCGACGCGTTCGTACAGCATCTCCGCGATCGACACGGTGCTCGGGCGGTGGTATCGGACCGACAGCCTTTCGCGGATCGCCGAGCGCGGCGCTGCCGGCCCACTGTTCCAGACGTTCAGCTATGACTCGGCCGATCGTATTCGCACGTGGGTGAAGAAGCAGCGGACGAACACGCCGTCGTGTATCAACGACAATGACTACGGCTACATCTGCAACGGCACAATCGCCAACACCCTCTCCAGCGTGGCGATGAGCTACGACCGCGCCGGCAATCCGGCGGATGTTAACACCGTCGTGACTACTGGCAATCGGCTGACGTCGTTCAACGGATTCGCGATGACGTACGACGCCGACGGCAACATGTTAACGCGCGTGGGGCCGGGCGGCGTGAGCGACACGTACACCTGGGATGATTTTGGGCAGCTCAAGTCGGTGACGCGCTCGGGTGTGACACAGCCGACGACGTTCGCGTACGACGGCTTCGGGCGGCGGATCCGGAAGACCTCGACGGCGGGGACGATCCACTACATCTGGGATGGGCAGCAGATATTCGCCGAGGTAGACGGAAGCGGCACGACGCTCCAGACCTATACCTACAATCCGGGCATCGACGAACCGCGGAGCGTGACGGCGGGCGGAGAGACCTACTTCATGTCGACCGGCTTGGGGGGCGACGTAAACGGGCTGATCAAGCGGTCAGACAACTCAATCGCAGCACTATATACCTACACGCCGTGGGGCGAACTCGAGACGGATCAGCAGCTGGTAGGCGGCGTTCGCATCAACAGCCTTCGCTGGCGCGGATTGGCGTACGACAGCGAGACTGGGCTATATCAAGTCCGCGCCCGGTACTACGATCCAGCAACGCGGCGATTCATCTCCGAGGATCCGATCGGAATCGGTGGTGGAATCAATCAGTATGCTTTCGCGGGCGCCGACCCGGTGAACAGGCGTGATCCTAGCGGGCTATGTTGGGTGTGGAACGGGATCGCGATGGCCAATACTCCGGACGACGTGACGGACACGTATCATTGGAGCAACGACTGCCCGCTCGACCCGGCCATCCCCGGAGTCGGTGGCATCTATGACTCGCCCTGGGGGGAGGTCTCAATAGCTAGGCCGCTAATTGATCCCACGGCTGTTGCGAACACGCTCAAGAAGATTGCGCGCTGGCCAGAGAACGGTAGGACTACCCGCGCATACACGTTCTCTTGGATAATCCCCATGGTGTGGGGACTCGTTGGACCCGCTGTCAACGTCAGTCTCGCGCCGAGGGACAGGCTCATCTGCCTCGCCGGCGGCTTGGGGGTCGCCCCGGGAGGGGGGCATTCCATTAGTCTTGGTGCCGTTGCCGTGCATGCCTTCGAGGGGAAGACGATTCGCGACGTATTAAGTGGTTGGAGCCTGAGCGGCGGGTACAATGTGACGCCCGCCAAAGGCGCTCAAGGTTCGATAAATTCGAGCGGTTGGACCGCTGGCTATTCGTATGGAATTCCTGGGGCTTCAGCATCTTTAACCAGCACCGATTCTCCCGGGGCCGGAGGTTGCATTAATTATTGATCCGATGACGAAACCAACCTTGCAGTTCATGATTATTGGAACGGCGACAGGCCTCTTTGCGGTGACCGCGGGAGCGCTGTTGTGCCTGAATCCACAAAAATTCGTTTCTATATACCGACGTGCGATCCTTAGAAAGAAAGCTGCCGACACGATCGAGTGGCAAAGGGCAATCGAAAGTCCCCAAGGGCGTGTATTGGGTGCGCTGATGTTTGTCTTTGGTTGCTGGTTTCTCTGGATTATTCACTTCCATCGACGTTGACGTCGGCTCGCAAATCCGAGTCGCTTGCCATTCGATCACGCCAAACCTCTAGTTCGTACTGGGCGTAATCGGATCAGCTCTCGCGGGATGAGAGCCGTTGCAAGGTCTTCAGTCTCGGAAAGAGAAAGGGTAGCCATGTTGGCTACCCTTTCTCTTTCCGGCCAGACGGATGCTTGGACTTCATGACCGTTGCAATGCTCGGCGTGCGACTGTTGCACGCGTAGCAGCTACAGTCGGAACGCGCACGCGACTTCATGAAGGCGGATGAAAGTGTGTGTCAGTACAGCAGATCCGGAGATTCCTCATCCGGCGCAGTACATGCCTTCGAAGTGGGCGACAGTGATTGCTTATTCAGAGAACCGCCCACGTCACTCGGAGTGCAGTGTCTCGCTCGGCACCTTCCTTAGGCCTCGCCTCCGCACTCTCGCGCGAGTTCCTCCTCCACCACCGCTGTTGCCCCGTCGAGCGCGCCCCCAATGGCACTCTCCTCGTCGCCGTCGCCCCTGACGCCCTCCGTACCGCCCTCGACGACATCGCCGCCGCCTACAACGCTCCCGTCTCGACCAGCGACGTCACCGCCGAAGAGCTCGATCGCCTCATCGAACGCCTGACCACGCGCTCCGACCGCTCCATCCACCTCGAGCGCGACTCCGACAGCGATCCGGAAGAGCAAGACGACCTAACGACAGACGTCCGCGACCTCGCCACCCAACCCCCGGTAGTCCGCTACGTCAACCTCCTCGTCCGCGACGCCTACGACGCTGGCGCCTCCGACATCCACCTGGAAGCAACACGAACAGGCCTCTCCGCCCGCGTCCGCATCGACGGCGTCCTCGTCGCTGCCCTCGAGCCACCGCCTGAGCTCCACCATGCCATCGTCTCGCGCGTCAAGCTCCTCGCGGAGCTCGACATCGCCGAGCGCCGCCGCCCGCAGGACGGCCGCATCCGCGTTCGCCTCGAGTCGCGCGAGCTCGATCTCCGCGTCTCCACCGTCCCCACGATGTTCGGTGAGAGCGTCGTGCTTCGTCTTCTCGATCGCGGCGGCCGACCCGTCGCGCTCGCGGAGCTCGGCATGCCGGCGGAGTTGCTCACCGACGTCGAGCGCCTCGCCGCAAAGCCGCACGGGATGCTCCTCGCCACGGGACCTACCGGCAGCGGCAAGACGACGACGCTCTACGCCTGCCTCGCCCAGCGCGATCGCTCGCGCGAGAAGATCGTTACGGTCGAGGATCCGGTCGAATATCAGCTCGGCGGCATTACGCAGGTGCCAGTGCACCGTCAGGCGGGCGTCACCTTCGCCGCCGCGCTCCGCTCGATCCTCCGCCAGGATCCCGACGTCGTCATGATCGGCGAGATGCGCGATCCGGAGACGGCGGAGATCGGTGTGCAGGCGGCGATGACGGGACACCTGGTCTTCTCCACCCTCCACACGAACGACGCGATCGGCGCAGTTGCGCGCCTCCTTGATCTCGGCGTACCCGAGTACCTGATCGCGTCGACGCTCGAGGGAGTGCTCGCGCAGCGGCTCGTTCGCCGCATCTGTGACGACTGCCGCGCGTCGTACCATCCGTCGCACGAGTTGATCGCGCAGCTCGTCACGCGCCCGGTCGGACGCATCACGCTCCAGCACGGACTCGGCTGCGCCACCTGCCGCGGCACTGGGTTCCGCGGCCGTATCGGGCTGTTCGAGCTCGTGACGATCACCGACGACGTGCGCGACGCGATCACCCAGCGCGCCGGTCGCTCGGCACTGCGTGACGTCGCCGAGCGCGACGGGATGACGACGCTCCGCGCCGACGGCTGGCGCAAGGTCGAGGCGGGACTCACCACGATCGACGAGGTGCTGCGTGTCGTCCAGAGCTGACCGTCGCGCGCGCACGCCTCGCCGCGCGGGATTCACGCTGATCGAGCTGCTCGTCGTCATCGCGATCATCGCGACGCTCGCCGCGGTCATCGCACCCGCCGTCTTCCGCAACGTCGGCGATTCCAAGATCACGGCCGCACACTCCCAGATCGAGCTCTTCTCCATGGCGCTCGGCTCCTACCGCCTCGACAACGACGTCTTCCCGAGCACGGAGCAGGGGATTGCCGCGCTGCGCACCGCGCCGCCGACTGGCGACCTGCCACGCCGCTGGCGCGGGCCGTACCTCAGCAAGGTGATCGCCCCCGATCCGTGGGGACGCCCCTGGCTCTACGTCAGCCCCGGCCGCGCCAACCCGGAGTCGTTCGACCTCTACACGCTCGGCCGCGATGGACGCATCGGCGGCGAGGGCGAAGACGCCGACGTCACCTCGTGGGGCGGAGTGGTCAGCCAGTGAACGCCTCGACCGCCGAGCTTCGCTTCCGCTACCGCGGCGCACATCCCGACGGGCGGCTCGAGCGCGGCAAGCTGGTCGCCGCGAGCCGCAACGAGGCGCAGCGCATCCTCCTCGACCGCGGCATGCAGCCGTTCGAGGTGGTCCAGGAGAAGACGTCACCGTGGCGCGCCAATACGATCCCCGTCGCCGAGCTCGCGCTGGCGCTTCGTCTCCTCGCCGACATGCTCGACGCGGGCCTCCCGCTCGCGCGCGCGCTGCACCTGCTCGCCAGCGTCGCACCGCTTCGCGTCGCGCGCGCGCTCCCCGCCGTGCTGTCCGCCGTACGCGAGGGAAAGGGGTTCGTCGCAGCGCTCGCCCACGCACAGGTGCAAGTCCCCGCCGAGGTGGCGGGGATCGTCCGCGCCGGCGAGCGTGGCAGCGGGCTCGCGTCCGCGGTGCGCCAGGCGGCGGTTCTCTGCGACGACACGGCGTCCACTCGCGCCGCCCTGCGGGGTGCGCTCGCATACCCAATGCTGCTCGCCGTCGCCGGCGTCGCGTCGCTCGGCCTCCTCGTCGGCATCGTGCTCCCGCGCTTCGCCGCCATCCTCGGCGATCTCGGTCAGACGCTGCCAGCGACGACACGCATCGTGCTCGGCGCCGGAGACGTCGCGCGCGCCGGGGCGCTGCCGGTCACGATCGCCGTGATCGTCGCGCTGATCGTCTGGCGACACTGGACAGCCTCCGAGAACGGCCGCCGCCGCTGGCACGCCGCGCTCCTTCGTGTGCCCGTGCTCGGCGATGTCCGGCTCGGTGCCGCGGGCGCTCGGCTCTGCGCATCGATTGCGGCGCTCCTCGCCAGCGGCGTTCCCATCGCTGCCGCACTGCGCAGCGCCGCCGCCTCCGCGGGCGACGACGAGATCACCGCGCGACTTCTGCGCGCGCGCACCGACGTCGAGCAGGGAAGCCGCCTCTCCGACGCACTGGCGAAGCACGACGCCACCTCGGTGCTCGTGCAGCGGCTCGTGCGCGCCGGCGAGGAGAGCGGGCGACTCGCCTCGATGCTCTCGCACGCCGCGCAGCTAGAGCGCGACCGCGTGCTCCGCCGCCTGCGCGGCGCGGTGCGGCTCCTCGAGCCGGCGATGATCGTCGGCTTCGGCGGCGTCGTCGCGCTCGTCGCCGCGGCGCTGCTTCAGGCGCTGTACAGCATCCGCCCCGGCACGTGACCGCGCGCACCGGCGTCACACTCGTCGAGCTCCTCGTCGTGCTCGCGATCCTCGCGGTCACGTCGGCGCTTGCATCGGTCGCGTTCAGAAGCGCCGAGACGGATCGCGACCGCGATGCCGGCGATCAGGTGCTCGCATTGCGCCGCGAGGCGATCGCCACCGGCCGCCCGTTCACGCGCCTCGTGCGCCGCGAGCCGACGTCGTTCGTCGTCACGGCGCTTCCCGACGGCCGCGTCCTCGCCGACAGCGTGCTCAGTGTCGATCCCTCCACTGGGCTTCGCCGTGCGAGCACGCACTAGCGCGCGCGAGGGGATCGTGCTTCTCGAGGTGCTCGTCGCCCTCGTCATCCTCGGCGCGGCGGGCGCCGCACTCGCCACGCTCGCCGTCGGCGCGACCGACGCCGTCCACCGC
>Ga0207691_10003797_pt1 | contig 14662 bp, 10 predicted proteins | sample KBSM13metaG_FD_184327 | JGI IMG/M metagenome (GOLD analysis project Ga0207691, IMG submission 184327) | Miscanthus rhizosphere microbial communities from Kellogg Biological Station, Michigan, USA - KBS M1-3 metaG (SPAdes) (version 2) | ecosystem: Host-associated > Plants > Roots > Rhizosphere >... | reverse complement strand
CCCACGGTCGCGAAGACACCAAGGCGATGATTGGCGACTTGGAATGTGTACCGATGCATCGCATTGAATATCGGGGAGTCACTATTGAAGAGATGGACGTCGATGCTGTTGTCGCTCGTCGACCGACGATCGCAATTGTTGATGAACTCGCTCATACGAATATTCCTGGCTCCAAAAACTCAAAGCGATATCAGGATGTCTTGGATCTGCTCAAAGCCGGAATCTCCGTAATTACGGCCGTAAACATTCAACACCTTGAATCTCTCAACGACGTCGTCAATCGCACGACCGGCGTTCGTGTCCGCGAAACAGTTCCTGACCACTTTCTAAGTAGGGCAGATGAGGTTGTTAACGTCGATGTATCCGTCGACACGCTCCGCACCCGCCTGCGCCAGGGAAAGATCTATGACGTCGTAAAGATTGAGCAGTCGCTAAACAACTTCTTTAGGAAGGGAAATCTTTTGGCGCTGCGCGAACTTGCCTTAAGACAAGTTGCGACGGACCAGGCGACCAAGGCTCACGATTACCGTGAGCGCGAAGGACTTGATCAGGCAGTCATTCCCGAAAAACTAATGGTTGCCATGGCTTCACATGGAAGTGCCAAGAAGTTGCTTCGTGTCGGATCGCGTATCGCGGGACGACTAGCGAGCGACTGGTATGCGGTCTACGTGGAAACGCCAAACGAAGAAATGGGAAGAATAAAGCCTGAAGATTATGTAGCCCTTCAGGAAAATATTCGGTTTGCAGAAGAGCTGGGAGCCAAAGTCGTCAAGTTGAAATCTCGTCGCGTGGTCGACGCGCTGATCGATTTCGCATCGAACGAAGGCATCACGCATGTCGTTTTTGGTCAAACGTCCAGATCCCGCTGGGACATTCTTCTACATGGTTCGATCATCAATCGTTTCTTACGCGAAGTGCGCGATGCAACGGTGCAAGTAGTGCCGTTGATGAAGAGGGAGAAAGAAATAAAGGAGGAGATGTAGTTGCTCCGGTGCAGTAGTCCCCGGTGCAGTAGCCCGACTGTCAAGGAGGGCTCTACAGGGATATCAATTTAGCCCTCCTTGACAGTTGAGCTACTGCAACAACCAAAGATCCAAGAACCAATGAACTTACGCAACAAACTCCTAATTACCTACCTAGTTTTTGATGCTGCTCTGCTGGTGCTTGGCGGCTGGAGTGCACTGCGTTTGCTCGAGATGGGTACTGTCTCTCGTCGCATCATTTCAAATAACTACGATTCAGTTGTTGCTGCACAGGAAATGAAAGAGAGCCTGGAGCGCCAGGACTCCGCTGCTTTGTTTGCTCTCATGGGTGCACGAGGCAAGGCGGAGATTCAATTGCGCGAGCATCGGGAAAAGTTTGACATCAGTTTTCAAAAAGCCGCCAACAACATCACAGAACCGGGTGAGCCAGACGCCATCGAGGCTATTCGCAGAGATCGTGATGCTTACTACAAGTTGTTCGATGCGTTCATCGCCAAGGTCAATGCTTCACAAGACACGGAGTTGATCCCCAGGGTAAGAAAAGAGGAGCTGTCAGAGCGTAATGAATATTTCACGACTCTTGAGCCTCAGTTCAACAAACTCCGTGCTGAATGCGATCACTTGTTACAGCTAAATCAGCGCGCAATGTTGGGGAAATCAGAGGCGGCAGCGAGCGTTGCCAGACTCTGGTTTTATCGCACGCTTCTTGTCGCTGGTGTCTTATCTGTTGCCGGACTTTCGCTGGCAGTTTTTCTATCGAACAGGATCGTCGAACCCTTGCGGCAACTCACTCTAACCACCTCGAAAATGGCGGGTGGCGATTTGGATGCCAGAGTGACCGTGAATTCGCACGACGAAATTGGTGTCCTCGCGGCTGAGTACAACCGCATGGCCGAACGCATTCGACAGCTACGCAACTCCGACATGGGCAAACTCATGGTTGCCCAACAAACCACTGACGCCGCAATTGATTCTCTCTATGACCCGGTAATAGTGACAGACGATGCAGGCTGCGTAACCAGACTGAATCTTGCAGCCGAGGAGATATTTGGCTCCGAAAACCAAAATACCGGCAGGCATGTGGGCGAAATCGCACGCGACGCGCGGATCGCTGGAGCAGTAGCTGAGGCATTGGAGTCGCAGCGCCCGGTCGCTGGCGAAGGCATGTCCTCCGTATTGCCGCTTGCTGTTGATGGTTCAGAAAGAGCCTTCCGCTTGCGAACCACTCCAATGCGCGACAACGCACATCACTTGCTCGGTGCTGTAACTATCCTCGAAGACATTACTCACCTGCGCGAAATTGATCGACTCAAGTCAGAGTTTATCGCGACTGCCTCACATGAACTTCGCACTCCGCTTACAAGTGTCCAAATGGGTGTGCACTTGTTGCTCGAAGGAGCCCTCGGTGAATTAACTGATAATCAGACCGAAGTATTGCAAGCTTGCCGTCAGGATTGTGAGCGATTGGATAAGCTCATGCGTGATCTCCTGGACCTCTCAAAGATTGAGGCCGGTGAAAGCCAACCGCAACTGGCCACAGTTAACGCGAGATGTTTGCTGCTGACCGCCCTGAAGGATTTACGTCCGCAAGTAGAGGCGAAAGGGTTGAAGTTAACAGTTGATGCACCGAGTGACCTGCCCAGCGTCTCAGTTGATAAGTTGCAGATAGAGCGAGTCCTAAACAACCTCGTTACCAACGCTCTCCGACATACAACTGACGGGGAGATCAATATCAGCGCCGAACGACGTGACAATCACGTTGCCATTTCCGTGCACGACACCGGTGAAGGAATCCCGGTTGAATACCTACCGCGCATCTTCGACAAGTTTGTACAAGTTCCTGATTCACGGTCAGGCAGAGCTGGCCTGGGTCTGACAATCTCAAAATCAATTGTAGAAGCTCATGGCGGTCAAATCAGCGTTCAATCGCAGAACGGTCACGGAACCACCTTTACCTTCACATTGCCTACTGGAGTTGGAAAATGAGTAAACGGATCTTAATTATCGACGATGAAGAAAATATAAGGCGTGTGACTCGTTTTACCCTTCAAGCGGCTGGATATGAAGTTGGTGAGGCAAGTGATGGTCAGAGTGGTCTGGAGCTCTTTGGGGACGGCTCAAATTGGGAAGCCGTGTTGTTGGATCAGAGAATGCCCGGCATGGACGGCCTCGAAACCTTGCGTCACATCAGTGAACGTGACTCAACCGCACGAGTGATCATGGCGACAGCATATGCCTCAATTGAACTGGCCGTTGATGCAATGAAACTTGGCGCAACAGACTTCGTGCGGAAACCAATGACCCCGGAGATTCTGCGTAACGCCGTGGCCGCCGCTCTTTCTAAAGGAACCCGGGTCCGCGACAAGGATGCCAGTCAGCAACGAGAAGCGAGTTCAACTGGTCCGCTCATTCAAATCATCACGATGAACGGTTTCACGATCCTCGATTCAGAAGACCTGAGACACGAACCTAATGAGCGCCGCTTCGTAGTGAAGAGTCCGACTGGAACTGAGCACGAGGTGTTGGTCCTAATTGATGATGAAGCGGTGGGCTACGTAGAGCGAATGACAAGAAGAAGACTTCCTCCCGAAAACTCGTTCTGGACGGGCCAGGCCGAACGACTCTTAAGCGACTATCTTTGGAAAGAAGGCAAAGTTCCTCCAGCCAGAATACTGAGAATTAAGGATGTCGATCGTGACGAATTGCCGATGGCAGCACGTTGGCAAAGCAATTAGAGACTTAGTTGGCAGCAGCTCGCGAAGCAGGTGTAAGCATAAAGCTTGGCACGTTTCATGGGCTCAAATGAATTTACCCGAATCTCCTGGGGCTGACACCCCGGGCTCTATGCTTCCAACTGCTTCGCAGGTTGGACAATAACGGAGAAAAACGTGGCAGCAGAACTCAAACGCTTTATCATCGGTCGCGCACTTCGTACGGAACAAGCGGCCCATGAGCGTCTAACGAAAAAGACGGCGCTTGCTGTTTTTTCTTCTGACGCACTCTCGTCTACTGCATATGCCACGGAAGAAATTCTGCTCGTGCTGGCGGTGGCTGCTGCTTATGGTCAGACGGGTGCCTTTAAGTATGTCGTGCCAGTCTCTATCGGGATTGGGGTTCTGCTTGTAATCGTTGCAATCAGCTATCGACAGACCATTCATGCCTATCCATCGGGGGGCGGGGCTTACATTGTTGCCAAGGAAAACCTCGGTACCAACGCCGGTCTCGTAGCTGGAGCTTCACTACTCGTTGACTACGTTCTCACAGTTGCTGTTTCGATTGCCGCCGGCGTGGCTGCGATTACCTCCATGGCCCAGGGGACAAAATACGCCTGGTTAATTAATCACAAGGTTTTGCTCTGCCTGGTCTTCATTACTTTCATTGCCTTGGCTAACCTGCGCGGAGTGAGGGAATCAGGGGCGCTCTTCGCCGCCCCTACGTATGCCTTTCTGATTAGCTTTCTGTTTATGATCGGTTATGGACTCTTCAGCTACTACATGTATGGAGGGGCAGCACCCATTCCTGGCCCTGAGGAGATCAAGATTGCTGAGGGCTACAAGCTTCAACCTCTAACGCTATTTCTGATTCTTGGCGCGTTCTCTAACGGATGCGCGGCACTCACCGGTATTGAAGCTATTTCCAATGGTGTTCCAGCGTTTAAGAAACCTGAGGCCACCAATGCCGCAACAACATTAGTTGTAATGGCCGCGCTACTAACCACGATGTTTCTCGGCACAAGTGTGCTCGCCTACCTTTATGGAGTCCATCCACACGAAAGCGAAACCGTCATCTCTCAATTCGCTCGAATAGTGTTTACTGGCCCGATGGCCTGGTTCTATTACGTTGTCCAGGTCGCGACCGCTTTAATTCTCGTTCTGGCTGCCAACACTTCATTTGCGGATTTCCCTCGGCTCGGTAGTTTGCTCGCCAGGGATCGGTTCTTACCAAGACAGTTTGCGACGCGTGGAGACAAGCTCGTTTTCTCAAATGGAATTGTGATTCTTGCGATCTTTGCCAGCGTTCTTGTGATTGCTTTTGGTGGTGATACAAGTCGGTTGATCCCGCTTTATGCAGTCGGCGTCTTTCTGTCGTTCACTCTTTCTCAATCAGGAATGGTTAGGCACTGGCTCAAGGAACGGGCGGAGGTAAAGAAAAACGGTAAGCGGCGTGAGGAAGACATCCACTACACACAAAGCACCGTGGTAACAGATGGAGTGCCTGACGCAGAGCTTGAAGCTTCCGAGCAACGTGAATCGACTTTCGTTTCGGACGAAGTAACGGATAGATCACATTGGAAGAAGTCGATTGTCGTTAACGCAGTCGGAGCAACGGCCACCTTTGTTGTGCTTTGTGTTTTCATTGCTACCAAGTTCATACATGGCGCCTGGATTGTTGTTGTAGTTGTTCCGTTGTTGGTAGTGATGTTTCGCGCAATTCATAGCCACTATGTTGCCGTTGCGAAACAACTCTCAACGGAAGGCCTCGAAGAGATTCGTCCGATCAGGCACACCGTGATTGTTCCGATTTCCGGTATTCATCGCGGCGTTGTTAGTGCGCTTGAGTATGCGAAGTCGATTGCACCGGATCACGTTCAAGCTGTTTATGTAGATTTCGACGAAGAGGCCACCGCGAAACTACGAGAGAAGTGGGAGCGCTGGGGCGCGGGAATCAACTTAGTCGTGCTGCCATCACCTTACCGCGAACTCACAAAGCCGTTGTTGCGTTACATCACTCGCCTTGAACGAAAAAATCACAATGATGTGGTTACTGTCTTGTTGCCCGAATTCGTCCCTGCGAAATGGTGGCAGCACCTACTTCACAATCAGAGTTCGTTGATGCTGAAAGGGGCGCTGCTGTTTAAGGAGGGTGTCATCGTTATTAGCGTGCCCTACCACTTGAAGGGGTAGCAGTGTCGTTACCCTTTAGTAATCCGGTCGGAGTATCGGACGTGCTCTTCTGGGACCGCAGGCGTCCTCGCCTGCCAACCTTACCTCTACCTAACCTGAGTGGCGACCAATGCAGGCGAGGACGCCTGCGGTCCCAGAAGAGCGCGTCCGATACTCCGACCGGATTACTAAAGGGTAACGAGGTGCGGGGCGAGGACTTTGCTGCTCACATTGGTCTCAAGAGCGAAATTCCTTCGCCGCCGCTGAAGATGCCAGCCACACACCCGGTCATCAGCGTAGCTAACGTCGCAGCAAGCAATGCGCGTAGACCCAAGCTAGCAAGATCGTCGCGCCGTGAGGGAGCGAGTGCCGCTGTACCGCCCACAAAGATAGCTACTGCGGCCACGTGTGCGAAGCCGCAAAGCGCATAACTCAAAATCACTACGGTCCGACCATCGGTTATCTGTCCGCTGGAGATCAACTGGGCGAGATGGTTGTATGAGAAGACCTCGGTAAGGATGACTCGCTCACCCAACAAGCGCGATGCAATTGGCACATCGCTCGATTGCAATCCAAGTAGAAGGGCGAAGGGGTAGAAGGCCCAACTCAAGAGTCTCACGAACGAAAGCGGTTCGCTCATTCCCAACCACGAACTTCCGGCTCCGAGTACTTTGTCTACCAGGGCCACCAATCCGAGGATTGCAATGAGCAGCGCCGAGATTCCTGCAGCCAGCTTTAGCCCGTCCATCGACCCTTCAATTATTGCGCTTATTAGATTCTTTGAACGAGTGGATTCATCTTCCCGAGGAACTGCCGCGAATGTCTCGGGCGTTTCCGTCTCCGGTATGAGTAGCTTGGAGACCACCACGCAAGCCGGAATAGCGAGGACAGAAGCTGAGATCAGATGTCCAGCGATCTGAGGAAACACTCCCATTAGAAAGGCCACATAAACTCCAAGCGTACTTGAGGCAACCGTCCCCATTCCGGTCGTCAACACCAGCAACAACTCTGAGCGCGTCATCTTTTCCAGGTACGGACGAACCACGAGTGTTGATTCAATCCCAACGAAAATGTTTGCCGCACTTGAGAGCGACTCTGCGCCACTGATTTTCATCGTTCGGTGGAAAAGCCTGGCAAACAGCCGTACAAAAACTTGCAAAACGCGCAGGTGGTACAGCACAGACGTGAACGCTGCAAAAAAGATGACTACCGGAAGAACTTGAAAGACCAGGATGAAACCGATGGATCCCGACTCTCCGGGACCAGCGGCAAGTGGACCAAACAAAAATACAGAACCGCTTTTTGACGCGTTGAGCAAGACCAGCACACCATCGTTGACCCAAAGCAAAACTCGATGAGAAACAGGTAGGCGGAAAATTATCAGACCGATAATGAGTTGCAGCACGATTCCCCACGCTATAGTTCTCCACGCAACCTTGCGGCGGTTATTGGAAAGCATCCAGGCAATTCCCGCGAAGACCATTAAGCCCAAGAAGGACACGGCGTGATGAATCATGAGATTCCATTCCTCTATTCGACTGTTTTGTTGGGCCGTAAGATACGAGAGAGTTATGCGCGAGGCAAATTAAACAGATCAGATAGTCCCGAGAATCGCGCGCGGTGGAGATAGGTTCTCAGAAACCCCTGGGGATCAGTTAACACAACTATCCATTGAACTGCGCCAAGAGGGAAAGACTCACGTTAGAATTTCTTTTGCTCCACTCGAACCAGTTGAGTGTCCGGTACGCTTTTGCTTTGTGTAACGCGTTACTGCCTAATATATGCCTATGAATCGTCAACGTATGTCAGCGTTTTTATTACGCCTGGCAGGATCGGTAGAACTGTTCGCATTCCTAGCCGTGGTGATGCCGCGGTCGTGGATGGAGATAGCTCATACGTGGTTGGGTCTGGGCGAGATGCCAAACGGAGCGATCATCATGTTCATGATCCGCCAGGCATCCTACACTTACGGCATGCATGGAGTATCTCTGTGGGTTATCGCGTCTAACGTAGAGCGGTTCCGGTTGTTAATAATATTCAATGCCATTTCGTTTTTAATCGCCGCGCCAGTGTTCTTTCTGATCGATCAAACTTCAGGTATGCCGTTTTGGTGGACACTGGGCGATACATTTGGGTGCGGTAGTCTGGGTGCTGCACTACTGTGGCTAAGTTGGAGAAATGATTAGTTCTCGAACGTCAAAGAAGAATGAAGATCTTTTCGTACACTTTGCCCAGTGCAACAAGTCGGTTCACTTTAGTGGCGCTGTTGACACTAATGGACGCACTCTTCTGGGACCGCAGGCGTCCTCGCCTGCCAACGTTTCTGTTAAGGCTACTCAGTGGCGAGTAATGCAGGCGAGGACGCCTGCGGTCCCAGAAGAGCGCGCCCGTTTGCGCGAAGGGGGTTACTAAAGGGTAACCGGGTGAGGCTCACTTCTTAAACAGTTTCGCAAATGCATCGCGTGCACTCGACGGCGGTCCCGAAGAAGTTTGGCGCTCTACTACAGTCCGTGGCTCGAACAGTTCGCAAGTGTTACGAGCATTCTTGTTCACTATTTTTACAGTTATTGGCTTACTGCACTGGAACCGAGCGCCAGGATCAAAATACGCACACTGCCGACAAGTGTGCAGTTCAGCTTTGCAGTTTGGGCACGAGCTATCGACTGTGATGTTCGGTGGGGCCTTTGCTCCGCACGCAGTGCATTTTACAGTCTCGCCAAATGCCATCATTCGTGGCGAACGTGGACCCTCACGATCGTTCGGTTGTGGACGAGGTCCTGTCTGCGGTTTTGGCCGCTCAGTCTCGCGTTCGTTGTCTCTGTAACCGCGCTGCCGATATTTACGGTCGCTCATTTGTTGTTCCTGTCTTGGCTGTTATCAAACTCACCGAGAATCATTTGAGTCATGTTTGAGACCTGGCTAGTGTTGTTTCGGGAAATTGCAGAGAATCTAATGAACCGGCACCGATTTGTCTACGTCATGAGTCTAAGTCACTACCGACCACCTAGCCAGGCAGCGATCAAAGCAACTCCAATTGACTCCACTACATCTCTGATTAAGAACACCTGTATCGTGCTCCCCAAAACTCAGTAGCACCGATCTCCCCGAAGCTTCAACAGTTCAAAAACAATTAAGGAGATAGCGATGAAGATCTGTCGTTTGCTCGCGAAGGTTCTAGTTCTAAGTCTGCCTTGTTTATGTCTTTGGACCGCCGTGTCGGGACAGCAAAGCGGATCGGCCGCTTCTGTTTCCCGAACGCGTGCGATTGTGAACGCTGGCCCAAACGCACCAACTCCCACGACAACCACATACTATCCATCTTCCCCTTACCCAACCTACAGTGCGCCGGCTCCGGTCTTCCGGGTTCCGGAAGAAATAGCTGTTGAAGAGTTTGTCAATTATCACAGGCATCGACTTCCGCTGCCGAAGTATGGTCAGTCTGTGGCGATGGACACGCGCTGGGGTAACGGCGAGATCTCACGTCTACAGAGTGAAGCGATCTTACAAATCGGTTTCACCACTGCTGAGGTCAACGAGCGTACGGACCTTCGCCCACTCAATCTCGTTCTCGTCATCGACAAGAGTGGCTCGATGGCAGACGACGACAAGATGTCGCGCGTAAAGGAAAGCCTTCGAAAGATGCTGGACCACCTCCGACCGGATGACCTCATCTCCATTGTCACTTTCGACTATCGCGCCAGCGTCCTTTATCCATCCAGTCGAATTGGCGACGGCAATGCGTTGAGACATGCAATCGATTGCATCGCGCCAGATGGCGGAACCAATCTGCATAGTGGATTGATGCTGGGTTACGCCGAAGCAAAAAAGAATTTTCTCGCAGGTGCGACCAATCGTGTGATCCTGTTGACAGACGGAATTGCGAACATTGGTGTCACAGATCCGTCGCAAATAGCCAGTGAATCAGCAATGCACAACAGGCAGGGAGTCGATCTTTCAACTATTGGTGTGGGGCTTGATCTGAATAACGATTTGCTTCGCACCTTAGCTCAAACGGGACACGGGCTTTATCACTTCATTTCTGACTACAAAGACATCGATAAGGTCTTCGTTAATGAAGTACAGAGTCTTATCTCGTCGGTGGCCAAGCAGGTCCACGTAAAGATTGATTACGGCCCAGGTTTGCAGTTGGAAAAGATCTACGGTTATCAACCGCATTATGGCAACGGCACTGTCTCCGTCACGATGGATGATATGAATAACGGCCTGACACAGGTGATCATGGCGAAGTTCAAGGCACAGTCATTCAACACCCAGCTGCCAGTGAAGGTTCGCCTTTCTTACTTCGACGTGAAGCGCAAATGCATAGTCGAAGAGGTGCAGGAGCTTCGCCTGGTTCCGGGGGAAAGCGATCGGCGCGATTTACTTTCGGATGTCGAAGTAAAAAAGAATTACACAATCGCGGAGTTGGCCGACTCGCTCTTTGATATGAAGGGTCTTGCGGTTCGAGGAAGCTACTTGCAGGCACAGAACGCCCTCGATGCTTCAATCGCGACGGCGTATCGGAGATATCCGAATATGGAGGATGCGGACGTGAAGTTTATCCTCAATATCGTCGAAGGGTATCAGAGGGATTTGAAGACGTATAACGGATACCAGCGCAAAAGTGATTGTGGTGGGTGTCGGTAGGGGGTGAAGTCAATACCACAGCGCGGTAGGCGGTGAAGTCAGTACCACAGCGCGGTAGCGTGTGGCTCGCTGAATTACAAGAGTCGCTGTATTCAGACAAGAGCCACACGCTGCCAGCTCTATAAAACGCAGAGGGCACAGAGACGCAGAGGACGCGGAGCCAACCGCAGGACTCCGTCAAGAACTCCTAGGCCATTACCTCTCGGAAAGCTTTCATAAACGCTTTCATCTCTGAACTCGTCCCGATCGTCACACGCAAGAAATTTGGCAGAGCTGGAAACGTTCTACCGACTTCTACATTGCGACTGCGGAGCGCGCCGATTACTGGTCGCACTTCACGGCGGAGATCGATCATCATGAAATTCGCATGCGATGGGATGTAGTGGTAGCCGAGCGTATCGAGTTCTGAACAGACCGATCGTTTGACTTCAGTGTTCAGCTTGCGCCCAGTTGAGACATGGTTTGGATCTTTGAGACCCGCAACCGCGGCAACGAGTGCCATGATGTTTACGCTGTCAAATATCTGGTGTGCACTCATCATCCTCACGTTCTCGCGTTGAGTTACGCAATAGCCACATCGTAAACCCGCCATGCCGTAAATCTTTGAAAACGTGCGGGCGACTATCAGGTTTGGATTGTCTTTAACTAATGGGATCACACTCTCGTAGTCGCTACTCTCCACGTAATGATGGTAGGCCTCGTCAACCAGCACAACAGTCTGACGCGGGAGTTTCGAAAGAAAGTCTGCGACATCGCTCCTGGGGGTAATGCTCGCGGTCGGATTGTTTGGGTTGCAAATGTAGATGAGACCGGCACTGTTTGCAGCCGCGAGCATCTTTTGTAAGTCGTGGTGATAGTCCGCGGTCAGGTTGATCTTGACGACTTCGGCGCCTGCTACAGCAGCATGACGACCGATGGCTTCAAACGTTGGATTCGCCATCAAAAGCTTTTTGTCTTTACTCGTGAAGGCCGTGGCGCAGAGTTTTAAAACCTCACCTGACCCATCGCCAAGCAGAAGTTGTTCGACGGGCACCCCATGTAGTTTTGCCAACTCTTCTGAAAGCATGTCAGCGTATTCATCAGGATAGCGCCAGGCGAGATTGAAGCTATCGGTCATTGCCTTCAGTGAAGCAGGTGAAGGTCCATATGGATTCTCATTCGAACTAAGCCGCACCACTTTAGGTTGCGGATCGCCAGCGTTGCTTCCTGGTAAGACCGTCGTCCAGGATGCTTTCAACTCATCCATTGGTCGTAGCGCTGCGATTGCAGCGCCCGCTCCGATTACTTTGGTAAAACTACGCCGAGAAAGTTTTAGTCGGTTAGTCATGGTCTGTTACCTCAACTGCGCTGGTCGGAAAACAATGAAACAAGAATGATTGGCAAGGTGTGAATTGTATCACCTTCAGAGAAGGGCAGCGGGCCTGTCTAACTATGACAATACTACAATTTGGGTCCTAGACCCTCTCTGCTTAGTCTGTGTTCTCCGTGTCTCTGTGGTGGACGTTAACCTCTACAACATTAACCAGAGCAGACACAGAGAACGTAGACTACAAACCGAACAAGAGAATCATTCTGATCGGCGTTCTTCTGCGTATGTCTGCGGCTAATTCTTTCGTGGGTGCTATCCATGAATTGTGGATTGTCTTGAACACGCAATTTGAATTAATGTTGCCGCCACTAATTAGTCAAATTTAGACATCCGAACTCTCAGGAGCCCTGATGCACTCACGTCTTGTTCGTACTTTCGCTGTGTTTTCGATTCTACTTATCGGCGCACTCCACGGGGACGCCAGCACCGCAGACGTAGTCAAAACTGCAAACGGTCCGATTCAAGGTACAGGCCGACAACCTTCCGGCGTGCGCATCTTCAAAGGCATTCCTTTCGCAGCACCTCCAATATCAGATCTTCGTTGGAAGGAACCACAGCCAGTAAAGAACTGGACTGACATACGCAAGGCAGATCAGTTTGGCCCGCGTTGCATGCAGGCACCAGTCTTTGGCGACATGGGATTCCGCGCCAACGGTATGAGTGAAGATTGCCTGTATCTAAACGTCTGGACTCCCGCTAAGAGCGGTAAGGAACGGTTGCCGGTGTTGGTTTATTTCTACGGGGGCGGTTTCGTCGCGGGTGATGGTTCTGAACCTCGCTACGACGGTGAGAGCATGGCCACAAAAGGCATCGTTTCTGTCACAGTGAACTACCGGCTCGGCGTCTTTGGGTTTATGGCCCATCCTGAACTCACCAAAGAGTCGCCGCACAAATCGTCCGGCAATTACGCGCTCTTCGATCAAAACGCTGCACTTCGATGGGTGCAACAGAACATCGCTGCTTTTGGTGGTGACCCGAGGCAAGTAACTATTGCCGGTGAGTCAGCGGGATCAGTCTCTGTAAGTGCGCAAATGGCGTCGCCTTTGTCTAAAGGCCTCATCGCCGGAGCGATTGGTGAGAGCGGTTCAATTCTAGGAACGTTATCGGCAGTGCCACTCGCCCAAGCTGAGGAAGCAGGGGTGAAATTTGCGAAAAGCATTGGCGCAAATTCGCTTGCTGAATTGCGTGCGTTGGAGACGCAAAAGGTTTTTGGTCCCGCAACACAAGGCGGATTTTCCAGTGTTGGCCGGTTTTCGATCACCGTTGATGGTTACTTTTTCCCCGAATCTCCGGCGGCAAGTTTTAACGATGGCAGGCAAGCTCACGTTCCGTTATTGGTAGGTTGGAACTCTGAAGAGATGACTGGTCAGGTTGTATTGCGAGGAAAAGAGCCGACACCGGAGAATTATCAAGCGGTGGTGAAAGAACTTTACAGTCAGCGCGCTGATGAAGTGTTGAAGTTGTATTCAGGATCGACGCGTGACGAAATTCTGGACGCCGCAACAGCGTTGGCCGGCGATCGCTTTATCGCTTACAGCACTTGGAAATGGGCGGACGTACATCTCAAGACCGGTAGTCCTGTCTACCGGTATTTCTTTGCGCGGCCTCGACCGGCGATGAAGGCTGCGATGGGAAACGCGGCTCCGGGTCTGGCCGGAGGCGTCGTGCGAAATTCAAGTGCGCCGCCACCGCCGCCGGCGCGTGGCGCTGTACATTCGGCTGAGATCGAATACGCATTGGGGAACCTGAGTACAAACAATGTGTATGAATGGACTCCTGATGACTACAAAGTCTCGCAAGTGATGCAGAACTATTTCGCGAACTTCATCAAGAAGCGCAATCCAAACGGTAAAGGATTACCAAAATGGCCTGCAGCATCAATTTCCGGCGGCGAGATCATGCGACTCGACGTTGATACGCGTTCTGAACCGGACAAACATCGTCCGCGATATCTCTTTTTAGATTCACTTCAGTAGCTACCCTCGAATTATGGGGCGCGCTCTTCTGGGACCGCAGGCGTCCTCGCCTTCACAACTCGCCACTAAGGTCAGCTAAGGTGACGTAGGCAGGCGAGGACGCCTGCGGTCCCAGAAGAGGTCACGCAAACATTTAAAGGCGTCACTAAAGGGTAGGGGGTGTGATGAGGTCAAAATTGCAGCAACACTGGTTTCGCTTTCTTTCCTGATGCTCGCGAAATAGCGAGCGCGTACAACCACACTTGCTTTCGATATTCGTCGAGACGACCTTTCATTTCGAAGTCAGTCTTGTAATCGACAACCATCCACGTGTCTTTGTCTGTTGGATCTTGATAGGCAAGATCCACGATTCCCTCAACCATTGAATTGTTGCGCAACTTGAGCGTTACTGGCGCCTCGCGTCTGCACTTGCCGGTCTGCATTGCCACTGCCCCACGCTTGATTACTTTGTGTTGGGCAACTTGCTGAACTGTCTCTTGCGCAGCTTGAATCTCTTCATTAGTCGCTCCCAAAATTCGACCCTGGAGTCGCGCCACCTGCGCAATGCTTTCCTGATCGGAGTCAAGTCCCATCACCGAAAGGACTGAATGGACTAGCGTTCCAAAACGTTTGCCGTGAGGTCTCGAGAAGTCGATCGGTATCTTTTCAATTAACACTTCCGAAACGAGCTCCGCTCCAACTTCGTCAGTTGCCGTTATTGGTTCTTCGGAAGCCGACGCCGTTAACACCGCCCACAATGGTTTCGCAGCCGCTTCGCGCACCAGGTTACGTCGTGTCTTCCACTCCTCGTGAGCAACAACTCCT
>Ga0207691_10003796_pt1 | contig 14663 bp, 13 predicted proteins | sample KBSM13metaG_FD_184327 | JGI IMG/M metagenome (GOLD analysis project Ga0207691, IMG submission 184327) | Miscanthus rhizosphere microbial communities from Kellogg Biological Station, Michigan, USA - KBS M1-3 metaG (SPAdes) (version 2) | ecosystem: Host-associated > Plants > Roots > Rhizosphere >... | reverse complement strand
ACGCCCACCGAGCTTATCGACGCGATGAAGGCGAAGCCCGGCGCAATCAGCGTCGCCACGGCGGGGGTCAACTCGAGCGGCCACAGCGCGATGGAAGCGATCGCCAAGGCGACCGGCGTCAAATACAAGCACGTGACCTACGACGGCGGCAATCCCGCGGTGGTCGCGACCGTTGCCGGAGAGACCGACGTCACGTCGCAGCTGACCGTCGAGCAGGCCGAGATGATCCGCGGCAAGAAGCTGCGGCCGCTCGCCGTGATCGGCGACAAGCCCATCGAGCTCGACGGTTACGGCGTCATCGAGCCGCTGACGAAGTCGATTCCCGGCTTCAAGGCGCCTGCCAATTACTTCGGCATCTTCATTCCGAAGGGCGTGCCGCCGGAAGTGATCGCGACGATGGAAAAGATCTGGGCGGAGCAGATCGTCAACTCCGCGGTGCTCAAGCAGTACGCGACGAGCCGCGGCGCGCAGTTCTCGCCGATCGCCGGCGCCGAAGCGCAGAAAGCGGTGTTCCCCGCGGTGCAGGCGAACGCCTGGGCGGCCGCCGATACCGGCAAGGCCAAGGTCGCGCCGGACTCGATCGGCATCCCGCGGCCGTAGTCCCGGCGTGCCCCCCTCCTCTCCACGGCGCGATCTCGTCGGCGGCGCCGTGTGGGCGGCGTTCGGCTGCCTGATGACCGTGCTGTCGTGGCAGATGGACCGGATGACCAGTCAAGGCGCCACGCTGCACACGGCGCCCGGACTGTGGCCCGGCATCATCGGCGTCGTGCTGGCGACGCTTGGAGGCATGCTGATGGTGCGCTCGTGGCGCCGCGCGGCGCACATCGGATGGGACGCCGCGCAGGAAGACGAAACCGACTACGCGCCGGCACGAAGCTTCGCGCTCGCGGTTGCGCTGTTCATGATCTATGCGCTGCTGCTGGTCGGCCGCGGCGTGCCGTTCTGGCTCGGCACCGCAATCTTCGTCAGCGCGTTCATTTTCGTCTTTCAGGTTGCCGGGCGCAAGGCTTCGGGCGGCATCGCGCGCGGCGCCATCGTCGCGCTCGCCTGCGGGGCGGTCACGGCCGCGGCGGTGACGTATCTGTTCGAGCACGTGTTCTACGTGCGCCTGCCGTAGCGCGGCCATAGGAGTCGACCGTGTTCGACGGACTCGTCGCTTTCGGCCACTCGATCTGGAACTTCTGCGATCCGCTGTCGCTCGGGCTCGTCATGCTCTCTTCGCTCGTGGGCGTCGTCATCGGCGCGCTCCCCGGCCTCACCGCGACGATGGGCGTCGCGCTGATGACGACGCTCACGATCAACATGCCGTCGAACCAGGCGCTGCTGGTGCTCGTCTGCACTTACGTAGGCGCCATTTACGGAGGCTCGCGCTCCGCCATCCTGTTGAACATTCCGGGCACGCCGGCCTCCGCCGCGTCGTGCCTCGACGGCTATGCGCTCGCGAAGCAGGGTCTCGCCGGACGGGCGATGGGAATCGCCACCTCGGGCTCGGTGCTCGGCACGCTGATCGGGATGTTCTTTCTCGCGCTGTTCACGCCCGTGCTCGGCAATCTGGCGCTCAAATTCGGCGCCTACGAATTCTTCTGGCTCGCGCTTTTCGGCGTGATCGTCGCGGGCACGCTGACGGGCAACGACCCGCTGAAGGGCTGGATCGCCGGGCTCATCGGCATCTTCGTCGCGACGATCGGGCAGGAGGCGATCTACGCGTACGACCGCTTCAGCTTCGGCAGCCGCGATCTCGCAGGCGGCATTCAGCTCGTGCCGGCGCTGGTCGGCGCCTTCGGTTTCGCCGAGCTGCTGGTGGCGGTCCGCGAGCGCCCCGCCCCCGTGAAGATCAACCCGTTCGACTCGGTGATTCCGAAGTTCAAGGACGTCGCGCAATACTGGCGGACGATCCTCCGCTCGGGTGTCATCGGCACGTTCATCGGCATCCTGCCCGGCGTCGGCGAGGACGTCGCGGCCTGGTCGTCGTATGCCGCGGCGAAGCGCGTGAGCAAGGAGAAGGAGAAGTTCGGCAAGGGTTCGATCGACGGCTTGATGGCGGCCGAGACCGGCGACAACGCCTGCGTGCCGGGCGCCGTCATTCCGGTATTGACGCTCGCCATCCCCGGATCGGCGCCGGCGGCCGTGCTGATGGCGGCGATGCTGATCCACGGCGTGCGGCCCGGACCGATGATCATGGTCGAGTCGCCCGCCTTCGTCTACGACGTCGTCGCGATGATGATGTTCGCGACGATCGGCATCCTGATCTACGGGTTGACGCTTACGAACTTGCTGATCAAGGTGCTGATGGTTCCGAAGCCCATCATCCTGCCGATCATCTTCGTACTGTGCGTCGTCGGCTCCTATGCGATCTCGCAGCGGCTGTTCGACGTCTGGGTGATGCTCGCCTTCGGCGTGCTGGGCTATGCGCTCCGCCGGCTTCACTATCCCGTCGCGCCGCTCGTGCTGGGGCTCGTGCTCGGCGACCTCATGGAGAAGGGCTTCCGCCGCGGTCTCGTGCTGTCCGATGGCGATCTCACGCCGTTCTTCGTCCGTCCGATCTCTGCGGTGCTATGGATCACCATCGTGCTGGTGATCCTGTTCAAGATCCCACTGTTGCAGCGCCTCGGCCGTCGACTGACGGGACGCGCTGCCGCACCGGCAGCCTGACGCCTCGCCAGTTTTTCCATCGAGCCATTTTTTCCATCGAGCGCCCGGAGACTTCGCCACCGTGGAAACCATCCGTCTCGGCATCGTCATGAACGGCGTCACCGGCCGCATGGGGACGAACCAGCATCTGGTGCGCTCGATCAACGCGATCCGCGCGCAAGGCGGCGTGGCCCTGGCCGATGGCCGGCGAATCATGCCCGACCCGATTCTCGTCGGGCGCAACGAAGCCAAGCTGTCGGCGCTCGCCAAAGCCCACGGCGTCGAGCGCTGGACCACGGACCTCGACGCGGCGCTCGGCAACAAGGACGACACGATCTACTTCGACAGCGCATCGACGGGATTGCGCCCCGAGCTCATTCGCAAGGCGATCGCTGCCGGCAAGCACATCTACACCGAGAAGCCCGTCGCGCCGACGCTCGCCGATGCGCTCGATCTCTACCGCCGCGCCGAGGCGGCGGGAGTGAAACACGGCGTGGTGCAGGACAAGCTCTGGCTTCCCGGGCTGCAGAAGCTAAAGATGCTGATCGAGTCCGGCTTCTTCGGCCGCATTCTTTCGGTACGCGGCGAGTTCGGATACTGGGTGTTCGAGGGCGACTGGCAGCCGGCGCAGCGGCCGTCGTGGAATTACCGTAAGGAAGACGACGGCGGCATCATCGTCGACATGTTGTGCCACTGGCGCTACGTCCTCGACAACCTGTTCGGCGGGGTGAAGAGCGTCATGTGTCTCGGCGCCACCCACATCGGCAAGCGCTGGGACGAGAACGGTAAGCCGTACGCCGCCACCGCCGACGACGCGGCCTACGCGACGTTCGAGCTCGAAGGCGGCGTCGTCGCGCAGATCAACAGCTCGTGGTGCACGCGCGTGCGCCGCGACGATCTCGTCACGTTCCACGTCGACGGCACGCTCGGGTCCGCTGTCGCCGGCCTCACCGAGTGCCGCATTCAGCCACGCGCGGCGACGCCGAAGCCGGTGTGGAACCCCGACATGCCGCAGACCATCGATTTCTACGACACGTGGCAACTCGTGCCGGCGAACCGGACCTACGACAACGCGTTCAAGGTCGAGTGGGAGCTTTTCCTGCGCCACGTCGTCGAGGGCGGCCCGTTCCAGTGGAATTTGTTGGAAGGGGCCAAGGGCGTGCAGCTCGCGGAACTGGGCATGCACAGCTGGCGCGAGCGCCGCTTCGTCGACGTTCCGCCGGTTTCGGTCTGAACCGTTGCGCATGACAACGATCAGGCTCCCCCAGGCCGACGGCACGCTGGCAGCGTTCACGCCGCTCGCCCCCGTCGTATGGCCCCCGCCTATAGGTGCCCGGCGCTGGAATCGGGTCGCTTTCGCCGCCGCGCACGTCGTCGCCGATCCGCGCGCATCGGCCGACCCCTGGCTCGAGACGGCCATCGACTGGGACGCGACGCTCGCGTTCCGCCGCCATCTGTGGGCACACGGCTTCGGCGTCGCGGAGGCGATGGACACGGCGCAGCGCGGGATGGGCCTAGACTGGCCGACATCGCTCGAGCTCATCCGCCGCTCGGTCGCCGCAGCGCGCGGCATTCCGGGTGCCGTCGTCTTTTCGGGTGCGGGCACCGACCATCTGCCTGCCGCCGCCAACCGCACGCCCGCCGAAGTGATCGCCGCATACGAAGAGCAATGCGCCGCCATCGAAAAAGCCGGTGGACGCATCATCCTGATGGCCAGCCGCGCGCTCGCCGCGTGCGCGCGTTCGCCGGACGACTACGCACACGTCTACGGCCGCGTGCTAGCACAGGTCCGCGAGCCCGTGATCCTGCACTGGCTGGGCGAGATGTTCGATCCGGCGCTTGCCGGCTATTGGGTGGGCGCTGGCGGACTCGCGAGCGATCCCGACCACGAGCGCGCCACCGAGGTGTGCGCATCCGTCATCGCCGCCAACGCGGCGAAAGTGGACGGCGTCAAGGTCTCGCTGCTCGACGCGGGCAAGGAAATCGCGCTGCGCTCGCGTTTGCCGCAAGGCGTGCGCATGTACACCGGCGACGACTTCAACTTTGCGGAACTCATCGGCGGTGATGCGTCAGGGCACTCGGATGCGCTGCTCGGCATCTTCGATGCGATCGCGCCCGCCGCGTCGGCCGCCCTGACCGCGCTTGCCGCCGGAGATCGCGCAGCGTTCGACGCGATCCTCGCGCCGACGGTCCCGCTGTCGCGTCACGTGTTCGCCGCGCCGACGCGCTTCTACAAGACGGGTGTCGTGTTCCTCGCGTGGCTCAACGGCCACCAGTCGCACTTCACGATGGTGGGCGGCCAGCAGAGCGCGCGCAGCGTGCTGCACCTCTGCCAAGTGTTTCGCCTGGCGGACGGCGCAGGGCTGCTCTGTGACCCTGAGCTCGCCGTGGCGCGCATGCGCACCTTTCTCCGCATGAACGGCATCGAGGATTGAAGGATTGCCTATGAAGCTCGTCGTGCTCGACCCCGGCCATTTCCACGCGGCGCTGCTGCAGAAGACGATGTACCCGGACATCGATCCGACCGTGCACGTCTATGCGGAAGACGGGCCCGAGCTCGCCGATTATTTGAAGAAGGTCGAGAGCTACAACACGCGCGCCGAGAACCCCACGTCGTGGCGCATGGAGGTGCGTGCCGCGCCCGACTTTCTCGACCGCTTCGTTGCGGACAGACGGGGAGACGTCGTCGTCATCGCGGGCAACAACCGACGCAAGGCGGAATACATTTCGCGCGCCGTCGCAGCGGGCATGCACGTGCTCGCCGACAAGCCGATGGCGATGGACGGGCCGGGATTCGACACGCTGGTGCGCTCGTTCGCGGACGCGCGCCAGCGTGGCGTGCTGCTCTACGACATCATGACCGAGCGCTTCGAAATCACGACGATGCTGCAAAAGGCGTTCTCGCGGATCCCCGAAGTGTTCGGCGAGCTTCTGCACGGCTCGCCAGCCGCGCCCGCGGTCGTCAAGGAGAGCGTCCACTATTTCTCGAAGCTCGTGTCCGGCTCGCCGGTCAAGCGGCCCGCGTGGTTCTTCGATGTCGAGCAGCAGGGCGAGGGCCTCACCGACATCACGACGCATCTCGTCGATCTCGTGCAGTGGGAATGCTTTCCGGCAGAGACGCTCGATTTCTCTCGTGACGTCGCCGTGCTCGCCGCGAAGCGCTGGCCCACGGGAATCACGCCGACGCAGTTCGAGCGCCTGACGCAGTTGCCGAAGTTTCCGGAGTTCCTGACCAAGGATGTCGAGCCCGAGGGCAACCTGCGCGTCTACGCGAACGGCGAGATCGACTACCGGGTCAAGGGTGTACACGCGAAGGTGCGCGTGTTGTGGAACTACGAAGCGCCGCCCGGGTCGGGCGACACGCACTACTCGGTCATGCGCGGCTCGAAGGCGAGCCTCGTCATCCGCCAGGGCGCTGCGGAAGGATGGCAGCCGACACTCTACATCGAGCCTGCGACCAGCAACGTTGCGGCGGAGATGCCGGCATTGCTGCCCGCTGCGATGCTAAACGTGCGCGCCACGTTCGCCGATGTCGACGTAGAGCGGCTCGGCAACGAGTGGCGCGTGATCGTGCCGCAGTCGTACCACGTCGGGCACGAAGCGCACTTCGGGCAGGTCGCCTCGACGTTCCTGCGGTACGTCACCGAAGGCGCGCTGCCCTCATGGGAGGTGCCGAACATGATCGCCAAATATCACACGACGACGCGAGCGCTCGCGCTGGCACACGGTGGCTAAAGCCAATATGGTGGACGAGCCGGACGCCGGCCTGCTGTCGCTCAACACGGCGACGGTGCGGAAGCAATGGCCACTGCCGCAGATCATTGACGGCTGCGTTCGGCACGACATTCGCGGGATCTCGCCTTGGCGCGATCAGGTGGCCGCGGCTGGACTCAAGGAATCCGCGCAGCGCATTCGCGACAGCGGCCTCACCGTCACCGGTTATTGCCGCGGCGGCATGTTCCCGGCGATCGATCGCGAGGCACGGCGCGCGGCGCACGACGACAACCGCCGTGCAATCGACGAAGCGCTTACCCTCGGCGCCCCCTGCCTCGTGCTGGTCGTCGGCGGCCTGCCGCAGGATCGCGACGGCGTCATCCGCTCGAAGGATCTCGCCGGTGCGCGCGAGATGGTGCGCGACGGCATCGGCGACCTGCTCGAATACGCTCGCGGCGCCGGCATGCCGCTCGCGATCGAGCCGCTGCACCCGATGTACGCCGCCGACCGCGCCTGCGTCAACACGATGGCGCATGCCAACGACCTGTGCGACGAGCTTGGCGCAGGCCTCGGGATCGCGGTCGACGTCTACCACGTATGGTGGGATCCCAATCTCAAGCGCGAGATCGAGCGCGCGGCAGGGTCGACGCCATCGCGTCTTTTGGCCTATCACATCTGCGACTGGCTCGTGCCAACCACCGACCTGCTGACCGATCGCGGCATGATGGGCGACGGCGTGATCGACCTCAAGCTGATCCGCTCGTGGATGGACGCATGCGACTATCGCGGCTTCCACGAGGTCGAGATCTTCTCCGCGAACAACTGGTGGAAGCGCGATCCCGACGAGGTGCTTGCGGTGTGCAGGGTGCGCCATCAGGAGTGCAGCTGACGGCAGGCGCGCACCCCGGTCGCGAGTCAGTCGTCGGCGGTCGCGACCTTGCCCATCGTTCGCCCACGAGCGAGCAGCAACGCGACGACGCCCACCGCCATCACGAGCAACGAGATGTGCACGGAGTTCCGGCTCGCGGCGTACGCGATGCTGGAATACGCGAGCCACGCACATGACGCGCAGAAGATGATCGGCGTCAGCGGATAGAGCGGCACACGGAACGGCCGCTCCGCATCGCCGTCGCGCGCGCGCAGCACGAACAACGCGACGCCGACGAGCAGCAGGAACGTCCAGAACACCGGCGCCGTGAACTCGACCATCGCTTCGAAGCCGTCGTGCTGCAGCGCGCCGAATCCGACCAGCGCGAGAGCGATCACCCCCTGGACGACAAAGGCCGCCACCGGCGTGCCGCGCGTCGCGTGCCACCCGCCCATGAAGCGCAGCGCCGGCCAGTCGCGTGCGATCGCATAGTTGGTGCGCGCGCCGACGATCATCGTCGCGTTGATCGAAGTGAGCGCGGAGACGGCCACGAATAGGCCGAGCGCCGTGCGGCCCGCGGGCCCGAACGTCCGCTCCATCACTTCCGCGGCCGCCGCCTTGCTGTCGGCGAGGCCCTTGAGGCCGAGCCCGTACAACAGCGCCGCGTTGGCCAGCAGATACACGGCGGCAATGATCAGCAGGCTGATCACGAGCGCCGACACGATCGCGCGTCGGCCGCCTGCGATCTCGGCCGACACGTACGCCGCTTCGTTCCAGCCGCCGTACGTCAGCAGCACGAAGACCATCGCAAGCCCGAACATCCCGAGCGGCGGCGTGCTGCTGAACGCCGCGGGCGTGACCGTGGCGACCGGCGGAGCAAGCAACGCGGCCGCGGCGACGACGAGCAGGCCGCCGACTTCGACGAACAACAGCAGATTCTGCGTCCCCGCCGACGCGCGCAAGCCGGCGATGTTGAGCACGGTCAGCGCGACGACGATCCCCGCGGCCCATATCGCGCCCGATGCCTGGCCGAGCGGAATCACCGCCGACATGTAGTCGCCGAACACGAAGCCGAGCAGCGCGATCGAGCCGCTGTTGATGACGGTCGAACGTGCCCAAGCGTAGAGGAAGCTCGTGTTGCGGCCGAACGCGCGCGTGAGGAAGTAGTAATCGCCGCCGGCGTTCGGATAAGCGGTTGCAAGCTCCGCATAGCAAAGCGCACCGGCGATCGCAACGATGGCGCCCAGCGCCCACGCCACCATTGCCCAGCCGATGTCGCCGGTGACGCCTGCCACCATCGACGGCGTCTTGTAGATCCCCGCCCCGATGACGATGCCGACCGTGATCGCAACGACGTCGGCGGGGCGCAACAGCCGGTGCGGCGCGCGGGCCGCATCGGAGGTGGGAGCGTCCACGCGTCAGCGCTTGCTGGCGGTGACGGCGGTGCGGCGATGATCGGACAGCGTGCCCGCCATGCTCGATCCGACCGCCGTCATGCGCACCGCTTGCAGCACGCCCTCGCCATCGACGAAGCTGAAGCCGAGCTTGTCGCCGTCCATCCAGGCGCCGAGCAACGGCTGCGTCTTGCCGGCAACGGTGACCGTGCCGCCGAGGCGCTGGTAACGCTGCACGAGGTTGATCGTGGCGGAAAGCACTTCGCGCTCGTCCTTGAGCGACCACTCGCCTGCCACCGGCGCGGGCACGATCCACACGAATGCGTCGCGCGACTCGACCTTGAGGTGCTGGTCCGGCTCCCAGTCTCCCATGTCGAACTGGTGCGAGGTCACACGTGTCCCCGGCTTCATCGCAAGGATCGTGGGGCGCAGCTTCACGTTGAGCTGAGGCAGCAGGTACATCGTCACGACGGTCGCCTTCGAGAAATCCTCGACGAAGATGTCGCCGGTGATGATGTTGACCTGCTGCTCGACGCCCTCGCGCTTCACGTTGCGCCGCGCGAACTCCGCCATCTCGGGGTTGTACTCGATGCCCGTCGCCTTGGCGCCATAGATCTTGGCGGCGGCGATCGGGATCTTGCCGTCGCCGGAGCCCAAGTCGTAAACGATGTCGTCTTTCGTCGTCTTCACCGCCTCGAGCATCCTGGTCACGACGGCGTCCGGCGTCGGCACCCAGACGACGTCCTTGCCGGCCTGGCCGACCGACGGGTTGTAGGCATCCGGTGCCTGGGGCTGGGCACTCGCGGGAAGCGCGAGCGCGAGGAACAGGAGTGCAACAGTAGTGCGGGCGACAGCAGTGTGTACGGAGGACCGATGGACAGCAGGCCGTGCGGTGGGCATTTGCAACTCCTCTTGTTGAAGCGGTCGGAACGTCGCAGCGGATCGGCACGGGACCGCGGACGCGGTCGACGCATCTCCCTTAGGGAGCTTGTCATTCAGGCCCGTGTCAAGGCACGCCCTTCGCGCGCGTGGAGGCGGCTCGTTTTCGGCACCCCGGCAAGCAGGTACTCCATCTGGTCGGCAAGGATGCGACGGTTGCGCAAGATGAAGTGCTCGTGGCGGTTCGGGACGTAAGGCACGTACAGAAGCGGCATTCCTGCTTGCTCGGGCGACCGGCCGCCCTTGCGCGTGTTGCAACTCCGGCACGCTGTCACCGTGTTGGTCCACGCGTCCTTGCCGCCTCGCGACACCGGCACGACGTGGTCGCGCGACAGATCGCGCACCATGAACCGGCCGCCGCAATACGCGCACACCTGGCGGTCGCGGACGAACAGCATCTGGTTGGTGAGGCCGGGAGCATGGCGGTGCGCCCCCGCACCGCTCCCCTTGATGGCAAGGATCGACCGCGTTGCGATGCGCGAGCGCATGCCGTTCTTCTGCCAGCCGCCGCGGAACTCGCGCACCTCGCGGCCCACGGACCACGCGACCATCTGCTTCGCGTGATAAGTAATCGCCTCCTCGAGCTCCACCCAGGCTTGCGGGAGCCCTGCGACATCGACGGTAAGAACGAGCGGATCCATTCGAGCGGATACAGTGCCAGGCGCCGGATGCGGCGTGCGTTCACTCCATGCTGCAAAATGCAAAGTATAGTGCATGGCCACTGGGTATCGGCAACGCCGTTGGGGACGGCCAGCCCGGGCGGCATGGCAGTGCATCGGCGCGAAAGCACCCGCGGCACCGCAAGGGGAGATCATGTCGAGCGACCTACCGTTCCATTCGCTGGCGACGCTGTCCCGGATGCTCGCGCGCGGCGAAACGACCTCGCGCGCCATCGTCGAAGCCTGTCTTGCGACCATTGACGCGCACGATGCTCACCTGCACGCGTTCATCGACGTCTATCGTGACGATGCCCTCGCGGCGGCGGATGTCGCCGACCGGCGACGCCGCGAACGCGGACCCTGCGGTGCGCTCGCCGGATTGCCGATCGCGCTCAAGGATCTTCTTCATATCGAGGGGCGGGAGACCACGGCGGGCTCGAAGAGCTGGCGCGGCCGCATCGCCGATCGCACGGCGACGGCGGTCTTGCGCCTCGAAGCCGCCGGCATGATCCCGCTCGGCAAGACCCACATGGTCGAGTTCGCGTTCGGAGCCTGGGGTCGCAACGCTCCGATGGGCGCACCGTGGAATCCGTGGGATGCGGCCGCGCACCGCATTGCGGGCGGGTCGTCGAGCGGCTCGGCGGTTGCGGTGGCAGGCGGGCTGTGTCCGGCGGCCATCGGTTCCGACACGGGCGGATCGATCCGCATCCCTGCGTCGCTCTGCGGGATCACGGGCTTGAAACCCACGTACGGGCGCGTCAGCCTCTACGGCGTCGTGCCGCTCTCCGGCACGCTCGACTCCATCGGACCTCTCGCGCGCACTGCCGAGGACTGCGGATTGCTGACCGCCGCGATGGCCGCCGCCGACCCGAACGATCCTGCGACATTGAGCTCGCCGCGCGGCGATCTCGAATCGGCGCTGGCCGGCGATCCCGACGTGCGCGGCGTGCGTATTTCAGCCCTGCCGCCCGAAGCGTTTCCGTCATTCACGCTTCCCGATGTGGTCCGCGTCTACCGCGAAGCCATGGACGCGCTGCGCGACCTCGGCGCGCACGTGGACGAAGCGCCGTTCCCGCTCGACTTCGACGAGATGATGGTGCAGAACGGCCGGATCATTGCCGCCGAGGCCTACGCGCTTCACCGCGCGTACATCGAGGACCCGAATCTCGACATCGATCCCTGGGTCAAAAAGCGCGTACTCGGGGGGAAGGCGATCAGCGCCGCCGACTACATCGACCTGCTAGAGCAGCGGCGGCGGATGAGCGCGGAGTTCGCGCGATGGATGCGCGACCGCGATGCGCTGCTCACGCCGACGCTGCCGATCACCGCGACGCCACTCGCCGACGTCGATGAGGCGACGACACCGCTCGCGACGTGGACTCGCAGCGCGAACTATGTCGGCGCCTGCGCGATCTCGCTGCCCGCAGGTTTTTCGTCCGACTCGTTGCCGATCGGTGTCCAGCTGACCGGCGCGGCGTTCGCCGACGGAATGCTGGTGCGGCTGGGACGCGCGTTCCAGAACGCCACCGACTGGCATCTGCGACGGCCCGCTCAGGCGGGAAGGAATCCCTCGATCGACAGATAGCGCTCGCCGGTGTCGTAGTTAAAGCCGAGCACGCGGCTCCCGGCCCGCAGCTCCGGCAGCTTCTTCGCGATCGCGGCGAGTGCCGCGCCGGACGAGATTCCGACGAGCACACCCTCCTCGCGCGCGGCGCGTCGAGCCATCTCGCGCGCGTCTTCCGCTTCGACCGTGATGACACCGTCGAGCAGCGACGTGTCGAGGTTTTTCGGGATGAAGCCGGCGCCGATCCCCTGAATGGGATGCGGGCTCGGCGGCCCGCCCGAGATGACCGCCGACTGCGCGGGCTCGACCGCGAATACCCTGACCTTCGGCCACGCCTCCTTCAGCACGCGCGCGCACCCGGTTATGTGCCCGCCTGTGCCCACACCGGTGATGAGCGCGTCGAGGCCTTCGGGAAAGTCATTCAGAATCTCGCGCGCTGTCGTGCGCACGTGGGCGTCTATGTTGGCCGGATTGTCGAATTGCTGCGGCATCCACGACCCCGGCGTCGAGGCGATGAGCTCCTGCGCTTTCGCGATCGAGCCTTTCATTCCCTCGGCACGCGGCGTCAGCACGAACGTTGCGCCGTACGCGAGCATCAATCGCCGGCGCTCGATCGACATGCTGTCCGGCATGACGAGCACCAGCGGGTAACCTTTGACGGCGGCGACCATCGCGAGCCCGATGCCAGTGTTGCCCGACGTCGGCTCGATGATGGTGCCGCCTTTCGTGAGCTTGCCGGTCGCCTCCGCGTCCTCGACCATCGACAGCGCGATGCGGTCCTTGATCGAGCCGCCCGGGTTCGCGCGCTCCGATTTGATCCACACATTGGCGGCGGGACCGAACATTCGATTGACGCGAATGTGCGGCGTATTGCCGATGGTTTCGAGAATGTTGACGGCTCGCATGGAATTTCCTCACCGAGAAGACGGAGAAAGATGGCGCGAAGACTGCACATGCTACGCGCCTCTCGCGGAGCGCCGCAAAAAAAGGCGTGCGAAGCGGTCAGCGCGGCAGGCTCTGGTCGAACAGCCACGGCGTCGAGTCGGCCGCGTCCGGAGGCGGTCCGGCACTCACGGCGGAGGCCGCGAACAACGCGCCGGCCCGAACACCCAGCAGGCGGATACGCCGATCGAGCGGCACGCGTTTCAAGCACTCGCCGGCCGCCTGGCGTATCACCTGCGGATCGTCGGTCGGCCAGTCGAGCGTGCGGTCGCGAGTCACTGTCTTGAAATTGTCGAAGCGAAGCTTGAGGCCGATCGTTTTGCCGAGATAGCCCTTGCGCTTCAGATCGTCGCTCACGCCTGTGCAGAGTGCGGTAAAAATCTGCGTCAGCTCGTCACGGTCGCGGCGCGGGGACAGGTCGCGCTCGAACGTCAATTCCCGGCTGATCGATTTTGGCTCCATCTTCGTCAGCACGTCGCCATCATCGCGTCCGTGCGCGGCATCGTGCATGAACGCGCCGTGCGCACGGCCGAAGTGCTCGACGAGCCAAGCGGGATCGGCCGCCGCCAGCTCCGCGATCGTCCGCACCCCCAGAGCCTCGAGCTTGGCGCTCGACTTGGGACCGATCCCGTTGATCTTGCGCGCCGGCAGCGGCCAGATTCGCCGCTCGATGTCTTCCGGGCGGAGCAGCGTCAGGCCATCGGGCTTGTCGAGCTCCGACGCCATCTTCGCGAGCAGCTTGTTGGGCGCGATGCCGATCGAGCAGGAGAGGCCCGTCGCCGCGCTCACGGCATCCTTGATTGCCCTTGCGACCGCGTGAGCCCGCTCCCATGGATCGCTCTTCGGTTCCTGCAGGATGGACCTCGCCGGCTCGGGATGCACGTTCGTGAGATCGACATAAATCTCGTCGATTCCGTTGTCCTGGATCCGCGGCGCGATCGCCCGCACGGCGTCCTTGAACAGGCGCGAATACCTGCGATAAGCGTCGAAGTCGACCGGCAGCAGGATCGTGTCGGGCGCCAGTTGCGCGGCCTTCATCATTCCCATCGCTGAATGCAGTCCGAAGGCGCGCGCCTCGTAGGTTGCAGTGGTGATGACCCCGCGACCGACGTAGCGGCGCAGCGTCGAGAAATTGCGCACTGTGCCGCCCGTGACCGGATCCGTCGTCGTTATCGGTTCATGGCGCCGGCCGCCGCCGATCACGACGGCCCGGCCGTTGAGCTCGGGGTAGCGCAGCAACTCGACCGATGCGTAGAAAGCATCCATGTCGACATGCGCAATGAAACGGATTGGCGGGGCAGGCATGGCGGCCGCGGCGGACGTGGCAACTGAGGTGGAACTGAGTGGAAAGTGAGGCGGCGAGGTGCGGCTTGCGGCCGCGAGCTGCGGCCATAGTGTACTCAGTGAGACTGCGAGGTGCGGCCCCAGTGTACTCAGCGGCAAACCCGTTCGACGTCCCAAAACGCGATAAAATCGTTTGCCGGCCGATCGACTCGACTGTTCCCGCCGCGTTTCGCCAAACGCTCTTTTCCCATGAGCCACAAGCACGACAACCTGATCCGCGCGATCTTCCACGACCCCATCAGCGGCAACCTGCAGTGGCGCGAAGTGGAGTCGCTGTTGCGTCACCTGGGATCGACGGTCGAGTCGTTGTCGGGAACGCGCGTGCGAGTGAAGCTCAACGGCCACGAGGGCATCCTGCACCGGCCGCACGGAGGCAACACGCTCGGGCGCCAGGACGTGCAGCATTTGCGCGAGTATCTCGCCCACGCGCGCATCACGCCCTCGCTCTACGAGGCCGGCAAGAAAGAGTAAGCCGATGTTCGAAGGGCGGAGGCTCCGGCGATCAGCGGGAGCGAAGACCGCCGGCTGAATCCGGGGTTTGTCGCCGGTCAGTGCAATGCTCGCGCTCGTCCGCTTTGGCCCGCTCATTCATAGGATAAAACCATGGC
>Ga0207691_10003794_pt1 | contig 14667 bp, 10 predicted proteins | sample KBSM13metaG_FD_184327 | JGI IMG/M metagenome (GOLD analysis project Ga0207691, IMG submission 184327) | Miscanthus rhizosphere microbial communities from Kellogg Biological Station, Michigan, USA - KBS M1-3 metaG (SPAdes) (version 2) | ecosystem: Host-associated > Plants > Roots > Rhizosphere >... | reverse complement strand
TCCAGCGTCGCGCGCACGATGTGCCCGCGCGTGGTGCCGCGGGTGATGCCGAGGATCGTGCCCCGGGCGTGCGGGTCCCAGTGCGGCGCGCCGAGCCCGGTCAGGGCGGGCACGAACACCACGCCCTCGGTGTCGTCGACGGTGGCGGCGATCGCCTCGCTCTCCGCCGCCGACCCGACGATCTGCAGGCCGTCGCGCAGCCACTGCACCGCGGCACCGGTCACGAAGATCGCGCCCTCGGTCGCGTAGACGAGCTCGTCGTCCGGGGTGCGCCAGGCGGCCGTCGAGAGCAGCCCGGCGTCGGAGCGGACGATCGAGCCGCCGGTGTTGGTGAGGATGAAGGAGCCCGTGCCGTAGGTGCACTTCGAGTCGCCCTCACCGAAGCAGGTCTGCCCGAACAGGGCGGCCTGCTGGTCGCCGGCGATGCCGGCGATGGGGAGCTCGAGGTCGAGGAACGCCTGCGGGTCGGTGGTCGCGAGGTCGCCCCAGTTCGGGACCAGCTCTGGGAGCGCGTCGCGCGGGACGCCGAAGAGGGTGCAGAGCTCGTCGGACCAGTCGCCCCGCTCGAGGTCGAACAGCAGCGTGCGGCACGCGTTGGAGACGTCGGTGATGTGCCAGGTGCCCCGGGTCATCCGGGCGATCAGGTAGGAGTCGACGGTGCCGATCGCATAGCGGCCGGACTCGACGAGCGCCCAGGTGTTCGGTTCGTTCTCGGCGAGCCAGACCAGCTTGGTGCCGGAGAAGTACGGATCCAGCCGGAGGCCGGTCAGCTCGCTCACTCGCTGCTCGTGGCCCTCGTCGCGGAGCCTGCCGCAGATCGCGGCGGTACGACGGTCCTGCCAGACGATGGCGCGGCGCGGCGAGCCGAGCGTCTCGCGGTCCCAGAGCAGCACCGTCTCGCGCTGGTTGGTGATCCCGATGCCCCTGAGGTCGGCTGCGTCACCGTCCCAGGCGACCAGCACGGCGCGGGTGGCCTCGAGCGTGGCCTGCCAGATCTCCTCGGGGGAGTGCTCCACCCAGCCGGGCTTGGGAAAGTGCTGACTGAACTCCTCGTAGCCCTTCGCCGCGATCCGTCCGTCGCGGGTGACCACGAGCGCGGTGACGCCCGTCGTACCCGCGTCGATCGCCAGGATCGTCATCGCTCGCCCCGGATGATCGCGAGCACCACCTTGTCGACCCAGGCCGGTTCCCTGCCCTGGTCGACGCGCATCTCGTAGTTCTCGCTGCCGACCCACGCGTGGAAGTCGTCGTGGCCCTTGGCGCGGGCGAGCTGGTCGAGCTCGGCCGACAGCTCCGGGGTCATCGGCACCTTGTCCTCCTCCGTGGAGGCGGTCAGGAAGAGGTCGTTCAGGTCGAGCAGCCGGGCGAGCTCGGTGACCGGCGCGGCATGGTCGTCGACCCGGAGGTCGACCGCGACGTCGTCGAGCCCGCCGTAGCCGGCCCCGTCGCGTACGACGAGCAGTGCCGCCGACTGGCGTCCACGCCGGTCACCCCCGGCGTCGTCGCCGGCCCTGAGCGCGGCGAGGAGGCGTCGGGCGAGCGGCTGGTCGACCGTCGAGTCCCAGGCCGCCTTCATCTCCTCCACCACCTCCGGGCCGACCAGGATGTTGCCCTGGATCGCGACGCCGTCGCCGGTGACCCCACCCGCCCAGTCGAGGCAGTCGGATCCCGTGTGGGTCGCCGCTCCGCCGTCGACGTCGACCAGGCCGACCTGGCGGTCCTGGCGCTTGTCGTCCTCCTCCAGCAGCCGCTGGAGGGCTACTCCCGCGGTCGCGCCCTCATCCATGTGGGAGAGGGCCAAGCCCTTGTAGGCGACGTTGGCCTCGGCCTGGGTGGCGATCGCGCCGACCCCTGCAACGGCGGCCGGTACGGCGGAGCCGACGGCCAGGAACTTGGAGGCGACGGCCACGCCCCACGAATCACCATCGGCGGAACGGCTCACAATCGAGAACGTCATGGGCTCAACCTAGGGCAGCCGCGTCGACGAACACGCCGTCGCGCAGCACCGGCACCACCGAGCTGGCCCCGACCTCGGCAGCCACGTCGACGTCGGCACCGAAGCCGAGCGCGTCAAGCTCCTGGCCGCCGGCGCAGTCGTGCAGTGCCGCCGCCAGGTCCGTGCCGATCGCCTCGTACGTCGCCCGGGCGGCCCGCGCCTCGGGCGAGAACCCCGGCCGACCGCCCGCCGCCAGGGCCGAGAGCACCGCGCCCGCACCCCAGAGATCCTCCACCGCCGGGCGCAGGGAGTCGTCGGGCCAGCGCTCGCCGGCCGCGACCACCGCCACGCGGGCCGGGTGCGGGAATCTGCCGTCCAGCCAGTCCGCCACGGCCTCCGCGTTGCGCAGGCAGGCCGCCACGCAGGTCGTCGTACCCGAGGCGAGGCGGTGCGCGATCGTCGAACCGTTCGGCGACGGCAGCACGACAGCCCCACCCGACGGCGCGTGTGCGCGCATCTCGGCGGGGGAGAGGCTCACCCGGCCGGTGCCCGTCTGGGAGCGGCCCACCGCGAGCACGGCGCCGTGCCGTTGCGCGAACGCGACCGCGGAGTCGTCCCGCCAGGGGTACGGGAGCACCGTCGCGCCGATCTCGAGAGCCACGGTCACGGAGGTCGCAAACGACAGCACGTCGACCACTACGGCGACGTCCGCCTCGTCGGCCAATGCCTCCACGCCGGCCGTTCCCCAGTCAAAAAGCGTACAAAAGGGACGCTGCCGGTGACTCGCAGGTATCCGCACCTGCACAACTCTGTCAGCCCGAGACATCGCATTTGGTTGTGAGGACCCGCTGCGACCCGGAAGATGTGTTGGTGTTGTCCCGCCTCGGCTTTCCCGCGATCGGCCAGCACCGGCTTTTCGTGACCGCGATCGGGATCGACGCCCTCGGCAGCGGTGTCTGGATGCCGCTGTCCGTCCTGTACTTCGTCCGGGTCCCCAACCTGAGCCTCTTGCACGTCGGCGTGGCCCTCTCGGTCGCGGCCGCACTGTCCTTCCCGCTGGCCCTCGTGATCGGCTCGCTGGTCGACCGGTACGACGCCAAACGGGTGCTCCAGGGCGGCAACCTGCTCCAGGCGGTCGGCTTCGCGGCGTACCCGCTCGTGCACTCCCTCCTCGACGTCACCCTGGTCGTCGCGATCGCCGCGCTCGGGCGCACCGCGTTCTGGGGGTCGTACTCCCCGATGGTCGCGGCGGTGTCCGAGACCGGCGAGCGCGAGAAGTGGTTCGGCTTCCTCGGCGCGCTGCGCAACTCGGGGTTCGCCGTCGGCGGCCTGTTGGCCGCGGCGGCGATCACGGTCGGCACCGACGAGGCGTTCCACGCCGTCGTCCTGCTCAACGCGGCCAGCTACGTGTTGGCGTTCGTGCTGATGTTGCGGGTCGAGGTGCACGGGGTCCGCCGCGACGCGGCCCGCCAGCGACAGGGCGGCGGCTGGTCCGAGGTCGCCCACGATCCCGGCTACCGCTGGCTGGTCGGCGCGAACTTCGGCTACGCGATGGGCTGCCTCGCACTCAACGTCGTGATGCCGGTCTACATCGTGCACAGGCTGGGGCTCCCGGGCTGGGTGTCCGGTGCCGTCTACGTGGTCAACACGGTGCTGATCGGCGTCGGCCAGGGTCTGATCGTGCGCCAGATGACCGGCTCGGTGCGCTGGCGGATCGTGGTGCGCGCGGCCGGCCTGATGATCGTCGCCTTCATGCTCCTGTACCTCGCGGGCGACCTGCCCCCCGACGCGGCGATAGCGGTCGTGCTGGGGGCGGCGGTGGTCTACACGCTGGGCGAGATGGCCGGCGGGCCGGTCCTCGCGGCCCTCGCCGCCGAGTCACCAGCGGCCCACCTGCGGGGCCGCTACCTCGCGGTCTACCAGCTCTCCTGGAACGCTGCCTCCGCCGTCGCGCCGGTGCTCTACCTCTCCCTGCTAGGACATGGGAACGCCGCGGCCTGGGGGGTCCTGTCCGCGCTGGCGCTCTTCGGCGCGGCCTGCTGCCTCCCGATGCGGCGGCTGATGCCGCTGGCGAACGAGCACGTGACCAACACGGTCCGGGTGGCGACGGAGGCCTGACGCACGTGGCAGGGTGAGACGGTTCCCCGGGAGCCACCCGTGTGGCTAGGCTGGGTGCGGTAGTTGAACGATCCAACGCAGGAGGACCCATGCGTGTCGGCGTGCTCACCGGAGGCGGTGACTGTCCAGGGCTCAACGCGGTGATCCGGGCCGTCGTGCGTCGCGGCGTCAAGGAGTTCGGCTACGAGTTCGTGGGTTTCCGCGACGGCTGGAAGGGTCCGCTCGACGGCGTCACCTCCGAGCTCGGCATCCTGCAGGTGCGCGGCATCCTGCCGCGCGGAGGCACCATCCTCGGCTCCTCACGCACCAACCCGTTCAAGATCGATGGCGGCGTGGAGAAGATCAAGTCCAACCTTGCGGAGCTCGGCGTCGACGCGCTGGTCGCGATCGGCGGCGAGGACACGCTCGGAGTGGCCACCAAGCTGTCCGACCTCGGCGTGAACGTCGTCGGGGTGCCGAAGACGATCGACAACGACCTCAACGCCACCGACTTCACCTTCGGATTCGACACGGCGGTCAACATCGCGATGGAGGCGATCGACCGGCTGCACACCACGGCCGAGTCGCACCACCGGGTGCTCGTGGTCGAGGTGATGGGCCGGCATGCCGGCTGGATCGCCCTACACGCGGGCATCGCCGGCGGCGCCAACGTCGTCCTGATCCCCGAGCAGCCGTTCGACATCGAGAAGGTCTGCGCGCACGTCGAGGAGCGCTTCAAGAGCCACTACTCGCCGATCATCGTGGTCTCCGAGGGGGCCGTCCCGGTCGAGGGTGGCGACATGACCCTGGTCTCCGGGGAGAAGGACGCCTTCGGTCACGTGCGGCTCGGCGGCATCGGTGACCGGCTGGCCAGGGAGATCGAGGACCGCACCGGCGAGGAGTCGCGCGCGGTGGTGCTCGGCCACGTGCAGCGCGGTGGCACGCCCACCGCGTTCGACCGCTGGCTGGCAACCCGCTTCGGGCTGCACGCGATCGCGGCGGTGTCCGAGGGCGACTTCGGCACGATGATGGCGCTCCGCGGCACCGACATCGTGCGGGTGCCACTGATCGAGGGCACCGGCGAGCTCAAGCTGGTGACACCCGAGCAGTACGGCGAGGCCGAGGTCTTCTTCGGCTGATCGCCATCGGCCCCCGAGATCCGCCGTATGGAACACTGTGACCCAGGTCACCATCCGGGAAGGGGCACCCATGAGCGACTCCGCAGGCACCGTCGTCGAGGACTACAACGGACCGGAGCCGGATCTCAAGCGGGTGATGGGGCCCAAGCTGCTCCTGCTCTTCATCGTCGGCGACATCCTGGGCACGGGTGTCTACGCCCTCACCGGCGCTGTCGCCGGTGAGGTGGGCGGTGCCTCCTGGGCGCCGTTCCTGGTCGCGTTCGCCGTCGCGACCGTCACCGCCTGCTCCTACCTCGAGCTGGTCACCAAGTACCCGCAGGCCGCCGGTGCCGCGCTCTACACGCACAAGGCGTTCGGCGTGCACTTCGTGACCTTCCTCGTCGCCTTCACGGTCATGTCCTCGGGCATCACGTCGGCGTCGACGGCGTCGTACGCCTTCGCGAGCTTCCTTAACGACGGGTTCTCCCTCGACCTGCCCACGGGTGGCGGCGGCCTGATGCTGATCTCCATCGGGTTCATGGTGGCGCTCGCGCTGGTGAACTTCCGCGGCGTGGGCGAGTCGATCAAGCTCAACGTGGTGCTCACCATGGTCGAGCTGTCCGGCCTGCTGCTGGTGATCTTCATCGGCCTCTACGCGATCACACAGGGCAACGCGAACTTCGACCGTGTCGTGGTGTTCGAGTCGGCCGAGGGCAAGGGCACGTTCATCGCAGTGGCCACGGCGACCGCGCTCGCGTTCTTCGCCATGGTCGGCTTCGAGGACTCGGTCAACATGGCCGAGGAGTGCACGGACCCGGGTCGTGACTTCCCGAAGATGATGCTCACCGGGCTCGGCGTCACCGGCGTGATCTACGTGCTGGTCGCGATCACCGCGGTGGCGCTGGTACCGGTGGGTGATCTGACCGACACGGAGAAGGGTCAGGCGCTGACCCAGGTGGTCGAGGCGGGCGCCCCGGGCCTGCCGTTCGACACGATCTTCCCGTTCATCGGCATGTTCGCGGTGGCCAACTCGGCACTGATCAACATGCTGATGGCCAGCCGGCTGCTCTACGGCATGGCCAACCAGGACGTGCTCCCGCGGGCGTTCGGCAAGGTGCACCCCAGCCGTCGTACGCCGTGGGTGTCGATCATCTTCACCACCGCGATCGCGGTCGGCCTGATCGTCTACGTGGTGCGTGCCAGCGGCACCGAGGACGGAACCGCCAACGTCGCGCTGCTGGGTGGGACCACCGCACTGCTGCTGTTGCTCGTGTTCTCGGTGGTCAACATCGCGGTGCTGATCCTGCGCAAGGACGGGGTCGGCCACGACCACTTCCGCACCCCGACGTTCCTCCCGGTCGTGGGTGCGCTGACCTGCGCGTTCCTCGCCGGCCCCTGGGCCCGCAGTGAGGAGAACCAGGCGCAGTACAAGATCGCGCTCGGTCTCCTGGCCGTCGGTGTCGTGCTGTGGGCGGTCACCTGGTTCATCAACCGCGCGGTGCGGTCGCAGGCGACCGGCTTCCGCGACGTCGACCACCTCGAGTAGCGCGCGGGCCCGTCCCGGCCTGGTCGCCGGCTGGTGGCCCCTGGTCTACCCGCACCGGGAATGACCGCGCGCCAGTACGCTGGCTCGGTGACCGAGCAGATCCCGTCCCTGCGCGACCTCCACGCGCGGGGAGCCGCGCAGCAGCCGACGTACGCCGACCCCGACGTCGTCGAGGCCACGGTGGCACGGCTGCGCCGGATGCCGCCGCTGGTCTTCGCCGGCGAGTGTGACGAGCTCAAGGCCAAGCTGGCCGCGGTCGGCCGCGGCGAGGCGTTCCTGCTCCAGGGCGGCGACTGCGCGGAGACCTTCGACGGCGTCACCGCCGACAACGTGCGCAACAAGCTGCGGGTGCTGCTGCAGATGGCGGTGGTGCTGACCTACGCCGCGTCCGTACCCGTGGTGAAGCTCGGCAGGCTCGCCGGCCAGTACGCCAAGCCGCGCTCGTCGGAGGAGGAGACTCGCGACGGCGTCACCCTCCCGGCCTACCGGGGCGACGCGGTCAACGGCTACCCGTTCACGCCCGAGGCGCGTCGCCACGACCCGGCGCGGCTGCTCGAGGTCTACCACTCGTCCGCGGCGACACTGAACCTCGTGCGTGCCTTCGTCACCGGCGGCTACGCCGACCTGCGCCAGGTTCACACCTGGAACACCGACTTCGTGCGCGACTCGGTGGTCGGGGCGCGCTACGAGAAGCTGGCGCAGGAGATCGACCGGGCGATGAGCTTCATGCACGCGATCGGCGCCGACCCCGACGAGTTCCACCGGGTCGACTTCCACTCCAGCCACGAGGGCCTGGTGCTCGAGTACGAGCACGCGATGACCCGGATCGACTCGCGCACGCAGACGCCGTACGACGTGGGCAGCCACTTCGTCTGGATCGGCGAGCGCACGCGGCAGCTCGACGGGGCCCACGTCGAGCTGTTCAGCCGGATCCGCAACCCGGTCGGCGCCAAGCTCGGTCCGGCGACCACGCCCGACGACGCGATCGCGCTCGCGGGGCGGCTCAACCCGGACAACGAGCCGGGCCGGCTCACGTTCATCACGCGCATGGGCGCCGCCCGGATCCGCGACGTGCTCCCGCAGCTGGTGGAGAAGGTGTCTGCGGCCGGAGTCGAGGTCGCGTGGGTCTGCGACCCGATGCACGGCAACACGTTCGAGGCGTCGTCCGGCTACAAGACCCGGCGCTTCGACGACGTGATCGCCGAGGTGCAGGGATTCTTCGACGTGCACCGTGCGGTCGGCACCTGGCCCGGTGGTGTCCACGTCGAGCTCACCGGTGACGACGTCACCGAGTGCGTCGGCGGCGGCGAGGAGCTGGCCGAGATCGACCTCGGCAACCGCTACGAGTCGGTGTGCGACCCGCGGCTCAACCGGGTGCAGTCGCTGGAGCTGGCGTTCCTGGTCGCGGAGATGCTGCGCAAGGCCTGAGTTCGTTGAGATGCGCCTCCGGTCCCTTCGAGATGCGCCTCCGGACGGACAGCAGGCACATCTCGACGGTGCTGGAGACCCATCTCAACGGACTGGTTGGATGAGTGCATGATCGACCTTCGTTCCGACACGCTGACCCGTCCGACGCCGGCGATGAGGCGCGCCATGGCTGACGCCGAGGTCGGCGACGACGTGTACGACGAGGATCCCACCGTGCACGCGCTGCAGGAACGGGTGGCCGGCCTCTTCGGCAAGGAGGCCGCCCTGTTCACACCGACCGGGTCGATGGCCAACGTGCTGGCGCTGGCGTCGCTGGTGGGCCCCGGCCAGGAGGTGATGTGCGAGGCCCGTGCCCACATCCTGCGCGCCGAGCTCGGGGCGCACGGGGCGTTCACAGGACTGACCAGCCGCACCTGGTCGCACCCGCGCGGACAGGTCGACCTGCCCGCCATCGAGGAGATGTACGCGCCCGACATGGGGCCGTTCTTCGTGCGCACGACGGCAGTCTCGGTCGAGAACACCCACAACTTCGCCGGGGGAGCAGTGCTCCCGCTGGCGGACCTGCAGGCGCTCCGGGCCTGGGCCGACCGCGTCGGCTGCGCGCTGCACATGGACGGCGCGCGGATCTGGAACGCGCACGTCGCCACCGGCACCCCGCTCGAGGCGTACGGCGCGCTCACGGACGCGCTCGCGGTCTGCCTGTCCAAGGGGCTCGGTGCGCCGGTCGGCTCGCTGTTCGTGGGCACGCAGGAACAGATCGACGAGGCCCGCGTGCGGCGCAAGCGGATGGGCGGCGGCATGCGCCAGGTCGGCGTGCTCGCCGCGGCCGGGCTGCACGCGATCGACCATCACCTCGAGCGGATGGCCGAGGACCACGAGCACGCCCGGCTGATCGCCGAGGCGTGCGGCGTCGACCCGGCCACCGTGGACACGAACATCGTCGTCGTCGACGTGCCCTCCGCGCCGGACCTGGTCGCGGCAGCAGCCGAGCAGGGCGTGCGTGTCGGCGCCGTCGGCCCCCGCCGCGTGCGCCTGCTCACCCACCTCGACGTCAGCCGGGACGACGCGGAGCGTGCGGCGAAGGTGCTCGCGTCGCTGCTGTAACGCGGATCCTGGTCCACCCTCGGCCCCACCGTGGGCCTTGCCGTCCGGCGTCGAGCGAGAGCACACTCGACAGGAGTCGCCGCCGAGTGCGGCGCGGGGAGGACCGGTGGCAGACCACGACCCGCAAGCGCAGGTCGCCTCGGTCGAGATCGCGCGCCTGTCACGCGACCTTGCCGACGTCAGTGAGCAGTTCAACGCCACCAACGAGGTGCTCGCGGCGGTCGGCCAGTCGGTGGGCGACCCCGACCGGATCCTGGTCACCATCGTCGAGAGCGCCCGGCGGCTCTGCAAGGCCCAGGCCGCCTCCCTCTACCTGTTCGACGGCACGTACTACCGGCTGTCGAAGTCCGTCGGTGTGTCCGACGAGCTCGCGAAGTACCTCGTCGAGAACCCGTTCCTCCCCGACCGCAACACACTGGCCGGCCGGGTCGGGCTGGACCGCAAGATCCTGCAGATCCCCGATGTTCTCGCGGACCCCGACTACGGGCGCCGCGACATCGTCGAACGCGCCGGCTTCCGCACCACCATGTCGGCCCCGATGATCCTGGACGACGAGGTCGTCGGGGCGATGTCGCTGTGGCGCGACGAGGTGTCGCCGTTCGACGACCGCGCCAAGGCGATCCTCGGAACGTTCGCCGGCCAGGCCGCGATCGCGTTGAACAGTGTCAACCTGGTGCAGGCGCTGGAGACCAGGACCCAGGAGCTGGCCCGCAAGGTGGAGCAGCTCGAGGCCCTGAGCGAGGTGGGGGAGGTGGTCAGCTCCAGCCTCGACCTCGACGAGGTGCTGGAGACCATTATCGAGCACGCCGTACAGCTCTCGGACACCGACGGCGGCTCGATGATGGCGTACTCGGAGCAGGACCGGTCCTTCACCGTGCGCTGCGTCTACCAGACCGAGCAGGCCGTGATCGACAAGCTCCAGGCGCTGCGGATCAGCCTCGACGAGACCCTCGTCGGCAGAGCAGCCAAGGAGGGACACCCGCTCTTCGTCGAGGACCTCGACCAGGCCGTGCTCGACCCGCACCTGCGGGTGCTCCACGAGAGCGGCTGGCGCTCGGTGGTGGCCATCCCGATGCTCCGCGAGGGTGGGATCGTCGGCGCCCTCGTCATCCGCCGACGTCGTCCGGGCGGCTTCTCCGAGGAGACGCTCGAGCTGCTGCAGACCTTCGCCGGCCAGTCCGCGCTCGCCATCGTCAACGCCCAGCTGTTCCGTGAGGTCGAGGGCAAGAGCTCCGAGCTCGCCGTGGCCAGCCGGCACAAGTCGGAGTTCCTGGCCAGCATGTCCCACGAGCTGCGCACGCCGCTCAACGCCGTGCTCGGGTTCTCCGAGGTGCTCCTCGAACGCATGTTCGGGGAGATCAACGAACGCCAGGAGGAGTACCTGCGTGACATCTGGTCGTCCGGCAAGCACCTGCTCGAGCTGCTCAACGAGATCCTCGACCTGTCCAAGGTCGAGGCCGGCCAGATGGAGCTCGACTACTCCACCTTCGATGTTCGCGACCTGCTCGAGCACTCGTCGTCCATGCTCCGTGAGCGCGCGATCGCGCACCGGCTCACGCTCGCCGTCGACATCGCACCGGAGGTCGACCTGATCGAGGCCGACGAGCTGCGCTTCCGGCAGGTCGTTCTGAACCTCCTCTCCAACGCTGTGAAGTTCACCCCCGACGGTGGTTCGGTCCGGGTGCACGCCTATCGCGAGGGCGGTGACATCGCGGTGACTGTCACCGACTCCGGCGTCGGCGTCCCCGAGGTGGACCAGGAGCGGATCTTCGAGTCGTTCCAGCAGGGCGGCCGCGGCGCCGCGAGAGAAGAGGGCACCGGGCTCGGACTGACCCTGTCACGCCGCATCGTCGAGCTGCTCGGGGGCCGGATGTGGCTGCGCAGCGAAGTGGGGGTGGGCAGCACGTTCGGGTTCGCCATCCCCGCGCGTTTGTCGCCGGACGACGACCACGACACCGCGACCACGACGGACGCCAACCAGATCGGAACCGTGGTCGTCATCGACGACGACCGCCCGTCGGTGGAGCTGCTGTCGGCGTACCTGAGCGGCGTCGCCGCCCGCATCACGAAGGCGCGCGACGGGCCGATGGGCCTGGCTGCCGTGCGCCGGGTGCGGCCCGACGTGGTGCTGCTCGACATCCGGCTGCCGGGCATGGACGGCTGGGGGGTGCTCCAGGCGCTGAAGTCGGACGCCGCCACGGCGGACATCCCGGTTGTCATCGTGTCGATCCTCGACGAGAGCGCGAAAGGTGCCGAGCACGGCGCAGCCGGGTACCTGGTCAAGCCGGTGGGACGCGAGTCGCTGTTGTCGGTCCTGGCCGGCATCGGTGCGATGGTTCCGGCGTCGGTGGCCGCCGGGAACAACGAGAGGAGTGAGGCGCCATGAGCGGACACCGGATCCTCGTGGTCGAGGACAACAGCAAGAACCTCAAGCTGGTGCGCGACGTCCTTCAGTTCGCGGGGTTCGAGATCATCGAGGCCACGACGGGCGAGGACGGCGTCGAGCTGATGGCCAGGGAGCATCCGGACCTGGTGCTGATGGACCTCCAGCTGCCGGGAATCGACGGCGCCGAGGCACTCCGCCAGATCCGCGAGATGCCCGACATAGGCCAGGTACCGGTCCTTGCGGTGACCGCGTTCGCGATGGACGAGGACCGCCGACGCGCCAGCCGGGCAGGTTTTGACGGGTACGTCGAGAAGCCGATCAGCGTGCGGGCGCTCGCGGACCAGGTCCGAGCCCTTCTCGCACCTCGGGCAGCTTCATGAGCCAGGAGCTGACCGTGCTCGTCGTCGACGACCAGCCGCCCAACCTTCGACTGATGGAGGCGATGCTGAGCCCTCGCGGCCACCAGGTGGTCACCGCCGCCTCCGGAGAGGAGGCGCTGGACCGCCTGGCGGAGAGGTCGGTCGATCTCGTGCTCCTCGACATCATGATGCCGGGCATCGACGGCTACGAGGTCTGCGAGCGGATCCGTGCCAACCCGGAGACGGCCTTCCTTCCGGTGGTGATGGTGACCGCCAGCGGCGAGGACCAGAAGGTCAGGGCCCTCGAGGCGGGCGCGGACGACTTCGTCACCAAGCCGGTGAACCGGGCTGAGCTCGTCGCGCGCGTCGCGTCGCTCGGTCGGGTGAAGCGCTACCACGACACGATCGTCCGGCAGGCCGGTGAGCTCCAGGCGTGGAACAGCGAGCTGGCGAAGCGCGTGCAGACCCAGGTCGAGGAGCTGGAGCGGATGGCCAAGCTGCGTCGCTTCCTGTCCCCCCAGCTCGCCGAGCTGATCGTCGACTCGGGTGACGAGTCGTTCCTGGAGAGCCACCGGCGGGAGATCGTCGTCGTGTTCTGTGACCTCCGCGGATTCACCACCTTCGCGGAGTCGAGCGAGCCGGAAGAGGTGACGACGGTCCTGCGGGAGTACCACGACGCGCTCGGCGACCTGATCCACCGCTTCGAAGGGACCCTGGAACGGTTCACCGGCGACGGTCTGATGGTGTTCTTCAACGACCCGGTGGCGTGTGACGACGCGCCGCTGCGGGCGATCCGGATGTCGCTGGCCATGCGAGACCGCGTGCAGGGCCTCGCCGGGTCCTGGAGCCGGCGAGGCTTCGACCTCAGCCTGGGCATCGGCCTCGCCCAGGGCTACGCGACGCTGGGGAGGATCGGCTTCGAGGGCCGGTTCGACTATGCCGCGATCGGTAGCGTCACCAACCTTGCCGCCCGGCTCTGCTCCAGCGCGGAGCCGTGGCAGGTGCTGGCCCAGCACCGCGTCGTCGCCGAGGCGGGCGAAGCGGTGGTCTCGGAGGAGCTCGGAAGCCGTGACCTGCGTGGCTTCAGCCGACCGATCCGGACCTGCAACGTCCGCGGCCTCGACTCGGCGCGGGTGACGTCATGACCTGGAGCCCGGCCTCGCACGATGCCGTCGCCGAGGCGACCCGGCGGCCCCTCGGTGAGCTGGACGAGTCCGAGCGCTACGAGCTCTTCGACCGGCTGCAGGCCCGGTTGCCGCGGGCTTGGGAGGCGGTCCGGATGAACCACGCGGACGAGTCCGTGGTGGTCGTCCCCTCCGTCACCAGCGACCCGAACGTTCCGAATGCGGGCAGCCTCAACCAGGCCTACGAGGAACGCTTCCTGTTCCTGCTGCTCCTGCTCAGACAACCCCAGCTGCGGATGACCTACGTGACGTCGATGCCGATCTCGCCGACAGTGGTGGAGTACTACCTGGCCCTCCTCCCAGGCGTCATTCCCAGCCATGCCAGGGCGCGCTTGAGCCTGGTGTCCGTCGGCGACTCGTCTCCGTCGCCGCTGACCGAGAAGCTGCTGGCCAGACCACGCCTCCTGGGCCGGATCGCGGACACGATCCCGAACCCGGAGCGCTCCCACCTCGTGCCCTACAACACCACGGAGCTCGAACGTGACCTGGCTCTGATCCTCGGCATCCCCATGTACGGCGCGGACCCGCGCCTCGCAGAGCTCGGGTCGAAGACCGGATGTCGGAGGCTGTTCGGCGAGGTCGGTGTGCAGTACCCGGTCGGGGCCGAGGAGATCCGCACCCCCGACGACATGGTCGAGGCGATCAACGACATGCGCCGGCAGCGTCCGGGACTGTCCACCGTCATCGTCAAGCTCAACGAGGGCGTGTCGGGTCGGGGGAACGCCGTCGTCGACCTCTCCGGGCTCCCGGCGGAGGGTCCGGCCGACCGCGAGCAGGTCCTTCAGCGCATCATGCAGATGCAGCTCGAGTCGACCACCACCACGCTCGAGGCCTACCTGGCCAGCTTCGCCGAGATGGGTGGCATCGTCGAGGAGAGGATCGTCGGCGAGGAGATCCGCAGCCCGAGCGTCCAGCTGCGCGTGACCCCGGCCGGCGTCGTCGAGCTGTTGTCGACCCACGACCAGCTCCTCGGCGGCGCAAGCGGTCAGAGCTACCTGGGGTGCGCGTTCCCGGCCGACCCTGGTTACGCAGGCACCATCGGCACCCAGGCACTGGCGGTCGGTGAGCGGCTGCGCGAGATGGGCACGCTGGGACGCTTCGCGATCGACTTCGTGGTCGTGCGCGGCCGGGACGGCAGCTGGGCGACGTACGCCATCGAGCTCAACCTCCGCAAGGGCGGCACCACGCACCCCTTCCTGACCCTGCAGTTTCTCACCGACGGTCGCTACGAGGGTGACACCTGCCTGTTCCGGACCCCCGACGGGCACGAGAAGCACCTGGTGGCCACCGACCACCTGGAGTCGCACCTCCTCCGCGCGCTCAGCACCGACGACCTGTTCGACATCGTGGCCCGGCACGGACTGCACTTCGACCAGTCGCGGCAGGTCGGGGTGGTCTTCCACATGATCAGCTCGCTCACGGAGCATGGCCGGGTGGGGCTGACAGCGGTCGGGGACAGTGCGTCCGACGCGGCCAAGCGGCACCGGCAGGCCGAACGGATCCTGCTCG
>Ga0207691_10003793_pt1 | contig 14668 bp, 22 predicted proteins | sample KBSM13metaG_FD_184327 | JGI IMG/M metagenome (GOLD analysis project Ga0207691, IMG submission 184327) | Miscanthus rhizosphere microbial communities from Kellogg Biological Station, Michigan, USA - KBS M1-3 metaG (SPAdes) (version 2) | ecosystem: Host-associated > Plants > Roots > Rhizosphere >... | reverse complement strand
TCACGATTGACTCGAATCGAGGCGACATCGAAATTCTGCGCGGGGGTCTGGGCTGATAGCGACGAACCGACGACGGCGACTGTAGCGGCAAAAACGAGGGATCGCATCACGAATTTAGCATCTTACATTGTGTAAGACGTGTCCAACCTACCGCTGAAACCTTTTCGGGCGTTCGGTGTTTATTCGTAAAGTCCAGCATCACCTCGTATTCGCCCTCGAAGGAGCTCGAAATGGTGCGGCACGTGGTCGGAGCGTTTGTCGCGATTCTCTTTTCGGTCGTGGGACAGGTACAAGCACCACCGCCGAAGGTGGATGTGACGGGAGCATGGGACGTGACGATCACCATGTCGGGTGGCTCGGTGTCCGGTCTTGCGGTCCTGAGTCAGGACGGACCCAAAGTCACGGGCATGCTTGGGCCGGCTCTGACGGACATGTTTCCCATCGAGGGGACATGGGAGGGAGACACGCTGATCATCCTGGCACGCCCGCGCACCGGGCGCACCACGGCGTTTACGACGTGCGAGTTGACGGGCACTCCCGAACGGATGACCGGAACGATCGACACCAACAAAGGGACGATCGAATTTGTCCGCAAGAAGCGAGAGGGCAAGTGAGCAAGAGCCACGCGGTCGAAGCGGCTTCACCCTGGTGCGGCGGACGTCTTCACCTTTCCGGGCCGATAAGTAGCAAAATCCTGTACGTGAAAAAGCCCCCGACGTACGCGGGGGCTTCTTCTTCAGGGTGCCGGGCCAGGCGAGTTCGTACAAAAACTTGGGAGGAGCAGATTGATGTCGATCGGTTTGAGAGCGGTCATCATTGCGCTGGTTATTGCGGGAAGTGTCGGCTGTTCGGAGCGCGTTTCCACGAGCGAGACCAAGGAGGCTTCGATTAGCGAGACCAAGGGCGCTTGCGCGGACATCCACAAGTCTCAGGTGTGTACCTGGGCGAAGATGCAGGGAGAGACACTGCTGGAGGTCGGTGCGACGGTTCCAATCGGAAGCATCGAGAATGCGCCGGCTGATACGCCGATGGTGTGGCCACCGGTCCCGGTCGCCACCCTCGACATTCCCGAGGTTGCGCGGCAAAAGAGTGGCATGACCAATGTGACCGTGTTCTGGGAGCCCCACGGGCATCCGACGCCCACCTTCCTCACACCGCACTTTGATTTTCATTTCAACGGGATTTCGTCCGCGGAGCTGACCGCTATTGACTGCAAAGACCTGACGAAGCCGGCCGCACTCCCAGCCGGATACGCGCTGCCGGACTTTGACCTGCCACCGGATATGACCAAGATGATGGGCGTGAAGACGATGGTCGGGCTGTGCGTACCGAAAATGGGAATGCACGCAGTGACGACTGCGGATGTCGAACGCAAGGAGCCGTTTCAGGGATCTATGATCGTGGGATACATCGTTGGTAAGCCGATCTTCTTCGAACCGATGATTTCAAAGGCGCTGCTGATGCAGAAGCAATCCTTCGATTTTCCGATGCCAGCCGTTCCCGGCTGGACGGGCCCGCTGGCGTCGAAGTTCCACGCCGAGTATGACGCGCAAAAACAGGAATACCGGTTGATCTTTTCCGACTTTTCTGCCGGCAGCTGACAGGTGGAATGAGCCGGTCACGAATCAGTAACAATCCTTCGATAGCGTGCAGCGTGAGATGAACTCAGCCACAAAAATCATGCTCGCCGCGCTCGCGGTCCCCGTAGTTCTTGCCGCCGCGGCGCCTCAGCGTGAGACTGCCGCGCGGCCGGTGTTCGAAGCCGCCACGATCAAGCTGTCCACTGGGCCGTCCCGGGCGAACATCGTCACGCAGCCCAGTCCCAACCGCCTGTCCATCCCCGGGATGACGCTGATGGCGCTGGTCTACGCCGCCTACGGGGACGGCGGGTTCAACACGTCGATGAGTGTGAGGGGCGTCAAGCCGGACTGGGCGAACCAGACGGTGTACGCCATCGAGGGCTCGGCCGCGGCGCCGGCCACACCGCGGCAGATGCGGCTGATGCTGCAGTCGCTGCTCGAGGAGCGGTTCGCGTTGCGACTGCACGATGCGAGCGACACGGACGCCGCGATCGGCGACGTGCTGACGCTGGTGGTGGACCGGACCGATGGGAGGCTTGGGCCGAAGGTGAAGCCGTGGGACGGCACCTGTCCCGCGGTGGTGCCCCCGATGGTCATGCAGGCGCCGCAGCGGCCTCTGCAGCGCGTGGGCGATCAGCTGGTGGTGGGACCCGCCAGCGCAGCGGACGATCCGGACCTCCCGTATTGCCCGACCGGCTTTCGGCCCGGTGGCATGCGGATCGATGGCGCCACCATGTCGACAGTGGCGCAGATGCTCTCGCTCCCGCCGGGACGGGTGCTGCTGAACACGATCACCGTGGATCGCACCGGGCTGACGGGCCGCTACACCCTGGATCTGGATTACCTGTTCACCGGATCAGCGCCGCCGCCGGACTTCGCAGGGCCGTCGTTGTCCACGGCCATCAAGGAGCAGTGGGGATTGCGGCTGTTGCCGGGCAAGGCGCGCCTGAAGCTGCTGATCATCGACAGCGCGCAGCCGCCAACGCCGAACTAGGGGAAGCGGAGGGGACGGAGGAAACGGGTTCACACACGCCCCCGTTTCGCCACAGGTGGTGTCCAATCCCTGCGTGTCCAGGCCACCGCTGATCCTCGCGTCGTCGCTCTTTGCCGTGACGCTGATCGCGCAAAGAGGAACCGACTTCTCAGGTAGTTGGGCGCTGGACGAGACACAAGTTCGTCCCGCTCCCGACATTCCGCAACGGCTCGTTGTTCAGCAACCAGTCACGTCGACCAACGCTCGCGGAGCACCGATGCCGCCTGCGTATCTGACGCTCAAGGTGACGCGGGTTCTGGGCGACGTTGTTCAGCAGGACGAATACCGGATTAGCACGATCGGTGGGACAGTCGGCGGGCTGCCTGGCCCCTCCGCTGGCGGGAGTCGCTACGAGGTCACGTGGCGTGGTGATTCGTTGTGGATCTATAACGAGAGCTACGGCCCTTCAGGCGCGAACATCCGGCGGCGAGGGGAGATCTGGCGAATCGATGAACTCGGACGCCTGGTTATCGAGGTCGAGACCCGGGAAAAGGACGAGGCGGTCGTGACACGGACGCTCGTGTATCGCAGAGAAAAGCAGTAAGGAGCAAACGGCGTACGCCTCTTCTCACTTCGAAGAGTCACGGCTGCATTTGTCGCTGGTAGACAACCACTTGACGGTAGCTGCAGGCGGTGCTGCTCAGCGAGCCATCCGGCCATTCGACGGTGAAATTCCGCCAGATCGTCAGCTCGCCATGGCTCACGATGTAAACGTCGCGATGGACGTTGGTAGCGCCCCTTTTCATGGGGGCCATTACCCGCACCGTGGCGGCAAGCCAGCCCGCGTCAAGCGCTGCAGTCGCGACGGTCTTGTCCTTCAGCGTCACAGGGCTTCCGTCGAGCGGCAAGAGCATCTTAGAGCGGTCGGACTCAACATTCACCCCTTGCGGGGAGATGCTTATTCGCATGATTCGATCGTTCTGATCAGCCAGGTCGCAAGAACCACGGAGACCCTTAGTCGGGTCGTATATCCAGACACCGCCGAGACTCGTGATCTTCTCCGTCAATGTGATGGGTGTGCTGCTGATACCTTGGCCGAACGACCCCATCGGGAGGCACACGAGAATGGCGATGACGATCAGAACCGCTCGTTTCATGCCACCTCCGGTCGCCATGGTCCTCCTCTCGTGTTACCGAATGGTTACCGCCCTAATCGGCTCTCGCACAACCATCTCCCTGGCAGCGCTCGATGCGCCGCCGGAGTTCCGCAAACCGAGGGTGGGATGGGAGCAGCTAGCGCGCGCGAAATCGCGTTCTGCACGTTGGCCGAGCAAGGCTGCATTTCTGCCAGCCGGTCGATAACGCCGCGAAGAATGAAGCATCGAACGCTGCTGATCTGGTTCGCGCGCAAGCGCGGCGTGCTGCGCTGACTGGTGTTGTGTACGTGGTCAGTTTGGCGTCGGTCGCTCGATGTGATCGATCACAACAGATGGTGAACGTACAGTCGTCCGCTCCAGTTTCAGACCCAGTTGCTCTTGTAATGCGGTGAAGACCGAAGGCAGATTGTCTGAGTTCGTTGCCTGCGCGTCGAATGTTTGGTCTGAGAACGTCAGCTTGAATGAATAGAAGCCTTCGAGGCCCGTGTGGTCTTCGATTGGCTCGCGAATCATCCCGTCGAGCCGTAGAGCCGATAGAAGGCCCGCTATGGTCATCCCTCCGGCGTAGGTCGTGTGGCTAACTCTCATGGTTGAATTGCAGTGGGACATGAGCAGCCGTTCGGTCTCTGCGCTGACCACTCCTTCCACCCTTCCGCGTCGCCCAGCATCCTGCGTCTGGCCGCCCTTTTACCGTTACGTCGTAACGTTCTGAATCGGCCCACGATGGCAAACCTTTGACTTCGGCAGGAGTCGCCACTGGATAGGCAAGCAGCACCAGGAGGCGGGCTGGTATCCAAACCATTCTGATCTCGCCCCTGGGCGTGTTCGCAATAGTGCCGCTGGTGGAAGGCATTGGACCGATGTTGCGCTTGATCGACGCCACGTCAAACACAGGAGCCGATTCTTGTGCGGCGAAGGGCAGCGCGGTGGCAACGAAGACGATCAGCAGCGCGCCGAGGCGAGTCATAGCTCGCAGTCCTTTCTTGGTGGCTAATCTGGGGTCGGGAACTCCACATTGTCAACCACTAGGAATTCGATACGCCCCTTGCCGGACTCCAGCTTCAGGCCTAGTTGTTGTTCTAACGCCACTAACAGCGGCGGACCTGTTGGCGATGGTGCATTCGCGGACGCCGACAGCGGACGTGCATCGTATGTCAGATCCCAGTCGTAGCGGCCAGTAAGGCCGGTGCGATCGTCGACGAAAGGTCGATCGCGGGTCGTGAGTAGCGGCAGAAGGGCGGCCAGCGGTTGACCTCTGACGCGGTCCCTCCTCTCCAGCGGCGAATAATCACCGCAGGGCTCTCCAGCCTTCGGAAGCGCGGACAACGTCAAGTCGCCCTTCCCTAAGGCCTCGGCGGCCGACGCCAACGTCTCCTCTCCAGTTGGGCAAGACAGCGTTGACCGTTTCAGATTCGGACCAAGCCTTCCGTCAGAACGCGCTAGCTTCAACACAGAGATGTCTACTTCCCGCATCTCCCTGTGAACCTTCAATCGAAATCGCTCTATCAGCAGAGTTTGTAGCATTTGGTTCATCTGAGCCGGAGTCGCTTCAGGATTCTCGGCCTTCGCCACGATGTCGAACCTCCGAGACAAGACCGACGAGGGTCCGCCGACGATTCGCCAGCCATCCAGCAACGCATCAAGGTCGTATGCGCGAGCGATCAAGACCCGTACTGGACTGGAGAGGAAGAGACGGCCAACGGCCTGCCTTTGCAGCGACGCCAACACGTCGAATTTCTCAGGACTCGGTTTGACCGACGCAACCTCGAAGCGCAGCGTATTTTGTGTGGGGTCCTGCTGTGCGTCCAACGCAGAAAAGGCCGCGACTAAAACGACGCCGAAAATGAGGGCACTTCGAGGCACGAGCAACTCCTCTCGGATTCAATTCTCGGTCGGCCGTTCAAGGCTATCGATGAAGAGCGCCGGCAATTGCGCGCGCGAGGATACTAGTTTCAGCCCCAGCTGCTCTTCGACCGCGACAAATACCGACGGCACCGTGCCCGGAGTGGACGACCCGCTCACGTCACCACGAGTACCAAGTTGCGCGGACGAGGCTTCGAGCGTAAGAAAATACGACCCAGTCAGGCCGGTCTTGTCGACAACCGGTCTCGCGGCGAGCCCGCGCAACACGAGCGGAAGCGCTGACACGGGTATTTCTCCCTCGACGCGTGTGCCCGCCTCCCGCATTCTGCACTGCGGAATCGCGCCGGCGGCTGACACGGGCTCCGGCGGTGGCGGGGTTTGTCCGGCGGCGATCGCCGCCTGCGCTGCCGCCCGTCTTTGCGCCAGGATCGCGTCGCAGTCACGCCCCACTTTCTTCAGACCCGGACCAAGCCGCCGATCCGACCTGGCGAATACCAAATCGTACGCGGGTACTTCTCGCGTTCCCATGTGCCATTTCAGCTTGAACCGCTCAATCAGCAATGCACGCATCATGTTTCGGCGGTCGTCGACCGTCGCGTTCCGTCGACCTTGAACCACCGAAGTACTCACGTCAAAGGTGTCCGAAAACGCCCAGCTCGGCAGGCCGACCATATCGCCGCGAGCATCCCCGAACGCGACGGACAGTAGGGACGTGACCGTCACCTTCGTCATCGTGAAGGCCCCATCGGGACGAAAACGGGTCGAGGGCGTGGCGTCGGTTTTCTTGTCGATGCGTATCGAGACGACATCGAGCGCGGGCGTTGTCCGATCGGGAGCTTGCCCATAAAGCGCCGCGGCGAAGGTGAAGACCACGGCGACACCGAGGACGAAAGCCATTCGCGGCATGGGCGTTCTTTTCAGCGCGGATTGTACTAGTACGTTAATACAAGTCAAGCGAACCCGTTAGAAGATCAGCCGCGGACGCGGCGGGCGGTGACTCAGCGGTGCCGGGCCGCAGTTCGTCATTCGCGCAGCTTGAATTCGAGCTCGATCCGGACCCGCACAGCAACCGGCACGCCCTGCCTCAACCCTGGTCGGAAACGCCATCGCGCTGCCGTCGTCCGGGCCACGTCGTCCAGACTGTACCGGTCGAGCGAACGGATGACTGCAACGTTCGTCACCCTTCCGTCAGGCAGAACGACTGCGGTCATGACAACGGTGCCCTGAACTTTTCGTCGCAACGCGTTCGCCGTGTACTTCGGTTGCGGGTTGAAGACGACGACAGGGCTCGTGACATCCTTGCCAATGTTGTAGACAACGATGGTGCTATCACTGTCGCGTCTATCGTCGCGCGGCCGACTGATTGGGGCAGTGTTGATTGGGGAAGCGCCGACTGTCTTCTTGACAGGTTCGCGCTCGACGAGGCGTGCGAGTCTCGACCCAAGCGAATTGACTCCGTCGGCGACCGATCGAGGCGCCTGGGGATGGGTTCTCAGGGCGTAGACGCAAACGAATCCGACAAAAGCCAGCGCCGCGACTGCCATCCCGGCGAAGAGCGCGAAGGCTTGAAACTGGCTGTGATGGTCGCCTCGGTCCTGAGTGAGTTGCGCCGCCTCACACTGAGGGCAATGGTCGATACCGTGCTGCCAGCAGCGGCTCACGCCGCCAATTCTCCGCACTCACGGCGGCACTTTCAATGACAAGGTGGGGCCGGATGCGTCCCCTGACAGTCTGCTTCGAGCGGACTACAATTCTCGCGCCGCGTCTTCGTCCTCGACGTCCGAAGAGGGACCATGAATTTCATGTCAGCAAGCTTCGTCATCGTCGCGCTCGGCAGTGGCTTGAGCGCATGCACGGCCGCCGGTCAGGGAAGCGCCGGCAATGCCGTGACGCTGCAGGCCCAGGACTACATCGACATTCGCCAGCTGATCGACGGCTACTCCGCCATCCTCGACAACTGTACAAACAACGGCAACACCTACGCGGACCTGTTCACCCCCGATGCGACGTTCGGCGTGTCATCAGAGTGGGGCCGCGGCGCCAAGATCTGGTTTCGCGGCCGGGAGCAGCTCCGCGCCGCGGGCGGTGGAGGCAAGGACGCGTGTCGGCCCCCGCAGCGGTATCCGGAATACCACATCGTCATCAGCCCGGTGATCACGCCTGCTCCCGGCGGCGCGACGGCGACGTCGACGTTGCTCACTATCAGGAACCAGACCACGAAGCAGGGTGATGTCGTGCATTGGGAGGGCGGCTACGAGGACAGGTTCGAGAAGGGCGCGAACGGCTGGCGTTTCAAATCGCGGGTGCACGTGTGGCCCGAGATCCAGTGGACCGACAATCCAGCGGACATGCCGCCACGGGATCTCGAGAAGGAGTAGCCAGCGGCGAGCGGCGATTTCTACCAGGGCGACCGCTCAGGGATACAGCCAGCGGGCGACACCTCTCACGACCGTTCTCCTGCTGGACGGGATCAGCAGGGCGGGCACGACGCACACCATTGCTGCTGCGGCGAACGCGATGATCCGGACGTCCTGACCGGCAGCGGCGAGCCCACCCTCGATGAGCGGCGCGTTCACCGCCGCGACCAGACCCAGCACCATCGCGACGACGATCGTTCGTGCCACTTCTCGCCTGAACCGTGCCTGCTCGAGCCGTACGAGCACCTTCAGACGAAACATCGCGTCACGCGCCGGAGGTCCGTCAGCGTGCAGCGCGGCAGTCAGCCGCGTCTCGAGGTCGGTCATGCGCTCCCTTCGATCTCCTTCAGCAATCGCTCACGCCCCCGCAGGACATGTGACTTTACCGTGCCGAGCGGCGCTCCAAGAATCCCGGCCGCCTCCGAATGGGAGAAACCGCAGACCAGGCAGAGTGTCACCGCGGCACGTTGTTCAAACGGCAGCGCCTGGAGCGCCCGCCTGACCGCGAGACGGTCCTCCATGGGGGGCGTCCCGGCGCTCTCCGGCGACCGTCCTTCCTGGTACGTGGTGTCGCGCGATCGCTGTTGAGCCCACGATCTCTGGGCCCCCCTGGCCTTGCGCCACGCGATGCCGCACAGCCAGCCGCGCACGCTCGCCTCGCCGCGAAAAGACCGGGCGTGCGTCCACGCGGTGAGAAAGGTTTCCTGCGTCATGTCGTCGGCATCGGCCTCGTGTCCGAGAAGCCGCCAGAGGAACGCCCGTACGGCCTGCTGGTGTCGATCGACGAGCCGGTTGAACGCCAGTTCCGATCCGTTGCGAATCGCCGTGACGAGCGCGACGTCGTCATCGGTCATCGATAGGGCGTGTAGTACGCGCCCACAAGTCGGGCTGTCATGCTCGCCGCAAAGTACAACCCGACGAAGATGGAGACCATCACACCCGTGCTGGCCTCACCCAGGTCGGTGTAGCGCCACCAGACGAAGCCGAAGAATCCGGCGGCGAAGACCGCGTCGGCCGCCGCGTGCGCGAGGAAGCTGCCGCGTGTGCGGGGCCGGCCGAGACGGTCTTCGTTAGCCGCGGGAGGGGGTGCCTTGGGGAATCCGGATACCGACGTCAGCGCCTGGATCACGGACGAGGGAGGTTCCTCGCCCCGTTCAGCGTAGACACGCAAAACGTCGAGCGCCCTCGTGCGTGTACGGTGATCGAACCACGCGATTCCCACCGCAATGGCGATCCCGGTCCCGAAGACGAGAACAAAGAACAGGAAGCCAGCGGCGTGCTCTGCAATCATTCGTGCGGCCTCAGCGTGTGATGCGGACGCCGGTGTAGGGTGCCTGAGCAAACCCGCCCAGGTCCACCGTGCCGGTGAATGAATCCCCCGATACGACCCCCGTGTAGGTGATTACGAGAGCGCCGTCCGGCGTGGTCACAGTCCGTTTGAACGAGAACTTGTTTCCGTCCAACACGATATCCGTGCCTGCCCCCGCCTCGGGCGAACCCTCAGGGCCTGGCACGACGAGCTGTGCGGTAATCGTGTAGCCCTTATCAGTCTTTGTGACCGTGAGCGTCTCGGAGACGTCACCGCCGGACGTTCTGGCCGTGGCGGTCCACTCGCCGAGGAATGACGGCTCCTGGGCAGGCGTCGCCACCCTCGGCGACGCGACCGCCAGAAAACAGACCATCGCTGACGCTGCCTTGATTCTCATCGTTCACCTCACCTCGATCGCCTGTCACGGCGTTCCAACCTATGTCGTCGCTGGGAGGCCGAATGGATTCAAGAGCCGAAACTATTTCGGAGCCCGCCTGCGATGCTGGCGACACATGGTGGCGCCGTTCATCCGCCGGGGCAGTTCGCCGTTGCCTGGTACTCGTTGCAAGCGCTGGTCTCCTTCCACGGTAAAACCGCTGTCCCGGCCGCAGTGGAGCAACAGCTCCTTCTCCGGTGGAAGAGAAGAAGGCCGATCCCTGACTCGTGGGACACTACGCGCGTCGCGACCCACGGAGGGCAGAAGCCATGCGAGGACCTATGAGAACGGCGACGGCGCTTCTGGGTGTCGTGCTCGCCGCGGATGCACTGCAGTCTCAACCTGCGCGACTCGCCTTCGACATCGTGTCGGTCAAGCGCTCGGCGCCCGACGCGGGCGGCTCGATGGTTGGCGACGGTCGGGGTCAGTACCAGGCGATCAACGTACCCGTGCGCGTGACGATCACCAATGCGTGGAACCTGCGCGACCATCAGATCGTCGGTGCTCCGGACTGGCTCGCGCGCGATCGCTTCGACATCGTCGCCAAAGAGCCCGACGGCACGTTCACCGATGAACAGCGCCGGCTGATGATGCAGGTACTGCTGAGAGAGCGCTTCAAGCTGCAGGCGCACCTCGATACGCGCGAGATGCCGCTCTACAACCTTGTGCTCTTCCGGGCAGATCGCCGTCTGGGACCTGAGCTCACGCCGACCGCGGTCAACTGCGCGGCGCTGCGGAAAGAGCGCGCCGCCGGGGGCGCCGCGCCGGCAGGTCCAGCGAAGCCGGTCACGAGCGTGGACGAGCGCGTGCCGTGCAGCCAGCGGATGTTCTTCGGCCCGCAGGGCGTGACGATCAACGCCAGCGGACGGACGCTCGATCAGATCGCGACGATGCTGGGAACGTACGCAGACCGAACTGTGGTGAACAAGACCGGCCTCACGGGCGAATACGACATCCTGTTGAAGTTCAGGCCGGAGGCCGGCGGGCCGATGGGCGGCCTCGCGCCGCCGCTGTCCACCTCGTCGGACCCTTCGGCAGACCTGGCCACGCTGAGAGTCGCGGCCCAGGAGCAGTTGGGGCTCAGGCTCGAATCAGCACGCGGACCGGTGCAGGTCCTCGTCATCGACAGCATCTCGCCGCCCACGGAGGACTGAGCGCCTGATCGGGTCAGCGCCCGAACGCGCTGCAGCCATCCTGGTGGTCGGTACAGAACGCGGGCAGCGTCTTTACGTCCAGCGGTTCGCCGAGATAGACATAGCGGACCACTTTGCGATCGTACTCGAGCGCGCTCGCTCCGGATTTGACGACGTCGTTGCCGATCCTGACCGTCTCCTCGAACGGAAAGTAGTTCATGATCGTCCTCGGCGGCCCTTTCGCAAAGTTGTGCCGGAACCCCAGCGCATGGCCGACCTCGTGCGCGACGACATACCGCCAACGGTCATTTCGCTCGTTGAGCCCGCCCTCGACCATCTGCGGCCGGAGGAAGATGCTGGCGTGCAGGATCTCTCCTGTGAGCGGGTCGCTCTGAATGTGCGACGTTGACGCGCGATCTCCCTCGGGGACCCACTGGATGACGTTGTAGTCGGGGTTCGGCGCGGTCACGCCCGCCGGCGCATCGATGACGTGCAGCAGTGGCGTACCGAGTGCTTTGTTCCAGTAGTGAACGCCGTCGCGCACGGCCTCGCGGTAGGACGCCGGAATAGCCGACGACAGCGCGAACACGATCGGCTTGTGACTGTCGAACTTCATCGCATACAGGATGATCCGTCCCGACACGCGGCGCGGGTAGGTTTCGTAGAATCCGAAGTGGTCGAGGCTCTCGAGCTCGAACGGCTCGAATGCCTCGTTCGGCCGATACGGGCTCAGGTAGTAGTGCACGACGACTGAAGCCTTGCTCTCGTCGAGGCCCTGCTGTGCGAGGACGAGCATCCGGCCGTCGTGCAAGACCTTCAGCAGCTGGCGGTCGGTCAACACGATGAACGAATCGTCCTGTTCCTTGTCGGAACGGCCGTAATAGTCCTCGCCCGTGCGGTCCTCCTGCCGGAAGACGCGGTCGAACCCGGCATTGAAATCGACCGCCAACGTGCGCGTGCTCTCGCCTCGAATCGGAATCCTGGCGAGCACGCGGTCCGGCAAGCCCTTGCCGCGGTGTTTCTCGATCATCTTGAGCGTGTTGCCATGACGCACAAACGTCACGATGCGACTGCGGCTCGTGTTGAAGTCCTCTCGACTGTCGGCTTGTTCGTAGCTGGTCTGCAGCAGGAACTCGCGGCCGAGGTCGGCTTTGTCGATCGTCACGCTCCTGTACGCCACCGGGTCGGCCAGGCTCAGGACCGCGACGAGCGCGAGGAAGATGGGCTTGAGTGTCATCGGTTCGTTCGCCAAGCCATCGAGCGTTACACGATCACGCTAAACGTCTCTCGGGTGTCGCGCCAGGCGGTTTCGGCGAGAGACCGTATAACACCCTGTTACTTCTTTTTACCTGAGCTGTCACCTCCTTTTCCTCGTCGTCCGGCAGCCTCGTCGCTTCACCCAGGGGCTCCGTTGTCCGACGTGGCGGTAACATACGAACAGGGGTGGGGATGGTCGATCTGAAGGATGCCGTGAGTCTGCTGCGGGCGAAGCGGCAGGAGCTGATCGATCAGCTCGATGCGGTTGACAAGGCGCTCGCAGCCCTGAGCGGTCTCGCGGGCACTGTCACCATGGCGCCTGACGCGAATCATCCGGAGGCGTCAGAACAAACGTCGAACACCGTACTTCCGACGCGGGTCAATTCACCGCGGACCTTGACCGACGAGCACAAGCACGCCTTGAAGGAAGGCAGGCGAAAGGCACGTCATTCGAAGGATGCGGCTGCAGGCCTCGCGAGGGAGATCACAGACCCGTCGCCCGGACTGGCGTCCGGGTCACGTGCGGGCGGTCAGTTGCCCCGACTCGTGAAGCGGACAAAACCCTAGGCCGGGGGCCCGGCTGAAGCCGGGCACTACAACTAGGGTCCGGCTGAAGCCGGACACGACAACGAGGGGCGCTGAGTGAAAAAGATCGGGTTTCTGTCCTTTGGACACTGGACGCCGTCGCCGCATTCCGAGGTGCGCACCGCGTCCGACGCGCTACTCCAGTCGATCGACCTGGCCGTCGCCGCCGAGGAACTGGGCCTCGACGGGGCCTACTTCCGCGTGCATCACTTCGCGCGGCAGCTCGGCTCGCCGTTTCCGCTCCTCGCCGCCGTCGGCGCGCGCACGAAGCGGATCGAGATCGGGACGGCTGTCATCGACATGCGTTACGAGAACCCGATGTACATGGCCGAGGACGCGGGCGCGGCGGACATCATTGCCACCGGGCGCCTGCAACTCGGCATCAGCCGCGGATCGCCGGAGCAGGTGATCGACGGCTGGCGCTATTTCGGCTACACGCCGCGTGACGGCGAAACCGCCGCGGACATGGCGCGCCACCACGCCGAAGTCTTCCTCGAGCTGCTGAAAGGGCAGGGCTTCGCTCAGCCCAACCCGCGGCCGATGTTTCCGAATCCGCCGGGGCTGCTGCGTCTCGAGCCCTATGCAGAAGGATTGCGCGAACGGATCTGGTGGGGTTCGAGCTCCAACGCGACGTCCGTATGGGCTGCGAAGCTCGGCATGCACCTCCAGAGCTCGACGCTCAAAGACGATGAGAGCGGGGAGCCGCTGCATGTTCAGCAGCGCAAGCAGATCGAAGCGTACCGCGAGGCGTGGAAGGAAGCCGGACACCAGCGCGAGCCGCGCGTGTCGGTGAGCCGCAGCATCTTTGCGCTCGTCGACGACCGTGACCGCGCGTACTTCGGCCGCGACGGACGCGACGAGGACAAGGTCGGCTACATCGACGCCAATACCCGCGCGATCTTCGGCCGTTCATACGCCGCGGAGCCTGACGTGCTGGTCAAGCAGCTCGCGGGCGACGAGGCGATCGCAGCCGCCGATACGATCCTGCTGACCGTGCCGAATCAGTTGGGCGTGGACTACAACGCCCACGCGATCGAGAGCATCCTCAAGTACGTGGCTCCCGGCCTTGGTTGGCGCTGACAGCTGCACGCGAGCGCGTTCTGCTCGGAGTTGATCCCGGGCGAGGCCGAGCCGCCGCCCGATATCGGAAGCAGTCAACCAGGTGATCGTTGACCATACCGATCGCCTGCATATACGCATAGATCACCGTGGACCCCACGAAGCTGAATCCACGCCGTTTGAGATCTTTGCTGAACGCGTCGGATTGGGGCGTCGTCGCGGGGACCTGACGCGGCGTCTTCCATCGGTTCTGCCGCGGCCGGCCGCCGACGAACTGCCAGCAGTACGCGTCGAAGCTTCCGTATTCGTCCTGTACCGCGAGAAAGGCGCGCGCGTTCTTCACCGCGGCGGCGATCTTCATCCGGTTCCGGATGATTCCCGGATCCGCCGTCAGCCTGTCGATCCGAGCCTCCGAATAGCGCGCCACCTTCTCCGGATCGAATTGGCTGAAGGCGCGGCGGTAACCGTCGCGCTTGTTCAGCACGAGCGACCAGCTGAGTCCCGCCTGGGCGCCTTCGAGAATCAGGAATTCGAAATGTCTCCGGTCATCGTGCGTCGGGACGCCCCACTCGCGGTCGTGGTACTCGCGCATCAACACCTGGTCGACGCCGACCCATGAACACCGCTTTGGCTGTCGATTCGGCATATGTCTCTGTAACCTGGCCCGGCGACTTTACGTCGACGGAAGGGGCAGGCATCGGGTGTTTATCCTCTGGTCATTGTGTCCCGAGCCAGTACGAGGCTTGGATCAGGATCCGGCGGCGTCGCGCCTCCACTGCATCCACGCCAGCCAGATGACGAAGGCCCGCAGGGGAAGAGGCCAGGCGTCGGGCAGATCCGCCTTTGCCTCGCGTGTGAACACGGTGGTGCGTTCAATCGATCCGATTTCCGTGGACCCA
>Ga0207691_10003790_pt1 | contig 14676 bp, 11 predicted proteins | sample KBSM13metaG_FD_184327 | JGI IMG/M metagenome (GOLD analysis project Ga0207691, IMG submission 184327) | Miscanthus rhizosphere microbial communities from Kellogg Biological Station, Michigan, USA - KBS M1-3 metaG (SPAdes) (version 2) | ecosystem: Host-associated > Plants > Roots > Rhizosphere >... | reverse complement strand
GCCAGTTTGCCATGCAAAATGTTTTTTTGGTATTCATACAACTCAATACCATTGCGCAAAAGCCAATCGTACATCCACCGTTCCGCATTTTTTGAAACTACAACATCTGAAATACCGCTTGCAATTACCTTTATATCTACACCTCGCCTTGCAGCCAGCTTTATTTGTCTTCTTATTACTTTGCCCGGTAAAAAATAACTGCATAATATAGTTACTCTTTTTTCTGCGTTGCGCAGCATGTGAACATAAGTAGACGAGATTTCATTTTTCCGCCTTACCCAATCATTACGTCGCATACGTACTGCGACTTTATCTGCTTCGTCAATTGAAAATTTACCGGTCATTCCTCCACAAGGGGCTTCCGGTAAACGCACCGGGAATCCACTCCAGGTTTGCCAGCAAAGCCTGCATAACTCACCGGCAATTTCTCCTTCTGCATACAATGCAAAATCGAGCCATGCCGGTATTCCCTGTATATCATTGTAACGATCGGCGATATTAATGCCGCCCGTTAATGCATATATCCCATCTACCACCGCAACCTTATGATGCATACGCCTGCCAAAATAAAAATGCCTGCTTTTTAATATCGGTTCAAAAAAACGGAAATGAATTCCGCTCTTTTCAATGTCTTCAATAAACGATTTTTGTAAAAATTGAGATGCGTAACCATCAACCATAAGATAAACAGTCACATTTCTTTTGGCTGCCCTTTTTAACGCTTCTGCTATAAATGTACCCGTTTCATCATTATTGAAAATATACACCTGCAGTTGAATACTTTTTTTGGCGCTATCAATGAGGGATTCAAGCCGGTCAAAATATTCTTTGCCACCTCTTATGAGGCTGATTTTATTTTCGGTAATAAAATTATTTCCAATTCTTTTCTTTCTTAACCGCATATCATCGAGTCGCTGCCGGCTCCAAAATTATCTATATTGATACATCTCCCGCAACGTTTGGCGGTTTATTTTTCCTTTCCCGTGGCCTGGTATAACATTTAAGTGAGGTTTACCCGTTAAAATAAATAGTATTGAAAGGTGATTTTCACATGGCTATCGCCGGTATTATTTATAGCAAAGCAAAAAAATTTGATCTATTAAACGAATTAATGCCTTTAATGAAATGAATAATGAGGAAGTCGATGGCTCCTTTTTTGGGAATAGCGGCATTATTATGAGTGCACAGTGCTGATGATTTTCCCGGGTTGGTATTTTTTCTCTGTTCGAACAAGATTAATTGATAATACCGCGACCCACAGCATATAAACACCGATATTGATGCGTTCCCAAACACCGATCCATGGTGTCGGGAGGTTTTTATCAATATTTGGTGATTGAAGACCAGTGAAAATGCCCGCGATAACAAGTATTGCTAAAGTAATTATAGAATAATTCCGGAATCGTTTTCCCAATGAGGCTGCACCAAATCCAATTATAACCATCATCATAGGAACTGTCACTGCCGTAAACACAATATGCAATGCATCGGTAAGCGATTTTTCTCCTGCCGCAAGTGCGACACGCTGATGCATAGGTGGCCAAAACAAACCGATGATTGCATTAATAACTAACAGCATTCCCACCATCCTGAGTTTGCGGTTTTCTGAGGCGACCTGCAGGATGCCCCATCCGAATGCAATTACGAATAGCGAATAAAAGGTGACGATTAAAACCCAAAAGGATCTTGTAGGTGCCCCAATCGCCGATAGTTCGCTCACCGTTTGTGATGCTGAATCATATCCCGGGTAAAACAGCGGGCAAAGAATGTTCAGACCTACATAAAGCAGTGATGAAAATAACCCGCTCAATAGCAGAATTTTTTGAATTGTATTCATGTGTTTCATTGATGGAAAAGTTCGCGTAAAAGCAGAAAAGAGAAGGTGAGAAATGTTAACAGGGGATCTGATTTGAATCAGGTGATAAGCACCCTGGTCCGGCGTTTTAATTTATAATAGAAATCCTAAGAACGCAACTTAATAAAAGCATAAAAAAAGTCCCGATTAACCCGGAACTTCTTGCGGTGAGGGAGGGATTCGAACCCTCGGTACAGAGTTACCCGTACGGCAGTTTAGCAAACTACTGATTTAAGCCACTCATCCACCTCACCGGCGGCGTCTTTATGAGAGGGCTGCAAAAATAGCCTGCGAAATGGGAAATGCCAAAAAGAAAATAGTGAAAATAACGAGGCGGCCGAACAAAAAAAAAGCTTGGCAAGAAGTGCAAAGCTTTAAAAATTTATAAGGTAGCAATAAGAATTACATGGCAGCCAATTGTACTTTTTGTTGAAGTTCCAACACATTTTCACGAAAGACACTATCTGTATCCATTAAATCTTTTACCGTTTGGCATGAATGAATAACAGTGGTATGATCACGGCCACCGAAATGTTCTCCAATCGTTTTTAATGAATTTTTGGTAAACGCTTTAGCGAGGTACATCGTTATCTGCCGGGCCTGAACGATCTCCCTTTTACGCGTTTTCTGCAGAAGCTTATCATAAGACACATCAAAATAATCGCATACCATACGCTGAATGGTATCGATTGTTATCTCTTTACTTGACGATTTCACAAAATTTCTTAACACTTTCTTTGCCAGGTCCAGGTCTATCTCCCTTCTGTTAAGCGAAGATTGTGCCAACAAGGAAATAAGCGCTCCTTCAAGTTCCCGTATGTTACTGTTGATATTATAGGCAATATATTTCACAACTTCCTTGGGCATTTCCAAACCGTCAATTTTCATCTTCCTTTCCAGTATCTCGATACGTGTTTCATAATCAGGAATCTGAAGATCGGCGCTCAAACCCCAGCGGAAACGGCTCAGTAACCGTTCCTGTACGCCTTCCAGGTCTTTCGGCGGCTTATCTGATGTCAGCACCAGTTGTTTACCCGATTGATGCAGGTGATTGAAAATCGCAAACAGCGCATCCTGTGATTTTTCTGCTTTGGCAAAAAACTGAACGTCATCAATAATCAGTACATCGATAAGCTGGTAAAAATGGATAAAATCATTTATCGCGTTATTGCGACTATGATCCATGAATTGATTAATGAATTTTTCTGAACTCACATATAACACCACACGGTTGGGGTGACTCCGCTTTACTTCATTGCCGATGGCCTGGGCAAGATGCGTTTTACCTAAACCAACGCCACCATATATAACTAGAGGGTTAAATGAATTTGCTCCAGGTTTTTCAGCCACTGTTTTGCCGGCCCGGCGGGCTACCCGGTTACAATCACCTTCAATAAATGCGTCGAATGTATAAATGGGATTTAACTGCGGGTCTATCTGCATTTTTTTCAGACCCGGAATAACGAAAGGATTCTTTACAGGATTATTTATGACTAACGGGAAATCCATTTCATTATTTGAAAATGTTTTAAAACCCTGACCTGGAAGATCCATTGTTAATGGCTTACCATTGCTGCTGCCGCTGTCTACCATTATGCGATATTCAAGCGTTGCATCTTTACCTAATTCTCTCTTCAAAGTCTTTGCCAATAAATTTACATAATGCTCTTCGAGGTATTCAAAAAAAAATTGGCTGGGTACCTGTATGATCAGTGTATTGTTTTTTACAGATACAGGTTTAATCGGTTCGAACCATGTTTTATAATGCTGCCATTCAACAATATCTTTGATGATCTTCAAACAATTCGTCCAGACTTTTTCAGCTTGTTTCTCCATTGCCTTGTAAGCAGTTTTACTTGTCCCTTATTTATATTGATTTAGTTAAATTTAGTTTTTCACGGTCGTGGAAAAAAAATTGAAAGGACGGCGAATATCTATAAATCTTTTCTAAAAAAAAATTTTTATCGTTCCCTTTTTTAAATAAAAAAAGAACCAAAAAAAATCATTTCAATTTTTCAAATTAATTGAAAAAATTCTGATAAAAATTATGTGCTTCAGGTAAAAAAACTTATAGAATAATTATGTCCCCTGTCTCAATTGCTTCGTTTGAAGTTAACGTTTTTTACAATCGAAAAATTAATTATAATAGAAAAAATATTTGATCTTTTTCATAAAAAAAAATAAACCACCGGATTTAAAAAATTCATCAGCAAGAGATACAAACAATTATAAAGGCGGTTTCTCTTTTTTATTTCATCTTTGCAAACATTACAGGATAAAAACCTGTCCCGATGCAAAAAAATATTTCATTCAGGCTGCTGCCGGCAGAAGCCGCAGATGAATCGGCAGTAAAAAGTTACATCGCTGCAGCAGAAGCAACCTTACTTTCATCCATAACGGGCTATACTATTCTGAAACATTCAATCGATGCAAGAGGTAAACAGCCATGGATCAATTTAACCGTACAAGCGTTCATCAATGAACCATATATACGTCGCCAGTTAACGCCAATACAATTTAAAGATGTAACCAATAGTACGCACCGCGTTATAGTTATAGGTGCCGGACCTGCAGGTTTGTTTGCTGCACTGCGATTATTGGAACATGGTATCAAACCCGTCATTCTCGAAAGAGGAAAAGATGTAAAGGCGAGACGAAGAGATCTTGCGACTCTAAACAAAGATGGTGTTTTAAATCCGGAAAGCAATTATTGCTTTGGCGAAGGCGGGGCCGGCACATACAGCGATGGAAAATTATACACCCGCAGCAATAAGAGAGGCGATATAAACCGCATCCTTGGCCGGTTTGTTCATTTCGGGGCAGAAGAAAACATTTTATACGAAGCGCATCCTCATATCGGCACTAACAAGTTGCCTCATATTATAGCTGCTATGCGTGAAAAAATAGTCGGTTGCGGAGGTGAATACCTGTTTGAAAAAAAAGTAGTTGATTTTATAATAAGCAATGATACAATTAAAGGAGTAAAGCTTTCTGATGGATCATCTATAACAGCAAATGCGGTTTTATTGGCTACAGGTCATTCGGCAAGAGATATTTTTCATTTTTTTTATAATAGAAAGATAGTTATAGAATCAAAACCTTTTGCGTTAGGTGTTCGTGTTGAACATCCGCAGGAGATAATTGATAAGGTGCAATATCATTGTACCGTCCGGGATAACTTTCTGCCACCCGCCTCTTACAGTTTGGTGCAGCAGGTGAATGGTAAAGGCGTTTTTTCATTCTGTATGTGTCCCGGTGGAATAATAGCACCTGCTTCAACTTCGTCAGGAGAATTGGTCGTAAATGGATGGTCGCCGAGTAAACGCAATAATCCTTATGCAAACAGTGGTATTGTAACAGAAGTACAGCAGGGTGATCTAAAAGAATTAAAAGATTTTGAAACAATATGCGGTGAAAATAAAAAATTGCTGAATACTGAATTAGGCATGATGTATTTTCAGCAATACGTAGAGCGAAAAGCGTTTTCGGCCGGAGGAGGAAAATATGTTGCGCCTGCACAACGGTTGATTGATTTTACCGAAAATAAATTATCTGGTTCCTTGCCTGATTGTTCTTACCTGCCTGGCATTCGTTCTGCTTCATTAAAAGATGTGTTACCTCCCGGTATTTTTCAAAGCCTGCGACAGGCGTTTAAAGAATTTGGTAAAAAGATGTCTGCAACATCCGGAGGGAAAGGATATTACACAAACGATGCAGTCCTCGTTGCTACAGAATCCCGCACATCGTCACCCGTTCGCATACCGCGCGACAAAGAAACACTTGAACACCCGCAAATAAAAAACTTATATCCTTGCGGCGAAGGCGCTGGCTATGCTGGTGGTATTGTAAGTGCGGCAATGGATGGTGAACGCGTAGCGGGTTTAATAGTTGGAAAACTGACTGGATTAAAAGTTGACTGAGTGAACATACCCTTGTCGACTTGTTAGACGTAGACCTTTCGGCTTTAATTCTGTAAGTTTTGTTTTGCTATCAACATTTTCTTTTCAATCAATTCATTCCTGCGATACACGTTACATTCTTTCCTTAATGCCTTTCTGAGCTTTTTATCAAACGGCTGTGATAAGATGGATGAAAGGTCGGGTTTGCCTGCATCTACCCAGGCTGTATACCAGAAATCGGCAATCTGGTTTGCAGAACGAAGCAGTTGTTCGTTGATGCTTTTTCCCAATCGTTCATTATAGGCTTTTGCAAAAGCACGCGTATAAAATCTTCTTTCTTTTCCCCAGCGGACCTCTTTAAAATATTTTGTCGAATCCGTGAATCCCTTCGATACCTCAATTTCCACTGCAAACATTTCTTTCACCAATGCATGAGATTGGCGAATAGTTGTCCAGATAGCTTCTTCAGGATTGGAAAGATAAACAGCCTCGTGACGATTGTGTAAAGTATATTGATCCAACACGGCCTCAGGCACACTGGTTTCCCACAAGTCGTGCATCCCCCGTTGGCTTGTTAATTGACCATCATAATTTATAGACGTATGCAAAGGCACATGTGCGTCGCCGATATAATGACCCAGATCAGTGGCATAAAAAATAATACTGTCACGGTTGCCGGACTTAAACGCATTGGCGAGCCTATTTTTAACAACAATAATTTGATAGGGGAGGTAGCCATATTTCACCAGGCTGTCTTTGCCATATTTCTGTATCGCTTCGGTTTGATTCATTGGCATTTTCCATGCTGCAGAGTCGCCAAAAGCTTCAATGTCTATAAAGTGTTTTGGTGCTTCTGTGCTGTCAATGCTGCGCCGCTGATCGGGTCGGGGAGCATTCCGTGCAATTGAGTCCTTATTTTCGTAAAAGAACGGACGCATGGATTTGGGCAATTGATAAATCGCCAGTTGGTTCACCGTGCGGTGAACTAAAAATCCCCAACTGCAACAAAAAAAGGCGAGCACTGAAACTACGATAACGGTAATCCTCATTTTTTTCATGTCATGTCCCTGTTTATGCGGCGAAATTGCGTTAAAAATCGATACGTCAGCTTTACCAAATTGTTTCGATGCTTTTTGTAACATCTTCCTGCGCCTGGCGACAAATAAAGGCATCCAATTCAATAACACCTGTCGGTTTACTTCATGATAGTGACCTATATTTGACAGATTAATTTTCGTATATGGCCCTACTTGAACTGCATAATCTGAAAAAATATTATGCTACACAAAAAGCTGTAGATGATATCAGCTTCTCGATAGAAAAAGGCAGCATATTCGGACTTTTAGGTCCGAATGGTGCGGGAAAGACTACCTTATTAAGAATGATAACCGGTATATTTTTTCCTGACGAAGGTAATCTTATGTTTGATGGACGCCCGTTTGATCCCATCAAGGATATCGGGAATATAGGGTATATGCCCGAAGAAAGAGGCCTTTACAAAAAAATGAAAATTGGTGACCAGGCTTTATACCTCGCGCAATTAAAGGGACTTTCGAAAGCGGAGGCTATGAGCCGTATCAAAGAATGGTTTTTGAAATTTGAAATGCAAACCTGGTGGAATAAAAAAGTAGAGGATCTTTCAAAAGGAATGAGCCAGAAGCTGCAGTTTGTTACCACCGTATTACATTCACCAAAGCTGATTATACTGGATGAACCGTTCAGTGGTCTTGACCCTGTAAACGCCAATATGATAAAAGATGAGATTTATAAATTATCACAGCAAGGCGCAACGATTATTTTCAGCACCCACCGTATGGAACAGGTGGAAGAAATATGCGATCATATTGTGCTGGTGAATAAAGGGAAAAAGATACTTGATGGCTCTGTACAGAAAGTAAAAAACGATTTTAAAGAAAACCTGTTTAAAATACGATTTGCAAATAGACTGATGCCTGAACACCTGGCAATTCATCTCTTTGAAGTGATAAAAACAGGCGAGCAGGAATTGGTGCTTCGAAAAGATGCGGCTTATTCCAACAATGACATCCTTCAATATTTTATCAGTAAAGGGCTGGCTGTTGAATCATTCAATGAAATACTTCCTTCCTTAAATGATATTTTCATAAAACTGGTAGAAGGAACACCTACCGCCCGCCAATTTCAACCTCTCACCGCTTAATACTTTTTTCTTATGAATAAAATCGGCCTTGTCATACAACGTGAATACCTGACCCGTGTTAAGAAAAAATCATTCTTAATTACAACGATACTGGTGCCTCTTATCATATTTGGATTTTATGCAGCAATTATTGCTGTATCAATAAGTGATAGTTCGGAGTCTGCAAAGGTTGCAGTGATTGACGATGCCGGGCTTTTCAAAAGTCCCGGTCAAAAAGATAATATTATATATACCGTTGTCACGAATGAAACGGAGGAATCTTTTAAATCAAAATATAAAAAAGAAGGGTACAAGTACTTTTTATACATTCCAAAGGTTGACATAAATAATCCAAAGGGAATTAATATTCATAGTGAATCAAGTGTCAGCATTTCAATAAAATCAAAGGTTGAAAAGATCATCAACAATGCTCTTGAAGCGAAGCGGCTCGAAGCTGCAAACATCAAAGCAGATCAATACAAGGCGATCAATGCGGATGTAAGCATCGGCAACCCGTTGGATTCAGGTAAAGAAAGCGTTACTACAGCGGCGACGGTCGTCTCAGGCGTATGCGGTGTTCTTATTTATATGATATTAATGATTTACGGCACCATGGTGATGCGCGGCGTTATGGAAGAAAAGATAAGTCGTATTGCTGAGGTAATCATTAGTTCTGTAAAACCTTTTCAACTGATGCTAGGGAAGATTATTGGAATCGGTATGGTAGGCATAACTCAATTTGCCATCTGGCTGATCCTGATCTTTGCCTTATTGAACATCCTGCCTTTTGTGTTCCCGTCTATGGCGGAGCATGCAACGCAGGCCGCGTCCGCTTCCCAGGCTAATTCTGCCGCTATGGCCGGTAATCTGGGCGCTTCTCTACGTGCCTTGCCGTTAGGATTAATTGTAGTTTGTTTTCTCTTTTATTTTATGGGTGGTTATATCATGTATGCTTCCATGTTTGCGGCTATCGGTAGTGTGATCAGCGAAGACCAGCAGGAGGCACAACAACTGGTGTTTCCCGTTATCATGCCCATTGTTTTTGGATTTATAATTATGACAAAGGCAGTAACTGATCCAAACAGCGGCCTTGCTGTATTCGGAAGTTTGTTTCCACTCACGTCACCTGTAGTAATGATGGCTCGTATTTGTTTTGATGTGCCCGCCTGGCAATTGATCACTTCTATGGTATTGCTGGTACTCGGCTTCTTATTTTTCACATGGCTTACTGCAAAAATCTATCGTACCGGTATTCTTCTTTACGGTAAAAAGGTAACGTGGAAGGAAATGATTAAATGGCTGGGACGGAAGGCGTAAAACGAAAAATTCGAAGCTGTGGGCTGTAGGCTATAGGCTGGAAGAATGCTCATAATGGAACGCAGCATAGCATTGAGTAAGCCAGGAAATGTTCCCAATCACAAAGTCACTCCAATCATTTGATTGGTACTTCTGGCTAATGGCCTACAGCCTATTGCCTATTGCTTGCTTTAATCCGCCATTTGTTAAAAATTTCCTTAAGAATAAATTCATATTTCTTAATACGAAATCAGTCGTATATTTGATACGAAGACATTCGTTGATACTTACATACCTTAAATTATAAACCATGAAATCGACGACATTGAATACAAAACGGCTGGTATGGATTGTTGCCGTTGCTGGCCTATGCGTTACATTATTTGCCTTTGGACAAAAACACCAAAAACAGAAAACACCGTTTCCGCAAACAAATAGCGACACGATACCAAAGAAAAAAGAGTTAAAGGTCAGGGACCTGGACGAAGCACTTGATGAGATGGATCGGGCAGAGATTGAAGTAAACATGGAACAGTTGAATGCAGAATTAGCGAAGATCGGACCCCAGATAAAAAAAGAGCTGGCCAACGTAAAGGTAGAAATGGAAAAAGCCATGAGAGAAGTTGACAGAGCTGAAATAAGTGAAAAGGTGAATATGGCGTTAGAAAAGATTGATTGCGAAAAGATCAACGAAGAAATAAAAGCGGCTTTTAAAGAAATAGACTGGGAAAAAATCAACAAAGAACTGAAACAGGTGAAAGAAATGAATCTTGACAAGCTGGATATAAAACTGGAAAACATAGACGCAGAGTTGAAGAGAATAAAACCTGAGCTGGAAAAGAATTTGGAAAGAGCAAAAGACGGAATTGAAAAAGCCAAAAAGGAATTAAAAGAATACAAATCCTTTATTGATGGATTGGAAGAGGATGGACTGATCAACAAAAAAGAGGAATATACCATTAAACATAGAAACGGCGAGCTGATCATTAACGGTAAAGTACAGCCGGAAACTGTATATAATAAGTACCGCAATTTTCTTGAAAAACACAAAACATTAACTATTGAAAAATCTGACGATGATTTCAATATAGATGTTGATTAAGACGCTTGCCAAAATTGTAGCCATGAAAAAAGAGGTTGCCGGATGTGCAACCTCTTTTATATTTAGAAAGGATGATTATAAGTTAATCTGAAAAATGGAATGGCGTCGGCACAAGATCAAAATCATTATTTTGAATCATCTCAATATTCATCTGGAAGGATTCGTCGGTTTTGATAATGATTTTTTCTTTGACTACTTTTTTGTAACCGAGTTTTTCAAAAACGAATTTATAAGTGCCGGGTTTAAGGTCATCAAACGCGTAATTACCATCTTCATCAGTAGTAATTGCTTTTTCTTTTTTGGAAAGTAAATAGGCGGTAACATTTACTTCGCTCATTGGTTTCTTGCTTGGCGATTCGGTTACATAACCATTGATATCATTCTTTTTTCCGTTACCGGGTTCATTACCGGTAGCGTTTGCCGCACCGAACCCAAATACGGCAAGGCAAATAAGCAGCAATAATTTTGATTTCATGTGAAATGGTTTAATGCCTGGTTACTTGGCATTGATGGTTTTCTTTCCTCCTCTGTTTCATGGCTGTTTACAAACTAAAATTATATCTTTTTCACCGGATTCTGCAAAGCCTCATTAAACTCCTGCCACACTTTTTTTACTATTTCGCCTGCCGGTAAAATACTATCAAGGGAAGCACTTACCTGTCCTATTTCCAACTCTCCGTCATCCAGGTTTCCTTCAAACATTCCCTTTTTTGCCCTTGCCCTGCCCAGTAAATTTCTCAACTCTTCTACTGAAGCGCCTCTCTGCTCGGCATCTTCTACTTCTTTGTAAAATTTATTTTTAATTAACCGCACCGGGGTCAGTTGCTTCATTGACAACATTGTATCGCCTTCTGCTGCATGGATAACCGCGTTCTTAAATTGAACATGCGATGATGCCTCTTCACTCGTTACAAACCGGCTTCCCATTTGAACACCCTCCGCACCCATCACCATCGCAGCCAGCATCTGCCTTCCCGTGGCTATTCCACCCGCTGCTATTACCGGAATTTTTACTGCTTTCTCAACCAGCGGAATTAACACCATTGTCGTCGTTTCCTCCCTTCCGTTATGTCCGCCGGCTTCAAAACCTTCTGCGACCACAGCATCGCAACCTGCTTCTTCTGCTTTCTTCGCAAACTTGCTGCTGCTGACTACATGCACAACCGTAATTCCTTTTTCTTTTAAAACACCGGTCCAAGTTTTCGGGTTACCTGCACTCGTAAAAACAATCTTTACCTGTTCTTCGATAACAGTGGATACATGCTTGTCAATATCTGCATATAATAAAGGTATGTTTACGCCAAAAGGTAAATTGGTAGCGGCTTTACATTTCCGGATATGTTCCCGTAAAACATCGGGATACATGGAGCCGCTTCCTATCAACCCTAATCCTCCTGCATTACTAACAGCGCTGGCTAATCGCCAGCCGCTGGTCCATACCATTCCCGCCTGTATGATTGGATAGTTTATGCCAAAAAGTTGTGTAATCCTGTTTTTAAAAGGAGTCATTAGGCCTTAGTCGTTAGTCAGGAGTAAAGATAGAGGATAGTTGGAAAGGTTATAAGTTTACGGGTTTACAGGGCGATTGTATTGACAAAAAGCCTCGTAGCAGGAAGACCAAAGGGCGTTGTTACGTAATACAAATCTCCAGATTCAATTTTGATTGAAACAGAAGATTTGCTGTTCCTTCAAAAACTTGCTAAATCAGTCCCGCCAGCTCAAGGCTTTTCTTCTTTAGTTTTTTAATTTCAATGTCCTCGATAACCGGTTCGGGCAGAAGAATCAGGGACACGTTATGCTTGCGCCACCAATCATTGTTTTTTAATTCTTCAAAAGATAGGACGCCTACAAGATATTTCCGTTGTTCACCGGCATGCCATTCTTCGATCCATTCAAAATTTTCCCGGGGCACATGTTTCAGATCGTCAAAACTGACATATACCCGCAGGTAAACATCGCTGCTAAGCTGATGAGGTTTGTGATGATAGAGCTTTTTGTATTCGTAATGATATTGATAACGGAGTGCAGATATATCACTCAACACTGCCGAAGCAGTTGGAAAGCTTCCTGCACCTTTTCCGTAGAAAAATTGCTTATCCGCAAAGCCACTTTCTATTACCACGCCATTGTATTCATTTTTTACAAAAGAAAGATGGTCGTCATGCTTGATAAACTGGGGCAACACAAAGGCGGCCACTTTTCCGTTATTCAGTTTCTTCGCCTGGGCCACTAATTTTATTTCATAATTCTTTTCCCTTGCCACTATAGCATCATGTCCATTGATGTTTTGAATGCCTGTAAACAAAATGTTTTCAGGTGCTTCAAGAATGCCATACGCATGGGTCAATAAGAATGTCCATTTATTTACCGCATCATAACCTTCCACATCTAACTTAGGATTGCTTTCGGCAAAACCAAGTTGCTGTGCCAGTAAAAGCGCTTCCTTAAATCCCAATTTCTCTTCAAACATTTTTGTAAGAATAAAATTGGTTGATCCGTTCACGATGGCTTTTATGGAATGAAGAAGATCATTGTCATAATATTCTTCCAGGTTGCGGATAACCGGAATAGAAGCACAGGCAGCTGATTCATATAAAAAAGATTGACCTGTTTCTTCCTGCAGTTTTAACAATGCAGGAAGATGTTCTGCAATCATTTTCTTACTGGCGCTTACCACATCTTTTTTATTCTTTAAGGCGGTTGATACGATCTTAAAAGCCGCATTCGCATCATCAATCACTTCAACGATCACGTTGATGTCCGGATCATTCAGTAAAATGTTTTTATCCGTAGTAAATAGCTCTGCCGGCGCATTTCTTTTTTTCGAACCGTCTTTAATACAAACTTTTTTAATAGAGGCTTTGAGGGAGGGAGTTTGTTGTAATACTTTATAAAGACCTTCACCTACTACTCCAAATCCGAATAAGCCGATGGTTAATTGCTTGTGTGCATCCATGTATTGTAAAGTTTCTTAGTTTGCGTTGTTATCAATCCTTCTTCCTCACACTGAATAGACTATTCTTTTTAAGCCGTGCAAGATACATCCGTTCCATGAAAATAAAATGTTAGTATTGGTTACATCTTCACTTCCCATTCGTCTTCAATCAATTTCCAGTCATTGAATGATTCCGTACCACCGCGTGCTTTCCAGTCCGAATCGATTGTCAATTTCGAACTGATACCACCGCGCGGATTGCAGATCATTACCAATCGCAATCGTTGCGGTTCATAAACGGCCACCAGGTCGTCATAAATAATATTGATCAGTCTTTCGTAAGACACGACAATGTTTCTTAATTGAAAGACATAATGCTTCAACGATTTCAATTCAATAATTTTTTTACCCGGATAAAATGTGAGATAGATTGTAGCAAAATCCGGTTGTTCCTGCACACCCAGGAAAGTAAATTCGGGAATCTTTGTTTTTATTTCATACGCACCGGCAGAGGGGTTTGGTATTGCTTTCAAAATACTGCGGTCAATATGCTTATATGTTTTTACTGAATGATCCATAGTTTGAAAATTAAATAGCCGGCTCAATTGTTACTTGTTTCTTTTTTATCCGGGTTTGCTTTTTGATTGTTGCAAAGGCATTTTTTAAATCGTTGACCAGGTCATCTGCATCTTCCAGCCCAATGCTTAATCGTATCAAACTATCTGCTACTCCGGCGGAACGTCTTTTTGCTGCAGGAATCGTTTTATGTGTCATTTGCGCCGGGTGTGATAACAGGCTTTTAATTCCACCAAGGCTTTCTGCCAATTTAAAAAGCCCGGTACTCGTTACGAATGCTGTTGCCGCTTCTTCTGTATCGTTTTTTAATGTGAATGAAACAATGCCGCCAAAACCCTTTGCCTGTTTCGCAGCTATTTCGTGATTGGGATGCGACTTCAGCCCGGGATAATATACATTATCAACGGCAGGATGCTTTTCCAAAAACTTTGCAACGACCAACGCAGATGCACAATGCTGTTTTACCCGCAGGTGCAATGTTTCAATACCACGTATCACCAGCCAGCTGTCAAAAGGAGAGAGGATATTGCCGCAGGCATTTTGTAAAAATTTTATTTTATCACCCAGTTCTTTTTCTTTTGTAACCACTAAACCGGCAATAAGATCACTATGTCCGCCAAGATATTTCGTTGCAGAATGCACTACAATATCAGCTCCCAGCGAAAGAGGTTGTTGTAAGGCGGGCGAAGCAAAAGTATTATCCACGCAAAGTAAACAGTGGTTCGCCTTCGCGATTTTCGCGATAGCTTCAATATCGGATATTTTCAACGTTGGATTTGTAGGGGTTTCAATCCATATCAACTTTGTTTTCGGCGTTATGGCATTGAATACATTTTCTGCGTTTGTTGTATCCAC
>Ga0207691_10003788_pt1 | contig 14687 bp, 7 predicted proteins | sample KBSM13metaG_FD_184327 | JGI IMG/M metagenome (GOLD analysis project Ga0207691, IMG submission 184327) | Miscanthus rhizosphere microbial communities from Kellogg Biological Station, Michigan, USA - KBS M1-3 metaG (SPAdes) (version 2) | ecosystem: Host-associated > Plants > Roots > Rhizosphere >... | reverse complement strand
GCCATTTTCGTTTGGCATTCGGCATTTAGCATTGACACATGTCACTTCGCTGGGGCCTCCTGAGCACCGCCCGGATCAATCGGCTGATCATCCCCGCCATCCGCGCCTCGGCGCGGAGCGAGGTGACGACCGTGGCCAGCCGCACGAGCGAGCGCGGCGAGGCCTACGCCGCCGAATGGAAGATCCCCCGCGTCCTGGGCTCCTACCAGGCGCTCGTCGACGATCCTGAGATCGACGTCATCTACATCGGGCTGCCCAACAGCCTCCACGTCGAGTGGACGATCCGTGCGCTCGAAGGCGGGAAGCATGTTCTCTGCGAGAAACCGCTGGCACTCAGCGTGGACGAGGTCGATCGGATCAAGATCGCCGCGGCGCGTGCGTCGCGAATCGCGACGGAAGCGTTCATGTACCGTCACCATCCGCTGACCCACGTCGTCGAGCGCCTCGTCCGCAGCGGCGCGCTCGGCGCGATCCGCGGATACAAAGGGGCCTTCACCTTCCCGCTGACGCGCGAGAACGACGTGCGGCTCGACCCTGCACTCGGCGGCGGATCGCTGTGGGACGTCGGCTGCTACCCCGTCAGCTATGCCTGCCTGGTCGCCGGCGAGCCGCCGGTCGACGTCTCCGGCTGGCAGCAGACTTCGCCGTCGGGCGTCGATCTCGAGTTCGCCGGCATGATGCGGTTCCGAGACGGCAGCGTGGCGCAATTCGACTCGGGCTTCGTCGGTCCGTTCCGCGCGGAAATGGAAGTGATCGGACGGGACGGCGCGCTGCGCATCCACCGGCCGTTCCGCACCGACGACATGAGCCGTCTCTATCTGACGCGCGGCGATACCGTCGAGACGCTGCCGTTTCCCTCCGAGCCCGCCTTCGCGGGTGAAATCGCCGACATGGAGCGCGCCGCGCTCGACCAGGCCGCGCCGCGCGTGACGCTCGACGAATCGCGCCGCACGGTGGCGGCCATTACCGCGCTCTACCGCGCCGCGGCCAGCGGCTCAGTCGCCGCTGTGTAGCCGAGTCGGTGTCTTTCTTGCAGTTGTGATGGCCGGAGGCGAAGTGGCTGAAGTACTCGTGGAATTCGCTGAACCGGTTCGCAACGGTGACGGCAAGACTTACACGGCACGCGCGTGCGGCAGCGAGATGCCCGATGGCATGTGGCAGGGCTGGATCGAGTTCGTCCCCACCGAGGGAGAACCCATTCGTTCCTCGCGAGAAACCACGCAGCCGAATCGGCAGGACACGATTTACTGGGCGACCGGCCTGACGCCGGTGTTTCTCGAGGGCTGCCTCGCGCGGGCGCTGAAGCAGCCCTTTCGCCGGCTCGTCCAGCCGAGCCCGCGGCCGCACTTCGAAGGGCCGGCGCCGGCCGTCGTGACCGAGGACGCGCCCGAAGTGGAGAGTGTGCTCGATCCGTTCTCCGTCTACCGAAAAGGAGAATCGCTGCTCCGTCGGCAGCTCTCGGCGCTTGCGGGCTGGCACCTCGTCAATATCATCCGGCGCTACGGGCTCAGCCGTGAACATCCGGCGACGCTCAGCGCCACCGAACCCGGCCGCCTGGTCGAGCTGATCGTCGATGCGGTCCGTTCGTCGCCGGTCCAATCGCGCGCTTAGAGCAGCCTCAGCACTTCCGCTGGCGCTGCATTGGCGGCACGGCGTGCCGGAAGCAGGCACGCCATTGCCGCGACCGGTAACAGCACCAGCGGCGCGACGGCGTACGCCAGCGGATCCGCGGGCGAGATGCCAAAGAGCAGCCCGCGAATCGCCTGCGCCAGCAGCAGCGCTCCGCCAAGTCCCGCGCACAACCCGATCGCGGTGAGCGCAAGTCCTTCCCGCAACACCAGCGTCAGCAGCCTGCGCCGATCCGCGCCCAGCGCCGCCCGCACGCTCAACTCGCGGCGGCGTTGCGAGACCGTGTAGGACAGCACGCCAAACAGTCCAAGCGAGGCCAGCACCAGCGCCAGTGCCGCGAACGCGGCCAGCACCGCGGTCGAAAATCGCGGCTGCGCGAACGATGCCCGTACCCTCGACGCCAACGGTTGCGTCGTCCCGACCACCGTGTCCGCGTCGATCGAACGAACCGCCTGGCGCAGCGTGGCGGCCGCGCGCGCGGGATCGCCGTTCGTGCGGATGACGACGTCGACCTCGTAGCTGAGTGGAACGTCGCGCCGCGCCACCGTGTAGACCTCTGGCACGACCTTCTTGTCGGCGCCGTCCTTGAGCACGTTGCCGACGAGGCCGACGATCTCCGTCCTGTTCTTCGCGCCGTACGGCCCGCCCATGAAGGTGCGCCCGACGATGCGAGTCGAGTCGAGATAGCGGCGCGCAAACTCCTCGTTGACGAGCACCGGGTAGCGGCCGGGCTGCTCGTCGCTGCGGACGAAGAGGCGCCCGGCGCGCAGCCGCAGCCCGAGTGACTCGGCATATCCCGGCGTCACCGCGTACGACCACGCGCGCACGCGCGCCGGCTTGCCGCCGGACGATCCGGCCGGCAGGTCGAATGCCGTCAGGAACGTCATCTGGCTGAACGGCATCATGTTGCCGGCACCCGCCGAGACGACGCCAGGATCGGCGCGGAGGCGATCGACAAGCGCGGCGGTGAACCCGGCGACGCGCGCCGGCTCGGCGTTGGCCGGCGGAAACACCTGCGCCACGAGGACGTTGCCCGGCGTGTAGCCGGTGTCGACGCTGCTCAGTGCCCGGAAGCTGCGGCCGAAGAGGGCGGCGCCGACGATGAGCAGCGCCGCCAGCGCCGCTTCGCCGACGAGCAGCGCGTCACGGACGAGGCGCGCCCGCGCGCCGCGGAAGCCGCCGGCGACGGCGCCGTCTCCGCCGTGCAGCGATGCCGACAGGTTGAACGACGTCCCGCGCACGGCGGGCAACAGCCCGGTCAGCAGCGCCGCGACGATCGTGACGAGGGTGGCGAAGAGCGCGACGGTGGTGTCGACGCGCACGTCCTGCAGGCGGGGAAAATCGGCGGGCGCCAGCGCGCCGGTGGCGCGGACGAGCGCCCACGCGAGCAGGATCCCGCCGGCGGCGCCGGCCAGCGACAACAGGCCGCTCTCGGCGAGCAGCTGCCGCGCGAGCCGCAGCCGTCCCGCCCCGAGCGCGGCCCGCAGCGCGAACTCCCGCTGGCGCGCGACGCCGCGGGACAGGAAGAGGTTCGCCACGTTGGCGCACGCGATGAGCAGGATGAAGGCGACGCTGCCGCTCATGACGAGCAGCACCGGCCGCACGGCCGCGGTCATCTCCTCGACCATCGGAACCGCGTGCACCTGCACTGGGCCGCCGGCGCCGAACAGGACCTCGAGCGCGCGCGGACGCGTGACGCTGCGCGCCGCGGCCGTCCCCTCCGCTGCCGCCTGTGCGGCGGTCGCGCCGGGGACGAGGCGTCCGATCGCCAGCGTCAGCCAGACGCCGCCCTGCACCGACGGATCGAGGCGCGTCGGATCGTCATATGGCGTCCACAGCTGCGCCTCGGCATCGGGGAAATGAAAGTCGGGACGCGCGATGCCGACAATGACGTGCGGCTTGCCTTCGATCGTCAACGTGCGGCCGACCACGTCGGCCGCCGCGTGCAGTCGGTCGCGCCAGAGACGATCGCTGATGACGACGAACAGGTTCGCGCGCGGCGCGTCCTCCTCCGGAAGAAAGAAGCGCCCGGCCTGCGGCGTGGCCCGGAGCAGCGGAAAGAGCGCCGGGCCGACCTGCCCGCCGTGGACGCGCACCGGCCCGTCGGGGAACGCGACCGTGTATTCGACGGCGTAATAGGGCGCGATGTTCTCGAGCGATCGCAGCCGGGAGGTCCAGGCGTTCAGCGTGGTGTTGCTGGTCTCCAGATCGCCCGGCGGCCGCGGCGCGCCGGGATGCTCCTCGTAGATGCGGACGAGGCGATCGGACTCGGGAAACGGCAGCGGCCGCAGCAGCACGCCGTAGACGACCGAGAACACGGCGGTGGTGGCGCCGATGCCGAGCGCCAGGGCGAGGATCGCGGCGAGGGTGAAGCCCCACTCGCGCCGGAGCATGGCCACGGCGTACTTGACGTCCTTGCGGATGGCGTCCATGGGGCGACTCTACAGACGGCGAGCCCCCTCGCAAGCGAAATGGGACGGGTGGCGGATTGCGCTATCCTGCCGGAATGATTCGGATGCGCACCTTTGCCATCGCCGTCCTTCTGACCTCGCTGAGTGTGCCCGGGAGCGCCCAGGAGCGCGACCGTTCGAAGATTGCCGACAAGTACAAGTGGAACCTCGCCGATCTCTACCCGTCCGACGAGGCGTGGCGCGCGGCGAAGGACAAGCTGCCGCCGCTCGTGCAGAAGGTCGCCTCCTTCAAGGGAACACTGGGCACGTCACCCGCGCGGCTCGCCGACGCCCTCGACGCCGCCAACGCCGCCGCGAAGGAGCTGCAGAAGGTCTACCTGTACGCCAGCCTGATCTCGGACCAGGACACGCGCGTGGCGAAGTACCAGGGGATGCAGCAGGAGATGCAGCAGGTGGGCGCCGAGTTCGGCGAGCAGGTGGCCTTCATCGAGCCGGAGGTCCTCAAGATCGACAAGGCGACGCTCGACAAGTGGACCGCGCAGGAGCCGCGGCTGAAGACCTATCAGCACTACCTCGATGACATCCAGCGCCGGCGCCCGCACACGCTGAGCGACGCCGAGGAGCGCCTGCTCGCCTCTGCCTCCGTCGTCGCCTCGACCGGGTCGTCGGTCTACAACATCTTCTCGAACGCCGACTTCCCGTTCCCGACGGTGACGCTGAGCGACGGCAAGCAGGTCAAGCTCGATTCGTCGGCCTTCAGCCTCTATCGCGGCGTGCCCAATCGCGACGATCGCAAGAAGGTCATGGAGGCCTTCTTCAACGGGCTCGGCACCTACAAGGGAACGTTCGGCTCGACGCTCAACGGACAGGTGCAGTCCAACGAGTTCTACGCCAAGGCGCGCCACTACGAGGCGGCGCTCGACTCGGCGCTCGACGGCCCGAACATCCCGGCCACGGTGTACACGCGGCTGGTGGACGGCGTCAACGAGGGGCTGCCGACGTTCCACCGCTACCTGAACCTGCGCAAGAAGATGATGGGGCTGCAGGACCTGCACTACTACGATCTCTACGCGCCGCTGGTCGGCTCTGCGGATCTGAGTTACACGCCGGAGGAAGCGCAGGCGCTGGTCCTGGCGGCGGTCGCGCCGCTCGGCCCCGACTACGCGGCCGCGATCAAGCGCGCATTCAGCGAGCGGTGGATCGACCTCCTGCCGAACGAAGGGAAACGCCCCGGCGCCTACTCGAACGGCGGCGCCTACGACATCCATCCCTACATGCTGATCAACTACAACGGCAAGTACACCGACGTCAGCACGGTGGCGCACGAGCTCGGGCACACGATGCAGAGCTACCTGTCGAACAAGGCGCAGCCGTTCCACCTGGCCAACTACCCGACGTTTGTCGCCGAGGTCGCCTCCACGTTCAACGAGGCGCTGCTGATCGAGCACATGCTGAAGACGATCAAGGACGACAACACGCGGCTCTCGCTGCTCGGCAACTACCTCGAGAACATCAAGGGCACCGTCTTCCGCCAGACGCAGTTCGCGGAGTTCGAGCTGCGGATCCACCAGATGGCGGAGAAGGGTGAGCCGATCACCGGCGAGTCGCTGGACAAGCTGTATCTCGACATCACCCGCAAGTACTACGGCCACGACAAGGGCGTCTGCCTCGTCGACGACTACATCCAGCACGAGTGGGCGTTCATTCCCCACTTCTACCTGGACTTCTACGTCTTCCAGTACGCGACCTCGTTCACCGCGTCCGCGGCGCTGTCGGAGAAGGTGCTGGCGGGAGACGCGGCGGCGACGAAGCGCTATCTGGCGTTCCTCTCGGCCGGCGGGTCGAAGTACCCGATCGATCTCCTCAAGGACGCCGGCGTCGACATGACGACGAACGAGCCGCTGCGGCTGACGCTGCAGAAGATGAACCGCGTCATGGACGACATGGAGAAGATACTCGCCGGCCGCAAATGATGGCGGCGAGGTGAGGTGCGGGGTGCGGGGTGCGGTGCGAGGACGCATGAATAAGCTTGCGGCAGCGGTGCTGGTGTTCGGGGCGTCCCTCACGGCGCAGGGTCAGGCGGACGTGCGAACGCTGGCGCATCGGTCGCTGGCGCAGATTGACGGCGAGATCCGAGTCGGCGGCGTGCGCGCGCCGGTGACGGTGGTGCGCGATACGTGGGGAGTGCCGCACATCACGGCGCAGTCCACCGACGATCTCTTTTTCGCGCAGGGCTACGTCATGGCCCAGGACCGGCTGTGGCAGATGGAGATGTGGCGCCGCGCCGGCGAAGGGCGCCTGGCGGAGGTCGCGGGGCCGACCGCCGTGGCGCGCGACCGCGTGGCGCGGCTGCTGAAATACCGCGGGCCGTTCGACGACCGCGAGTGGACCAGCTATCACCCCGACGGCAAGCGGATCTTCACGGCGTTCGTGAACGGCGTCAACGCCTACATCACGCAGCACAAGGACCACCTCCCGATCGAGTTCCTCGTCACCGGCCTCACGCCGGAGCCGTGGACGATCGAGCAGGTGGTGCTGCGGCCGCCAACCTTCGGCGACGCGAGCGCCGAGCTGCAGCTCGCGCGCAACGTGGCGCGGCTCGGCGTGGAGGCGGCGAATCGCGCCGCGAACCCGGATCCTCCCGACGATTTGAGAGTCCCGGACGGCCTCGACCCCGCGGCCATCGGCGACGAGGCGATCGCGAGCCTCCGCGCCGGCGGCGCCGGGGGCGGAGCCGTGCTGCCGCCGCTGCTGCCGCAGTTCCGCGAGGACGCGCAGCCGGGCCGCGACGACAGCGCGATCCGCGAGCCCGGCAGCAACAACTGGGTGGTCGGTCCTTCACGCTCGGCCACCGGCCATCCAGTCGTCGCCAACGATCCGCACCGCGAAGTCACCAATCCGTCGCTGCGCTACATCGTGCACCTGCAGGCGCCGGGCTGGAACGTGATCGGCGCCGGGAAGCCGCCGTTTGTCGGCGTCGCGGTCGGCCACAACGAGCGCGTCGGATGGGGGCTGACGATCGTCGGCACCGACCAGGAGGACGTCTACGTCGAGCAGGTCAACCCGGCCAACGCGAACGAAGTGAAGTTCAACGGCGCGTGGGAGCCGCTGCGGATCGTCAGGGACACGATCAAGGTGAAGGACAGCCGCGACGAGATCGTCGAGCTGAAGTTCAGCCGCCACGGACCGGTGTTCTTCGAGGACGCCACGCGCCACCTCGCATACGCGATCAGGCGCGCGGCCGCCGAGCCCGGCACTGCGCCGTACCTCGGCGGACTGCGGCTGGCGCAGACGCGCGACTGCCGCGAGTTCCTCGACGCCGCGATGTACTGGAAGGCGCCGACCGAGAACCTGATCTGCGGCGATGTCGCCGACAACATCTCGTGGCGGCCGTCGGCGCTCTCCCCCGCGCGCCAGGGATGGACGGGACGGCTGCCGGTTCCCGGCACCGGCACCTACGAATGGCGGGGATTCAGGAAGGATCTCCCGGAGGAGCTGAACCCCTCACGCGGCTACATCGCGACGGCGAACAACAACATCAACCCGCCCGGCTACACGCCGCTGATGTTCAAGAACGCCGACGCGCGCTTCGAGCGGATCACCCGGCTGCGCCAGATGCTCGACGGCGCGCCTCAGAAGCTCACGCTCGACGATCACCGGCGCATGCAGCACGACGCCTATTCGCTGCGTGCGGCGGCGGATCTGCCGCTCTTCCGTGGCTGGACGTCCGCGGATCCCGAGGTCGAGCGGCTCCGCGCGGCGCTCGCCGCGTGGGACGGCGTCTATACGAAGGAGGGCCGAGGCGCCGCGCTCTACGAAACGTGGCGTGCCGCGGGCGAGGGCGGCGGACGGGGACGTGGCCGCGGCGCGCCGCCCCTCGACCCTGCTCGGGGCAGGCCGCCAACGCGAGAAGCGGCGGAGGTAAGGCTCAAGGCGATGGCGCAGGACGGCGTCGTCGATCGCCGCTGGGGACAGCAGCACACGCGCGCGTTCCGCCATCCGCTGCTGCGCGCGTTCGACCTCGCCCCGGTCGAGCGCAGCGGCGGCGCCGGCACCGTCGAAGCGGACGGCGCGACCTACCGCGAGATTCTCGACGTGGCCGACTGGGATCGCTCGCTGGCGATCAACGTGCCCGGCCAGTCGGGCCAGCCGGGCAGCCCCTACTACGACAGCCTGCTGAAGCTGTGGGCGGACAACGATTACTTTCCGCTCGCGTTCAGCCAGAAGGCGGTCCACGCCGCGGCCGCGCACACCCTGACGATGCGGTAGTTGCCGGCAAAGCGGCGCGCGAGAGAGCGTGCAGGGGAGTCCGAGGGGCGAAGCCCCTCACAGTTTCTTACGCGCGAACGAGCGCAGCGAGTGAGCCACGCGAACGGAGCGCGCCGGCGAAGCGGCGCGCGAGAGAGCGTGCAGGGGAGTCCGAGGGGCGAAGCCCCTCGGATCTTTTACGAGCGGCGCGTCTTCAGCAGCTCTTCGATGTTGACGCGCTTGGCCTCGCGAGCCAGCGCCGCGGCGGTCTTGCCTTCGCCGTCCTTGGCCGAGGGATCGACGCCCGCCTTGAGCAGGAGGCTGACGGTCTCGGCATGGCCGTTGACCGCGGCCCACATCAGGCCGTTCTTGCCGTCGGTGTCGAGCGAGCGCGCGTCCGCCCCCTTCTCGAGCAGCAGCTGGACGAGCGGCGTGCGGCCGCGGGCGGAGGCGATCAGCAGCGCGTCGGCCCCGTGCGTCGTCTCGCGCGGCTTGACGTCGGCGCCGTGCTGCAGGAGCAGCCGCGCCATCTCGATGTTGCCGCTGAAGCTCGCCCAGATGAGCGCGGTGCGCCCTTCCTTGTCCTTGTCGTTGATCGGCGCGCCGTGCTCGACGAGGAGCCTGGCGATCGTGCGATCGTTGCGCATGGCGGCCGACAGCAGCGAGGTCATCCCCTGCTTGGTCTCGCGGACGCGCGGGTCGGCGCCCTTGTCGAGGAGCATCTTGACCACTTCGGAATGCTGCCGCGCCGAGGCGTAGAGCAGCGCCGAGGCCTGGAACTTCTTGTCGCGGGCGTTGACGTCGGCGCCGGCGGCGAGCAGCCGCGCCACCATCGGCGCGCGCCCTTCCTCCGCTGCCGCGATCAGCGCCGTCTTGCCGTCCTTGGCGGCGGCGTTGACGTTCATCCCGGCCGCGAGGAACTGCTCGATGGCGAGCAGGTCGCCGGCCTTGGCACGCTCGACGAACGAGTCGTCGCTGTACTGGACGCGCATCGTGGCCAGCTTCGTGCGCGCTTTCTCCTGCGAATTGGAGCACGCCACGGGAGCCAGGGCCAGCGCGAGCACGAGGGCGAATCCGATCATGCGCTTCATGCCGGGGCCGACCAGCAACCCGCGTTCCACGGTAAGTCATTGATCGGGCGCGGGAGTTCTGCCGGTGGGACGACTAAATGCACCCGGGAGGGAGAGGCGGGCCCCGAGGGCCCGCCCGACCGGTCAGCGAAGTTTCGTGAGCGCCTCCTGCTGTTCCTGCAGGCTCGGCAGGGTCCTGGCGGCCCAGGCCTTCAGCGCGGGATCGTGGGCGCGATCGGCGGCGCGCTGGAACACCATCAGCTCGGTGGTGCGCGTCGACGTCATGCTGGCGACGAAGGCGCGATCGAAGTCCGTGCCCGACAGCTTCAGCAGCCACTCGTGCGCCTTCTTCTGCCGGGTGTCCATCTCGATCGGCGCGGTGAGATGCTGCGCCTTCAGCAGCGGCGTGACGTCGGCGTTCATCCGCTCGCCCAGCTGCACCATGTCCTGCGCGATCTTCCTGACCTCCGGGCGCGCGCTCTTTTCGAGCGCGATGCGTCCGAGCGTCACGCCGGCGAGGCCGGACTGCGCGGCCGCGGCGACGAACGCGCCATCGGGTGTCCGCGGCCGGCCGTCGACGGTGAGGAGCGGGTCGGTGGCCGGCCCGCCGGCGTCTGGCGCCGCCGTGTCCGCGGCGGCTGGCGCCGCGGCCGGAGCTTTGGCCGGGGCCGACTTCGGGTACTGCGCCAGTGTGGGGGCCGCGGCGGCCAGGTATACGCACGACGCAAGGATCAGCGTCCGTTTCATGTCGTTTCCTCCAGAAAAAGCGGGCAGTCTCGGGCAGCAGCCAAACAAGAACACCGCCGGCCGGGTGAAGGCGGCCACGAACCGCCAGGACTGCATGGAACGGCTGCCCTTCGTTCCATGCGATCGCGTGGCGATCCGTGGCCCCTCTCTCGACGTGAACGTTACGGCTGGATGATCGGCCGGTTCATGTCCGCCTGGATCTCAGCCGCCGACAGCGCGCGGTTGTAGACGCGCACCTCGTCGATGAGACCCCGGAAGAACTCGTTCAGCGACGAGTTGTTGCCGCCGATGCGCAGCGCGCCGTTGGCGACGTTGATCGAGCCGCTGCCCGCCGTCGTGCCGACGAGCACGCCGTTGACGTAGAAGCGGAAGTTCGCGCCGTCGTAGGTCGACGCGATGTGGGTCCACGTGTTGAGCGGCAGCACACCGGTGCTGGCCGCAACACGCCGATCGGTGGTCGAGGCCACCGGATCCGTGCGGAGGTAGGACGCCGGTCTCGCCCCGGCGCCGGTCGTGCCGGCCGCGCCGTCATGCGCGTAGAGCGCATAGGCCAGCAGGCCCTCGCCCTGGATGCCGCGCTCCTTCATCAGGATGGTTTCCCAGCCGCTCATCTGCGTCGGGTTGACCCACGCCTCGAGGGTCATGCCCGTCGTCAGATCGAGCGGACTGCCGGTCACGTCGGTGACCGTCACCCAGTCGTTGACGCCGTCGAACGACAGCGCCGTGCCGAACTTGCCGGGCACGCGCACCGCCTGACGGATCGTGCCGTCACGCGCCACGACCGACGAATCGCGGGCGGTCGTGACGTTCCCGTTCGTCTCGTCGAACGCGAAGGCCGCCACCAGCCCGTTCGTGCCCAGCGAGACGACTCTCGCCACGGCACTGCCCGCCGCCGGCGACGTGCCCGGAGCGGGATTGGTGCTGATGATCGCGCCCTCGGCGATCGTCGCGTTGTTCTGGAACGTCACCGCGCCGAGCGTGAAGCCCGCCGCGACGATCGACGCATCCGCCGATGCCTGCAGCACGCCGACCACGTTCGGCACGACGCCCACGGGCGCCGGACCCAGCGACACGACCAGGTTCACCGCGCCTCCGGGCGCGATGACGCCGCCCGGCAGCGGGCTCTGCGTGATGATCGTGCCCGCCGCGAAGTCCGCGTCGTTCGCGAACGAGAGGGTCCCGACGACGAGACCTTCGACCGCGAGATCGATCGCCGCGTCGGCGACCGTCATGTCGTGCACGTCGGGGATGATCGGCCCGAGCGACACGATCAGGTTCACGACGCTGTTGGCCGGCGCGGTCGATCCCGCGATGGGATCGGTGCCGATCGCCGTGCCGAACGCAATCGTCCGGCTGTTCTGGCTGAGGATCGTCCCCGGCGTGAAGTTCGTGTCGATCGCCGCGAGCGCCGCCGCCTGTGACAGGCCGGCCACGTTCGGGACGGTGACGCCGCCGATGCCGACCGTGTTCACGGTCGTGTCGGTGAACTGCAGCCGCTCGACGCGACGGATCCGATCCGTGCCGTCGACACCGGTCGTGTCGGACACGATCAGCACGCGGTCCACACCGGCGCCCTCCACCTGGATGGTGTAGTTGGCCAGCGGACCGGAGAAGACCGCCGTGTCGATGTCAGCGCCCGGCGCCGGCACCACGATGCTGCGGACCATCTGGATCGCGGTGACCGGGACGCGGTTCACCGTATCGAACACCGCCGCGCGAAGCGGACGGAGCTCGGCTGCGTTGCACGCCGGCACGAGGCCGACGCAGTTGGTCGGACCGAGCCTCATGCTGTTGTAGAGCAGCGTGCGGCCCGCGACCGTCGGGCTCGGCGCGCTCAACTGGACGTTCAGCCAGCGGTCGCCGTCGAGGATGTCGTCTCCGCCGCGACCCTCGAGGAGGTCGCTGCCGGGGCCGCCCAGGATGATGTTGCCGCCGGCGAAGGCGTCGGCGACGCCGTTGCCGTCGGTGTCCACCGTCAGCGCACCCGCGACGACCACATTCAGGCCCGCAATCCGGGTGAGGTTGGCCTGGGTCAGCACGTGGCCGTTGGTGACGCCGGTCAGCCCGTCGTTGATCAGGTCCGCCGCCAGGCGGTTGTCGCCGCGCAGCAGGTCGTTGAAGTTCGTGCCCGACAGACCTTCGATGAGGTCGTACCGGTCGCGATTCTCGTTCAAGGGCGCATTGACCGCGATCGCGCCCGTGATCAGCATGTCCGCGTCGACGAACACGGTTTCACCACGGTAGGTGACCATGTCCCAGCCCAGCATGCCTTCGAACCGGTGCGTCGGGACGACGTTGCCGACCATGATGTCGTCGCCGCCCTCCATGTCGAAGTCCATGTCGCCCGGACCGGCGATGCCGATGTCGTTGCCGCCGTTCGGGTCGTTCTGGAACTGGTTGTTGTCGTCGCCGATGGCGATGCTGGCGGGCGCGTTGGTGCCCTCCATCCAGTCGTCGCCGGCGCCGCCGACCGACTCGCTCAGCCCGGCGCCCATGTAGATGATGTCGTTGCCCGGGCCGCCGAAGACTTCCGACTCGTCGTTGCCGGCGAAGATGAAGTCGTTGCCTTCGTTGCCCTGCAGCAGGTCGAACGGACCGGAGCCGCCGGCGATGGCGTCATTGCCCGGACCGCCCTTCATCACGTCGTCGCCGAAGGTGTCGGTCAAGATGTCGTCGCCGTCGCCGCCGATGTGGTTGTCGTTGCCGGCGCCGCCTTCCATGCGGTCGTTGCCCGGACCGCCGGTCAGCGTGTCGTCACCTTCGCTCGACACGATGTTGTCGCCGTTGACGGTGCCGTTCCAGATCACGTGCTCGGGGCCGAGGTAGCGGATCTGGGTGCCGTTGGCCAGCAGCACGAGCTCGCCGCTCGCCGCCAGCGCCGCCTCGTCCACGTCCGGCGTCGTCGGATCGTCGACGATGTGAGGCGTCGGGGTGAGGACGACGATCGTCCCGACGTTCAGCACCAGGCCGGGGCGCGCGAACACGTCGGCGGAGACGCCGCTCAGCGTGCTGTTGCGCTTGATCAGCTCGGCGAACGAGTTGCCTTCGAGCTGCGACAGGAAGTTGAGGCCGTCGAGGCGCTCCAGGTAGTAGAAGCGGTCGCCGTCCTGCAGCGATTCGAGCTGACGCTCGAACACGTAGTTCATCGTCGACCCCAGCAGGCCGCCGAAGGGGGCGACACGCTCGGCGAGGCCGCCCATCCAGAGGTCGATGCGGTCGACGCCGGTCTGCGCCGCCGGACCGAACATGAACGCCGCGTTGTCCAGCAGCGCTTCCGCCGCCGTCCGCCGCGCCGCGACGTTGTTCCCCGCCGCCGTCAGCGTCGGGTGGATGCCGTACGCCGCGATGAAGTTCGACAGGGACGCCCCGCCGTATTTCATCTCCGAACCGAAGTGCGTCCAGTCGGTGTAGGGCATCAACTGCGGATCGCCGGTCTGCAGGTACAGCGACGTGCGGAGCACGTTGAGGGCCGGGATGCCCTCGCTGCGGCCGCGCGCGAGGTTCAGGACGGCGAGGTCGAGCGGCAGTCCGACCAGGCGGTTGCGCACCGCCTCGGTGACGAACTCGTCGATTTCCATCCCGAGTTGCCGCGTGCCCCCCTGGAAGATCGCGCCCATCGCCTGCGCCGCGGTGTAGCGGCCGCCGGCGCCGTTGTTGTTGAACTCGACCGGGTTGAGGAACCCGTCGAGCAGCTCGATGTCGAACACCGTGCCGTCAGGCCGGGTGCGCGCGATCGTCTCGGTCAGCATCGAGTGGCCGAGCCGGTAGACCTGGTGCGCGAACTCGGCGCTGATCGCCGGGTTGAGCTGCGACTGCATGTTGATGCCGTCGCCGATGAACGCGTTGATCGACGGCGAGACCTTGCGCCCGAACTCCTCGAACACGAGGTGCTGGTACTGCATCTCGGTGACGAAGCGCGCCGCCTGGAACAGGCGCTCGCCGTAGCCCCATCCGGATCCGGGATCGACGTCGCGCCACGCCTGCACTTCGGCCGCGGGCAGGAACCCGGGCGTGTTGAGCAGGGTGTCGATCGAGTTGCGCGCCCGGTTGTGCTCGGCGTGGGACACCGAGTGAACGGCGCTCAGCGCGATGTTCTCGTTGCCGCGGCCGTCACCGGTGCAGAAGTGCGCCTCGAGCAGCTCGTTGTCGTAGGTGCCCGGCGTGGGCGGCTGCGTGATCGGCTGAATCGTGTTGTTCCCATCCGCGGTCAGCGGGTTGCCGTTCCCGTCGGCCGGCACCGCGTTGTGGGCGATGTCGTCGAGGAACGCGTGTCCCGTCGGCGTGGCCCCTGCGGTGCTCACGGGCGTCGTCAGGTTGCCCTCGACAAGGCCGCCCGGCGCGCTGGGCACGACGAGCTGCGGGAGGCCGTTAGGCCCGCGGACGAAGCGGCCGTACGGGTCGGTGGCCAGCAGGGGGATGCTCAGCGCGTCGGCGTCGCTGAGCGCGATGCCGAGCATGCTGGCGGCCTGGCTCCTCACGTCGGCCCAGGTGGCCATGCCGTCGCCGGCACCCGTGATGAGGCTGCCGGTGGGCTGCGGGTCCCCAGCGGCGTCGAGTGCGTACTCGCGCAGGAAGACCTGGT
>Ga0207691_10003787_pt1 | contig 14688 bp, 11 predicted proteins | sample KBSM13metaG_FD_184327 | JGI IMG/M metagenome (GOLD analysis project Ga0207691, IMG submission 184327) | Miscanthus rhizosphere microbial communities from Kellogg Biological Station, Michigan, USA - KBS M1-3 metaG (SPAdes) (version 2) | ecosystem: Host-associated > Plants > Roots > Rhizosphere >... | reverse complement strand
TGTTCGTGGCCGACGCCGGCCCGTTCGTGTCCAACGCCCACAAGAACTGTACGTGGACGATTCTCGCGCTGGCGATGCGGACCGCCGAAGGCATCGCTCAACAGCGAAACCAGGGGACCCTGTGATGAAGAACATCTCACGTCGAGCCGCGCTGCAAATCGTCACCTCGGCGCCGGTCGCCGCCGCGCTGGTGTGGACGCCGGCCGAGGCGGCGCAGGCGCACGAACACGCGACGACCGCGCAGGCACAGGCGGCAAAGACCGCCACGCCATTCAAGCCAAAGTTCTTCACCGCTCACGAATACGCGACGGTTGTCGTGCTGGTCGATCTGATCATCCCGCGCGATGCGCGTTCAGGCAGCGCGACCGACGCTGGTGTGCCGGCATTCATGGATTTCATGATGCTCGATCAGCCGCGGCGACAGGTCGCGATGCGCGGCGGCCTCGCCCTGCTCGATCGACTGTCGACGGATCGCGTCGGCAAGTCGTTCCTGAACGCGTCGGACGCGCAGCGGCGGCAGGTCCTGGACGAGATCGCCTACACCACGAACCCCGACCCCGGGATGCGTCACGCCATCGCCTTCTTCAGCAGCTTCCGCGATCTCACGGCGAGCGGTTTCTGGACCACGAAGATGGGGATCGCGGATCTCCAGTACCAGGGGAACGTGTTCGTCGACGAGTGGACGGGCTGTCCGACCGCGGCGCTGGACAAGCTGGGCGTCAAGTACCCGAACGTGTAACCGCAGAGCACGCCAGGCACGCAGAGACATCATTCTCGGCGAGCTCCGCGCGCTCTTCCGGTTGACTGCCACCAATTGTGACGCTCTTCCTGTCGTCGTTCCTGGTCCTCTTTCTCGAGATCGCGCTCATTCGCTGGATGCCGGCGTATGTCCGGCTTCTGGCGTACTTCTCCAACTTCATCCTGCTGGCGACCTTCCTCGGCGGCGGGCTCGGCTGCCTGCTCGCGAACCGGCGCCGATCGCTGATCGCCTGGTTTCCCCTCGCGCAGCTGATTGTCATTGTCGCCGTCGATCGGTTGCGGCTCGAGGTGGCGGTGCCGGCCAGCTCGACGAACATCTACTTCACGAGCGGGACGGCGGCCCCGGTGGTGTCCGTCGAAAGCACCATGCTGCTGCCGCTGCTCTTCGTGATCGTCGCGCTGCTCTTCCTCACCATCGCGCAGCGCATGGGCCGCGCGCTGACCGAACGGCCGCCGCTTCAGGCCTACACCATCAACCTGCTGGGGAGCATCGCTGGGGTGGCCACGTTCGCGCTGCTGTCGTGGCTCGAGTTGCCGCCTGTGGTGTGGTTCGGCGTGGCCTTCGCCGCGGCGCTGCCGTTTCTGGTCGATTACCCGGTCCGGCTAAAGCCGGATACTACACACGACAGCAGTCGTACGAACGCCAGCAGTAGTACGAACGATAGCGGTAGTGCGAACGACGGCATTAGAACGAACGACCGCGGTAGAACGAACGACAGCGACGGCACGAGCGGCCTCGACACCAGCTCCCGACCGTACGTAGTGTCCGGCTTTAGCCGGACCATCTCGATCGTGAACGTGGTGCTGCTCCTCGCATCCCTCTTCATCGTCTATCGCATGGAGGGCGGCAGCCTGTGGTCGCCGTATTACCGCATCACCCTGTTCCAGGACGGCGCGGACACCGTCGTCGAGGTCAACAACATCTTCCACCAGTCAATGGCGCCGATCGACAAGAAGGAATACTTCTATCAATGGCCGTACATGGTGTTCGGCGACACGTTCGACGATGTGCTGATTCTCGGCGCCGGCACCGGCACTGACGTCGCGGCGGCGCTGCGACATGGCGCCAAGCACGTCGATGCCGTCGAGATCGACCCGGTGATCCTGCGCCTCGGCGCCGAGCATCATCCCGACCATCCGTACTCCGACCCGCGCGTCCGCGCGATCAACGACGACGCGCGTCACTATCTGGCGACGACGGACCGGAAGTACGACCTGATCGTGTTCGCGCTGATCGATTCGCTGACCGTGCAATCGAGCTTCGCGAGCGTCAGGCTCGAGAGCTACATGTTCACCGAGGAGTCGTTCCGCGCCGTCCGCGATCACCTGAAGCCGCGCGGGGTCATGGCGCTCTACAACTACTTCCGCGAAAAATGGCTGGTCGATCGCCTCGCGAATACGGTCAGCGACGTGTTCGGACAGGAACCGCTCGCGCACGTCCACCAGGAGCGCGCCTACCTGGCGGTGATGCTCGCGGGACCGCGGCTCGCCGAGCTGACGGCGCCGCCGCCGCTCCCCAAGCTGGTGCTCGCGTACGGCCAGTCGCAGAATCCGAATCCGGCGCAGCCGCTGCAACGGGACCCGGCGGTCATTCCGGCCACCGACAACTGGCCATTTCTCTACATGCGCGCGCCCGAACTGCCGCGGCACTACCTGGCCGCGCTGGCCGTCGTCCTCGGGATGTCGCTCGTCGCGGTGGCGTTCGTCGTTCGTGGTTCGTCGTTCGTCGGGAACACGTCGAGCGCCGGCCCTCGCACCTCGAACCACGCACGTCGCACCCCGAACGTCGAACGACGAACGGCCGCGCACTTCTTCTTCCTGGGCGCCGGCTTCATGCTGCTCGAGACGAAATCGATTGTGCAGTTCGCGCTGTTATGGGGATCCACATGGTCGTCGGCGTCGCTGGCCATCGTGTCGGTGCTGGTGATGGCGCTCGTCAGCGCATGTGTCGCCTCCCGCGTCGATATCCGCCGCCGCTGGCCGATCGTCGCCGCCCTCGTCGCGCTGCTGGCGTTGAACTACGTGCTGCCGATTGGGCGCGTGGCGTTCGGCAGCCGGGCCGCGGAGTCGCTGTTCTACGGGGCGCTGGTGTTCAGTCCGGTGCTGTGCGCCGGCCTGTTATTCAGCACGAGCTACAAACAGTCCTCGTCAACGGCTGGCGATTTCGGCGCGAACCTGTTCGGTGCGATGGTGGGCGGCGTGTGTGAATATTTCTCCCTGCTGACGGGCTATCAGTTCCTGCTGATTCTGGTCGCGGGTTGCTATCTGCTTGCGGTCGCGAGCACGGTGCGAGGCACGCCGAGTTCGCTCCCAGGCGCACGCACGGCTGACGCCGGGTGATCGCTTCCGGTTGTCAGAGCGGTTTGCGTTCGATGTAGCGCGGCCCTTTCAGCCGCGTCAGTCGCGGGGCTGAAAGCCCCTGCGCTGCACGGATCTGGAACACGCGATAGCAGCCCGTGGTGCAACTCCATCGATTCATGTAGACAGCCGCCCGCGCGACCAGCACGGCGGTCTCCGAGTCGAGTCAGATGTTCGTTTCAGCGTTCCGGGTGCGTGAGCGCCTGGTAGGTCAGCGTGCGCGCCATCGTCCCGAGCGGATCGCCGCCGGTGTCGCCCATACGCTGGATCATGCCAACGAAGATCAGATCGTTGGTTGGATCGACCCAAAACCAGGTACCTGCCGCACCACCCCAGCTCATTGATCCTTTTCCTTCGAGCGTTCCAGCCGCGCGCGGATCATTCACCACCATGAAGTCCAGCCCGAAGCCAACCGCCTCGTTGAAACGAGCGGCGCCGACGCCATTCGACGCGACCAGCACGTCCTTCGGGATCATGTTGGTACCCATCATTTCCACTGAGGCCGGCGACAACAGACGCGCGCCATCCAGTTCGCCCTTATTGGCAATCATCTGTGCGAATCGGGCGTAGTCGCCGATCGTGCCCACCAGCCCGCCGCCGCCGGATTCCATCGAGGGTGGCTCGAGGTAGCTCGGCATGGGCATGCCGAACAACTCCTTCACTTCTTCAATCTTGCCGGTCTTCGGGTTGCCGGCATACACCGCCGCGAGGCGGGCCGCCTTGTCGCGGCTGACATAGAACGCCGTGTCCGTCATCTTCAGCGGCGTGAAGATCCGCTGCTGGAGGAACTCGCCGAACTTCTGGCCCGAAAGCTTTTCGACGATGTAGCCCTGGATGTCGACGGCGGACGAGTATGACCACTTCGTCCCAGGCTGGAACATCAGCGGAATCTCCGCGGTGCGTTTGATCATGTCCGCCAGGCCGTTGGCGCTGAGCACACCCTTTTCGCGATAGAGCTTGTCGACCGGATGCTGGTCGCCGAGGCCATAGCCGAACCCTGCCGTGTGGCTCATGAGCTCGCGCATCGTCGGCGGGCGCTTCATGTCCTGGATGGACCGGCGCCCGTCGGCATCGGCCGCGGTCATGACCTTCAGCGCCTTGAACTCGGGCACGAACTTCGTGATCGGATCGTCGAGCTGCCATCGCCCGTCCTCGAACAGCATCATCATCGCGACGCCTGTGATCGGCTTCGACATGGAGTAGAGGCGGACGATGGTGTCGCGCGTCATCGGGGCGCCGGTTGCCAGGCTCCGGACGCCATAGGTCTTGTCGGACACGACCTGACCGTGGCGCGCAAGCAGCGTCGACAGGCCGGCCACGCGCCCATCCGCAACGGCCTTCGCCATGTAGGCGTCGAGCTTTGCGAGCCGCTGCGAGTCGAAGCCCAGCGCTTCCGGGCTAGACGCCGGGTTCAGCGCTGCCGCGGCAGGAGTCGCGCGAGAGGCCGCGGACAGCGAGGGCTGGCGGGACGACTGCGCGCTGACGTACCACGAGGACGTGAGCGCGACGGCCACTGCAACAGCGACCGCGGCGCTAGACGTGCGGCGGATCATCGGACCTCCTCTTGAATTGAACGGTGACGGGAGAGTTTACCGTGAGTATAGCCACTGTTCAGGTAAGCTTCGCACCGGGGCCGTCCGACATCACAAACGCCGCCAGGGAGCGGCATTGCCTGGGAAACGCACCATGCCGGGATTAGCCGCGCGACTCGCTTTGGGCCTAGCTTGTGCTGCTGTGGCAACGACCTCCACCGCAGTCAGCCGCGCGGACCAGGCGCCCGGCACAACCGACTGGCCAAGCGTCAACTACGATCAATCCGCCAACCGCTACAGCCCGCTCACCCAGATTACGACGAAAAATGTCGGCACCCTTCAGCAGCGCTGGAGTTTTCATCTCAAGCCTGCAGGCTTTATCGGCCCGATGCGGGAAGACCAAGCGATTCCCATTGTGATCGGCAACACGATGTATCTCGCCTCGCCGTATGGCGCCGTCATCGCGTTGGACGCGACGACCGGCGCGGAGAAATGGAGATTTCAGCTTCCCAACAACGAGTTGCCGTCGAAGCGCGGCGTGGCCTATTGGCCCGGCGGCGGCAGCGATCTCGCTCTGCCGCCTTCGATCGTCTTCGGGTCGACGACGGGCAAGCTCTACTCGCTCAAGGCCGAGGACGGCGCGCTCAATGAGTGGTTTGGCGAGAATGGCGCCATCACCCTCAAGACGCCCGAGGTCATGCAGACCGGGACGAGTGTGGCGTACTCGCTGCTGTCTGCTCCGACCATCTACAAGAATCTGATCATCACCGGCGCCGGCACCGGCGAAGGGCCGGGCGGCTCAAATGCCGGAACCGGACCGGCGGGCGATACGCGCGCGTGGGACGCCAGGACCGGCAAGCTGGTGTGGACGTTCCATTCCGTGCCGCGGCCGGGCGAGTTCGGCTACGACACGTGGGGCGGAGACAGCGCGAAGAACCGTTCCGGTGTGAATGTCTGGGGGTATACGTCACTCGATGCGGAGCGCGGCATCCTCTACATGCCGCTGGGCGCGCCGAACAACGATCGCGTCGGCATCGACCGTCCCGGCAACAATCTGTTCTCATCGTCGGTCGTCGCGGTCGATGCGAACAGCGGCAAGTATCTCTGGCATTTCCAGCTCGTGCACCACGACATCTGGGACTATGACACGCAGTCGGCGCCACTACTCGTCGATTTGCACCGCGACGGACAGATCGTGCCCGCCGTCATCGTCGTCAACAAAACCGGATTGATGTTTACGTTCAATCGCGTGACCGGCAGGCCGCTCTTCGATATCGAGGAGCGCCCGGTGCCGAAAAGCGACGTGCCCGGCGAGCAGGCGTCGCCGACGCAGCCGTTCCCGGTCAAGCCACCACCGCTTGCGCAGAATACGATCTCCCGCAACAATCTCTACAAAGGCGAGCCACAGCACCAGTCGTATTGCGAACATCTGGTGGACGATAACAACATGAAGCTGGGCGGCCCGTACATGCCCATCGCCTTCAACCAATACAGCATTTCCCCTCCGGGTCCGGCGGGCGGCATCAACTTCTGGGGACCGTCGTACGATCCCGAGCGTCATTTGTTCGTTTCGAACACCAGCAACATCTTCCAGCCGATGCGCATCATCCAGCGACCGGACGGGAGCTACGCCAATTCGGGGCCGCTCGCCGGCACGCGCCGCTTCGGCGATCCCGAGCGGAAACTGCTGTGCGGGCCGACACCGTGGGGCGAACTGGTCGCGGTCAACATGGATACGGGCAACATTGCCTATCGCAAGACACTGGGCGTCTCCGATGCGTTGCCACCCGGGATGCAGGACACCGGCCGCCCAAGTTCCGGAGGCGTCATCCTGACCGCCAGTGGGCTGATCTTCGTCGGCGGCACGGATGATTTCCGGTTTCGCGCCTTTGCGACCGCGACCGGCGAGAAGCTGTGGGAGATCAAGTTGTCGTCATCGGTTGAAACGACTCCGATCACCTACCGTGGAGCGGATGGCTGGCAATTCGTCACCGTGGTGAGCACCGGCGGCGGGCTCACCGGATCGCAGGTCACCAATGACGAGATCATCGCCTTCGCGTTGCCGAAACAATGATCCTGCTGTTCCTGGTCGGGGAGAAGTGATCGCGTGATTGTCAAAAGCCCAAGTCCCGCGATTCAGATACCGGAGTCGACGATTCACGACTTCGTGTTGCGCAACGCCGAACGGCTTGCCACCAAACCGGCGATCATCGACGGGCCCACCGGCCGCACCCTCACCTATGCGCAGTTTGCGGACGCGGTTCGTCGCGTCGCGACGGCGCTGCACCGGCGCGGCTTCCGCAAAGGCGACATCCTGGCCGTTTACAGCCACAACGTGCCGGAGTACGGCGTCGTCTTCAACGCGGTTTCGCTGGTCGGCGGCATCGTGACGACCGCGAATCCGTTGTGCACCGCGGCGGAACTCACCAAACAGTTGAAAGACAGCCAGCCGCGCTTGATGGTCACGGCGGCGCCGTTTCTCGACAAGGCGAAAGAAGCGGCCGCCGCCGCCGGCGTCGAAGAGATGTTCATGTTCGGCGACGCGGCGCCGGGTGTCCGTTCGTTCAACGACCTGCTCGACGCGCCTCCAGAGCCGCCCGCCGTATCGATCAATCCGGCTGAAGACGTGGTCGTGCTCCCATATTCCAGCGGCACGACCGGGCTTCCGAAAGGCGTCATGCTGACGCACCGGAATCTCGTCGCGAATCTCTGTCAGATCAACGGCGCGAAAGATTTCGACGCCTTTCAAGAGCGCGACTGCATTCTGGCGGTGCTGCCGCTGTTCCACATTTACGGCATGGTCGTCGTGCTCAAGCTCGGGCTCGCCAACGGCGCAACCATCGTGACCATGCCGCGCTTCGACTTCGAGGAGTTCCTGGCGACGACGCAGAAATACAGGATCACGAACCTGCCGATCGTGCCGCCGATCGTACTGGCGATGGTGAAAAGCCCGATCGTCGACAACTACGATTTGTCGAGCGTGCGGATGGTATTCTCTGGCGCCGCGCCGCTCGGCGAGGCCCAGGCGATAGAGCTGCAGCAGCGGCTGCATTGCGAAGTCCGACAGGGATACGGCATGACGGAAGCCAGTCCGGTGACGCACATCAGCCCGACGCGCGAAGGCGTGCCCGCGAAGATCGCGTCAGTCGGCCGAGTCGTGCCGAACTCGGAAGTGAAGATCGTGGATCCGGCAACCGGCGAGCCGGTCGGCCGCGTTCACGCTGAGGGCGAGCTGCTGATTCGCGGTCCGCACATCATGAAGGGTTACTTGAATAACCCCGAGGCAACCGCGGCATCGATCGATCCGGAAGGCTGGTATCACACCGGCGATGTCGGCTACGTTGACGCAGAGGGCTGGTTCTACATCGTCGATCGCACCAAGGAGCTCATCAAGTACAAGGGCATGCAGGTGGCGCCGGCGGAGCTCGAGGCGCTGCTGCTGACGCATGCCGCCGTGCTCGACGTCGCCGTCGTCCGGCGGCCCGACGAGGAAGCCGGTGAGATCCCGAAGGCGTTCGTCGTGTTGAAGCCGGATCCGCAATTGCGGACCACCACCGGCGAGTCGATCATGACGTGGGTGGCCGACCGCGTGTCGCCACACAAACGCGTCCGCCGGCTCGAGTTCGTCGATCAGATTCCCAGGTCGCCTTCAGGAAAAATCCTGCGGCGGCTGCTCACCGACGGCCCGCGCGAGATCAGTCGTCGGAGTTCCTGATGGTATGTGAATCTCACTTCATCACGAGCCCGCCGATGCGGTCTTCGCGGCGGTGTCCACAACCAGCTGTGCCAGCCGTTCGCGATGGAAGGTGGCGTCGCCGAGCATCGTCTCCGATGCCTTGGCGCGCCGGTAGTAGAGATGCAGATCGTTTTCCCACGTGAATCCCATGCCGCCGTGGATCTGAATGCCGCGGTTCCCGACCGTGCGGCACGCGTCGCTGGCATAGAGCTTCGCAATCGACACGGCGGCTGACGCGTCGGCCGCGCCTTCCTGCAGCGCCACGGCGGCGTAGTACACGGCCGAGCGCGCGCTTTCCGTTTCCAGGTACATGTCCGCGCATTGATGTTGCACGGCCTGGAACGATCCGATCGCCTTCCCGAACTGCTTTCGCGTCTTCGCGTAGTCCACCGTGACGTCGAGCGTCCGCTGCATGCCGCCCACCATCTCGGCGACCAGCGCCGTCGTCGCGATGTCGAGCGCGCGATCGAGTCCCGCGACCGCGTCCAGCTTTTCAGCCGCCACGTCCGACAGCGAAACCGCGTACAGCTTGCGCGTCAAGTCCATACCAGCCATCGGCGTGATACTCACACCGGGCGCGTCGGCATCGACGATATACACGCCGTCGCGCGCGACGACCACGATCGTGTCCGCCACGCCGGCATCGGGCACGAACAGCTTCTCGCCCCAGAGCCTGCCGTTCTTCGCAGTCAGTTGGAGCGCCTCGCGATCCCAGCCAGACTTCGGCTCGACAAACGCGAGCGTCGAGCGCGCGTCGCCGTGCGCAATCGGCGCGAGGTATTTGTGCTTGTGCGCGGGATTTGCACAGGCGTCGAGCACGGCCCCGGCCATCGCGACAGTCGCAAACAACGGCCCTGGCAGAAGCGCCCGTCCGGCCTCCTCCATCAGCAGTACGAGTTCGACGATGCCCAGGCCGACGCCACCGTGCGCCTCGTCAACGATGATGCCGGTGTAGCCCTGGGCGGCTAGCTTGGTCCAGAGCTGGGGATAGTAGGCGGTGGGGGATTCGGCGGCGCGGCGGACGAACGCCATCGGGCACTCGCCAGCAAAGAATTCGCGCGCGCTGTCACGCAGGATGACCTGGTTCTCGTTCAGTCCGAAGTGCATCAGTAGCTTCTCGGGAGGCCAAGGACGAAATGGCCGATGATGTTGCGCTGGATTTCCGACGTGCCCGCTTCAATCGTATTGCCCCGCGCCCGCAAGTAGCCGTACGACCACGCGCCGTGATCGATCGCGTGCCGATCCGCGGCTTCGAGTTGACCGTACGGGCCCAACAGTTCCTGCGCGACCTGCTGCAAGCGCTGGTTCAATTCGCTCCAGAAGATCTTCTGAATCGATCCTTCGGGCCCCGGCACACCGGTGTTGCTGATGGCGCTGAACGCGCGCATCTGGTTCGCGCGCATGATCTGCACTTCCGCGTAGCACTGCGCGAGCTTCTGGCGGATCAGCGGATCCTCGGCCGCCGGGCGGCTGCCACGCTCGATCGTCCACGACAGCTCGATCAGCCGTTCGATGTTGCGCTGATACGTGACCTGCATGCCCGCGCCGAGCGTGCCGCGCTCGTGCATCAGCGTGCCGATCGACACGTCCCAGCCCTGATTCACCTTGCCGACGACGTTCTCCACCGGCACGCGGACGTCGCGGAAAAACACTTCGGTGAATTCCGACTCTCCGGTCATCTGCCGCAGCGGCCGAACCTCGACGCCCGGCGACTTCATGTCCACCAGCATCACGGTGAGGCCTTTGTGCTTCGCCACGGTGGGATCGGTGCGTACGACGAGCTCGCACCAGTCCGCCGCCCAACCATAGCTCGTCCAGACCTTCTGCCCATTGACGACGAAATGTTCGCCGTCGAGACGGCCGTCGCTCTGCAGCCCGGCCAGGTCGGAGCCGGCGTTCGGCTCCGAGAATCCCTGGCACCAGATCTCGTCCGAGCTGAGAATGCCGGGAAGGAAACGCGCTTTCTGCGCCGCGGTGCCGAACGCGATGATGGTAGGGCCGACCATGCCGAGGCCGATCACGTTGGCCATCGGCGGTGCGCTCACTCGCGCCAGCTCCTGCCAGAAAAGTACCTGCTGCATCAGGCTGGCACCGCGCCCGCCGTACTCGCGCGGCCAGGAGATGCCGGCCCAGCCGCCGTCGTACAGCGTCTTCTGCCACGATCGCAGAAATGCAAACTGCTGTTCGATCGATGCATCGCGGCGATGTTCCCAATCCTTCGGGGCGTGCTGCTCGAGCCACGCGCGCAACTCATCGCGAAACTGTGTTTCTTCAGGTGAAAGGCTCAAATCCATCAGGACTCCGGTGTGGCCGCTCTCATTTTGAACTATGCTGACCGTGTTCAAACGCGTTTCAAAAGGGGGCCTTTCTGTGCGTCTGAAAAATCTTCTTGTTGCCAGTGCCGCTTGCATCATCACGATGGTTTCAGCCGGCCCGAGCTGGGCACAGGCCCGAGGGGCGGCGAAAACCGACGATACCAACCCGCGCACCGCGCGCGTCGGCGTTTGGGACAATTCGACCAATCCCAATAACGTCATGACCTACGAGGTGTACGAAAAGGACGGCAGCAAGCTCACGGTGAGCAATCCCAGCAATCCGTCGCAAGACTGGAGCTACGTGACGCTGTTCGACGGCGTCTACCGGCCGGTCCAGGGTCAGCAAGGCGCCGAGACTGCCGTCGAGATCATCAATCCGAAGAGTATCCGCATCTACAACAAGCGCAACGGCGTCCTGCAGCAGGTCGTGATCAACACGTTGTCGGACGACAACAACACCATCAACAACGAGTACATCCGTATGGACAAGGACGGCAAGATCACCGGCGTCACCCATGTGACGTACATCCGCCGCAAGAAATAGGCGACGGCTGGGCTCATCCCAGCCGCTCGACTATCGTCACGTTGGCCTGGCCGCCGCCTTCGCACATGGTCTGAAGACCGTAGCGCTTGCCACGTGCCTGGAGCGCATGCACCAGAGTCGTCATCAGCCTGGTGCCCGACGCACCGAGCGGGTGGCCCAGCGCAATCGCGCCGCCGTTGACGTTCAGCCGCGCCGGGTCGGCGCCGGTGTCCCGCAGCCAGGCCAGCGGAACCGAGGCGAATGCCTCGTTGACCTCGAAGAGGTCGATGTCGTCGACGGTCATGCCCGCCTTTCTCAGCGCGTGGTGCGTCGCCGGCAGCGGCGCTTCGAGCATGACCACCGGGTCGCCGCCGATCACGGTCATGTGGTGAACCCGCGCGAGTGGCTGCACGCCCATCGTTTTGAGGCCGCGATCGTTGACGACGATCACACCGCTCGCGCCGTCGCAGATCTGGCTGGCGCTGGCTGCCGTGATGCGGCCGCCTTCGCGCAGCAGCTTCACGCCGCGGATGCCTTCGAGCGTCGCGTCCATTCTGATGCCTTCGTCCGCGACATGCATCGCATCGACGGCCGGGACTCCAGCGACGCGCACCGCCACCGGCACGATCTCGGCCGTGAACCCACCCTCCAGCGTGGCCAGTTTCGCGCGCTGATGGCTTTGCAGCGAATAGCAGTCGAGCGCCTCCCTGGAGAGGTCGTATTTCTCCGCCATCATCTCCGCGCCCATGAACTGGCTGAACTCAGGCCCGGGGTAACGCGCCCGGATCGTCGGGCTCATGTAGTGCCCCAACCCCGCGTCTTTGTAGATGCCCGACAACGCCGCCATCGGAATGCGCGACATGCTTTCCACGCCCGCGGCGATGACGCAATCCATCGTGCCGGACATGACCGCCTGGGCGGCAAAGTGCAGCGCCTGTTGCGACGAACCGCATTGCCGGTCGATGGTGACTCCCGGCACCGCCTGCGGCAGCTTCGAGGCGAGCCCCGCCATGCGGCCAATACAGCCGCTCTGCTCTCCGGCTTGCAGGACGCAGCCCATGATGACATCTTCCACCAGCGCCGGGTCTGCGTTGGTGCGCTCGAGGAGTGCGTCGATGACTTGTGCGGCCAGGTCCGCCGGGTGCCAGCCCGAAAGACGGCCGCCGCGCCTGCCCCCTGCCGTGCGGGCCGCAGCCACGATATAAGCTTCAGCCATGAAACTCTCCTCCAACATCTCGGCCGTCATCACCGGCGCGGCCTCCGGCCTGGGCGCGGCCACCGCGCGCCGCCTCGCAGCTCATGGCGTCAGGGTCGCGCTGTTCGACGTGAACGAAGCCGCTGGCGAGGCGCTGGCGGCTGAACTGGGCGGCGTGTTCTGCACGGTGGACGTCACCAGCGAAGAGCAGGTGGACGCCGGCTTCGCGAAAGCGCGCGCCGCCATCGGGCAGGAGCGCGTCCTCGTCAACTGCGCCGGCACGGGCAACGCAATCAAGACCGCCAGCCGCGACAAGATCACCGGCGCGATCGTGTCGTTCCCCACCGCCGACTTCGACCGGATCGTCCAGATCAACCTCGTCGGGACGTTCCGTTGCACCGCGAAATCAGCGGCAGGCATGATGACGCTGCCTGTCCTGGACGACGGCGAACGCGGCGCGATCGTCAACACCGCGTCCGTGGCGGCGCAGGACGGCCAGATTGGCCAGGCATCGTACTCGGCCTCGAAGGCGGGCATCGTCGGCATGACGCTGCCGATTGCGCGCGATCTCATGGGCGAGGGCATCCGCGTCAACACGATCCTGCCCGGGATCTTCGACACGCCGCTGCTGGCTCGTCTGCCCGAGCATGTGAAGAGCGCGCTGGCTGCGTCGGTGCCGTTCCCCAAGCGGCTGGGCCACCCGGATGAGTACGCCGCGCTGGCCGAGTTCATGATTACGACAGGATACGTGAACGGCGAATGCGTGCGGCTGGATGGCGCTATCCGTATGGCGCCGCGTTGAAGGGGAGGCGCGAGCGCCCGGCCGCTCAATGCCGAGCGGCCCGCGCCGCCGCAGATCGTCGAAGAAGTTCCGCTACTCCCGCTTCTTCGCGGCGTCCTCGTTTTCCTTGAACCGCGCACCCCTCAGCATGTTCGTCATCGCGTAGTTGCCTTCGTGACAGGCGTACTCGTACAGATGGTCCTGGGTGGCCTTCCACGGATACTCGCCCGTCCACGCCCGATCCCAAGTCGCCGGATCCTCGATGGTGAAGCGATACAGGAGCGTGTTCGCGTCGACGCGCTTGATGCGTTCGACGACGTGCAGCTGATCGCTCGACCCATTGAACTGCGTCTTGGTCGTGAAATTCGTGGTGTCCACGACGAGCGTATCGCCTTCCCACCAGCCGATCGAATCGCCCATCCAGCGGCGGATGGTCGGCGGCAGGTGCGTGCCACCGATGCGGACGACGCGGGCGTCGTGCACCATCTCGTTCAGGATCAGCACCGTGTCGCGAGTCTGCACGATCTGCTTGAAATTGTTGTAGAAGTAGTTGGGCAGCGCGGGCGGACCCGCCGTGGAATTGAAGCCGAGCAGGCATCGCTCCGCCAGCGGGCGCGACTCCGGTCCGTCGAACGCACCAGGCGGTCCGGACGCGGTGGCTCCCTCGCCGGCGCTGGGATCCGCGGCGGCCGCGCGCAGCCGGGCGAGGCGCTGCCGCGCCTCGGGCTTCATCGGCGGAATCTTGCCGTCCGGGGGATCGATCAGGATCGAGCTGCGCTTCTGGCCGTCGACGGTGATGAACTGCCGGCCCTGCTCGATCCAGAACCGGTTGTAGCCGCCCGTCCCGCCGCCGGCGAACTGCTCGACGGCTTCGAGCCACGTCTTCGTCGCGACGCGCTCGCCGCCGACCGAAGGCGCGCCGCGATCACCGCTGATGGGCGCGGCGTCTTTGGCCTCGCGCTGGCGGTCGTAGGCTTCGGCCGCCGCGGCCTCCTCATCGGTGAGCACCGGGCGGCCGCGGGCTTCCGCCGGCCGCTCGAGCGGCGTCACGGTCGCGACGTCATACAGTCCCTGGAGATCGGGATGACCATCGGTCGTACGTGGCAGGGTGGCGGCTGGGCGAGAGGCCGCGGCCTTCGCGGGTGTCTGGGCCGGCGCTTTGGCGGCCTGCGCGCCGAGCGTGCGGGCGGCGCATACCGCCGTGACCGCCACCAGCACGCCGGAGAACAAAACCTTGTGCGAGCGATTCCGCATGAGCATCACTCCAGCTTCTACGATTGAATGGCCGCGGAGTTTCATGATGATCCTGGACACAGCTCGCGCCCTTGTCAAGCCTCGCACGTGACAGCCTTGCCCGCGCTTTCCGGCTACAATCGGCGAACTCGTGGCGGGAAGTCACTGGAGGTGGCCGTGCGGCACGCGAGTCTGATCACAACAGGCGTCGTGATGGCGATCGCCGCCGTCTCCGCCCGGGCCGCCGCGCCGCAAA
>Ga0207691_10003786_pt1 | contig 14689 bp, 13 predicted proteins | sample KBSM13metaG_FD_184327 | JGI IMG/M metagenome (GOLD analysis project Ga0207691, IMG submission 184327) | Miscanthus rhizosphere microbial communities from Kellogg Biological Station, Michigan, USA - KBS M1-3 metaG (SPAdes) (version 2) | ecosystem: Host-associated > Plants > Roots > Rhizosphere >... | reverse complement strand
GGCTGCGTTTGCCTACGTCCTCGAGGCCGCTGACGGGACGGTGCTCGACGCGCGCGGTGAGGCGATCGGCGTCGCCACGAACAACGTCGCGGAGTACTCCGCGCTCGTCGCCGGGCTCGCGCGGGCGGTGGAGGCTGGCGTCCGCGAGCTCGAGGTGCGCTCCGACTCCGAGCTGATGGTGAAGCAGATGCGGGGGGAGTACCGCGTGAAGAACCGCGACCTCCAGTCGCTCTTCCTCGATGCGTCGCGCGCCGCGCGCGAGATCGGACACGTGACCTACATGCACGTCCGCCGCGAGCACAACGAGCTTGCGGACCGGCTCGTGAACGAGGCGCTCGACGCCGCGTAGGGCCGCGCGGCCCGCGGGCGGCGGGATAGATTCCCGACCATGGCACGTCCCGTCACGCTCTTCACCGGGCAGTGGGCCGACCTCCCGCTCGCCGAGCTCGCGCCCCTCGCGGCACGGATGGGCTTCGACGGGCTCGAGCTAGCCTGCTGGGGCGACCATGTCGACGTCCGCCGCGCGGCGCGCGAGCCGGACTATGCGGCGTCGAGGCGCACCCTGCTCGAGGAGCACGGCCTCGCGCTCCACGCCATCTCGAACCACCTCGTCGGGCAGGCGGTCTGCGACCGGATCGACGAGCGTCACCAGGCAATCCTCCCGTCCCACGTCTGGGGCGACGGCGAACCGGAGGGCGTGCGCCAGCGGGCCGCCGAGGAGCTCGCCCTGACGGCGACCGCCGCCCGCGCGATCGGCGTCGGGGTCGTGAACGGCTTCACGGGCTCGAGCGTCTGGCACTCGCTCTACGCCTTCCCGCCGACCGGACAGGACTTCTGGGACGCGGGCTTCGCGGACTTCGGGAAGCGCTTCGGTCCCATCCTCGACGCGTTCGAGCGCGAGGGCGTGAACTTCGCGCTGGAGGTGCACCCGACGGAGATCGCGTTCGACATCGCCTCCGCGGAGCGCGCGCTCGAAGCGGTCGGGGGCCACCCGCGCTTCGGGTTCAACTACGACCCGTCGCACCTCGCGTACCAGGGCGTCGACTACGTCGCGTTCGTCCGCCGGTTCGCCGACCGCATCTTCCACGTGCACCTGAAGGACGTCTGGTGGGGGAAGGGCGACGGCTCGGTCGGCGTCTTCGGGGGGCACACGAGCTTCGGCGACCCGCGTCGCTTCTGGGACTTCCGCTCGGTCGGCCGGGGCGACGTGCGCTTCGAGGAGATCATCGTGGCGCTCAACGACGTCGGCTACGACGGCCCGCTGAGCGTCGAGTGGGAGGACTCCCGGATGGACCGCGAGCACGGCGCGACCGAGTCGGCCGCGTACGTCCGCCGGCTCGACTTCGCGCGCGCCGAGGGCGCGTTCGACGCGGCCTTCGAGCGATGACGCCGATCCGGTACGGCATGGTCGGCGGGGGGCGCGACGCGTTCATCGGCGCCGTGCACCGGAAGGCGTGCGCGCTCGACGGCGAAGCCGTCCTCGTGGCGGGCGCCCTCTCCTCCGACCCGGAGAAGAGCCGCGCGTCGGGTGCCGACCTCGGGCTCGACCCGTCGCGCGCGTACGGATCCTGGCCGGAGATGCTCGAGGGCGAGCTCGCCCTCCCCGAGTCGGAGCGCGTCCAGCTGGTGAGCGTCGTCACGCCCAATCACGTCCACTTCGACGTCGCCCTCGCGTTCGTCGAGGCGGGCTTCGCGGTCGTCTGCGACAAGCCCCTCGTGCACACGAGCGAGCAGGCCGAGCTGCTCGTCTCGGCCGTCCGCGAGCACGGGAACCCCTTCGCCGTGACCTACAACTACACGGGCTACCCGATGATCAAGGAGGCGCGCGCCCTCGTCCGTGGCGGCGAGCTCGGAGACATCCGCAAGGTCGTCGTCTCCTACACCCAGGGCTGGCTCGCGACGCTCCTCGAGTCGACGGGGAACAAGCAGGCGGACTGGCGAACCGACCCCGCGCGCTCCGGCGTCGCCGGCGCGATGGGTGACATCGGCTCGCACGCCGAGAACCTGCTCGCGACGATCACGGGCCTCCACGTGACACACGTGTGCAGCGACCTCACGACCTTCGTCGAGGGACGGAAGCTCGACGACGACGCGAGCGTCCTCCTCCGCCTCGACGGAGGCGCGCGCGGCACGCTCACGGCGTCGCAGATCGCGATCGGCTACGAGAATGCGCTCGAGATCGCCGTGCACGGCACGAAGGGCAGCCTCTCGTGGCGCCAGGAGGAGCCGAACGAGCTACTCGTCCGACGGGCCGACGAGCCCCTTCGGGTGCTGCGGCGCGGCAACCCGTACCTCGGTGCCGCCGCGACGAAGGCGACGCGGATCCCGCCCGGTCACCCGGAGGCGTTCATCGAGGCCTTCGCGAACGTCTACCTCGGCGCGTTCGAGGCGATCCGGGCGCGGGAGGCAGGCCGTGCGCTCGGGGACCTCGAGGGCGACTTCCCGAGCGTCGAAGACGGGGCGCGGGGCGTCCGGTTCATCGAGCGCGTCGTCGAGTCGAGCTCGAGCTCCGAGAAGTGGCTCGCGGTCTGAACCGCGGTGCGGCTCGCTGAGCTCGTTCGCCTCAGGGTGAGGTGAACCTCGGCCAGCCCTCGAGCGCCTCAGCGGCGCCTTCCCTTGACGAGCAGGTAGGGACGGTCGAGTACGACGTCGCCGCCGTCTGCGGTGTTCTCCTCGAAGAGGCCGACGAGGTCGTTGCGGAACGCGGTCGCGCGCTCGGGCTCGAGGATCCCGAGCAGTGTCACGATCGGGCCGAACGACGTACTGAACTCGTCCCACATCGCCTCCGCCGACGGTGCCGTCCACGGCGTGTTCAGAGACTGGATCTCGAGCTCGAAGTGCGGGTCGAGCAGCGCTTCGCAGTACGCGGCGTCCCCCCACTGGGTCGGCGCTCCCGCCCCCTCGACCGGCGGCGGCGAGTACGAGGCGATCACGCGGAAGAAGTCTCCGATTCGGCCCTCGGCTGTCCAGGCGGTGAGAACCAGCCGGCCGCCCTGTTCGCAGACGCGGCCGAGCTCCTCCGCCGTTCGCGCGTGGTCGGGCGCGAAGATCGCGCCGACCGACGACGAGACGACGTCGAAGCTGCCGTCGTCGTACGGGAGGTTCTCGACGTCGCCGACCTCGAAGGGGATCTGGAGGCCACGCTCGGCCGCCTGACGCTTCGCCGTCTCGACCAGCACGGGGGACAGGTCGCAGCCCCTGACCGACGCTCCGGTCGCGGCGGCGAGGAACGCGAGCTCGCCCGTGCCGCAGCCGACGTCGAGCCAGGAGTCGCCTTCGCCGGCGTCGGCCGCTGCGACGATCGCGTCGTGCATCTCCGCGAGGGTCGGTGCGATCACCTCGAACGGGCCTGCGCCCCACATCACCGCGTGCCGCTGCTTCAACTCCTCGAACGCCATCGCCGCCTCCGTTCCACGCTCGCGTGCACCCCCACCGGAGTCTCTCACAGCCTCGCCCGGGCGATGGACGTAGGGTTTTCCGCACCTGCGGAGTGCGGGGCGCCGATCCGGGTGTCTCGGAGCGACGGCATAGGGTCGACCCATGCCGCTCGCGCTCCAGCTCCTGACCCGCCCTGTCCGCGTCGCCGGCCTCGTGCTGCTCGCCGGCGCCGTCGCCCTCTTCGCGGGGGCGCTCGCGCTCGGCGCGCACCCGCTCGCGTTGTCGATGGCGCCGGCGGTGCTCGTCGCGACGGGACTGGTGGTCGGTGCCCTCGCGCCGCTCTACGGCCGGGGCGCCGCGGTCGGGCTCTGGACCGCGCGGGCGGGAATCGCGGTCGGCGCCGTCGCGCTCGTGCTGCCCGACAGCCGGCCGACGGCCGCCCTCCGCGTCGTCGCCGCACTGGCGGCGGTCGCGGGCCTGCGCCTCGTCGCACGGGGCGTCCGACGGGCCGGCGACCTCCCCGCCTGGTCGTCCCTCGCTGTCGGGGTCGGTATCGCGGCGACGCTTCTCGCCCCGGGGCTCGGCGGCGCCGCCGTCCTCGGCCTCGCCTGGCTCGCGGTCGCCGCAGCGATCCGCGTCACGTACCCGGCGCCGGCAGCGGCTGCGCCGCAGCGCGCCTGACTGGCTGTCGGTCGCTCAGATACAGGTGCCACAGGATCCGCGCGGCGGTGGCGCGGTTCGGCCTCCACGACTCCCCGATCGCCTCCAGCTCGTCCGGCGACGGTCGTGCCTCGAGGCCACGCGCCCGGCGGGCCGCCTCCTGGAGCGCGATGTCCCCTACCGGCCACGTGTCCGGCCGTCGCAGGGCCGAGAGCAAATAGACCTCGGCCGTCCACGGCCCGATGCCCGGCAGTCCCACGAGCGCCGAGCGTGCAGCGTCGTCGTCGAGTGACGCCACGACCTCGAGATCGAGGGATCCGTCCTCCAGCGCGGCGGCGAGGGCGCGCACGTACCGGGCCTTCTGCCTGCTGAAGCCGTCGGCGCGGAGCTCGGCGTCGGTCGAGGAGAGGATCCCGGCGGTCGTGAGCCCGCCGAGCCTCGTCTCCATGCGGTCGTAGGCAGCGCGCGCGGAGGCGAGCGACACCTGTTGCTCGAGGATCAGCAGCACGAGCGTCGGGAGCCCCGGCTCGCGCGCCCAGAACTCCGGCAGGCCGTGCTGTTCGACGATCGCGGCGAGATCGGGGTCCGACGCGCACAGCCTCGCGGCCGCTTGGGCGAACGAAGTCTCGTCGAGCATTCCGCGACCGTACACAGCGCGGCTCCAGTGAATCTCCAGCGGGCGCGGGCACCGTGGAGCCGGGGCTCGGCGCGGGGTCGGGCCCGGACAGGAGGAAGCATGAAGCGGCACATCACATGGTTCGCGCTCGTCCTGGTCGCGATCGCCGCGTCGCTCGCGGCGACGGGCGCGGCGTCGGCGGGGGGCGCGACGCAGGTCGACGGCGTGCAGACGCTCGTCTCGCTCGGCGATCCCTTCGATCCGGCCGACGACGTGTACTGGATGGCCGGCTACGGCGACGGGCGGCCGGCGCTGATCGGCCGGTGGCGCACGACCTCGTTCCAGTTCGGCGTGTTCACGCCGTCCGGTGTCGTGACGGGGACGGGGACGGAGGCGTTCGACGGCTGTCTCGACGCGAACGGCGATGCGAGCTGCGGAGGCTCTGAGCCGACGGGCACGCTCGAGTTCAGCTTCGAGTACTCGGCCAAGTTCGACCCGATCACGTTCGCGCAGCAGCACGGCCGTTGCCACCATCCGATCACGGGCGGCACAGGCGACTTCGCCGGGGCCACCGGCGGGCTCCATTTCAAGGACGATCCGGTCAACGGATGCTCCTACTACTCCGGTCACCTGACGCTGGGGGGATGAGCGGCGATGCAGCGGCGGCCGGGGATGACCCGGTCGCCGGCATTGCTTCCGTGGCCACTTTCCTTCAACCTGCGGGGACACGGGAGGGCCTGTGGCGGTAGGCAGACGAGTTGCGGCGGGTGACGTCGTCGCCGGCTACGAGGTCGGCGCCCTCGCCGGACGTGGCGGGATGGGCGAGGTCTACCGGGCCCACGACCCGCGGCTCGAGCGTCCGGTCGCGCTGAAGCTGCTGAGCGAGCGCCTCTCGGACGACGACGGGTTCCGCGAGCGGATGCTGAAGGAATCCCGGCTCGCCGCGAGCCTCGACCACCCGAACGTCGTCCCGATCTACGAGGCCGGCGAGGCCGACGGCCGGCTCTTCATCGCGATGCGGTATGTGGACGGGACCGACCTCAAGGTGCTCCTGCGTCGCGAGGGCGCGCTGACGCCGGAGCGTGCTGTGGCGATCGCGGCGCAGGTCGCCGACGCGCTCGACGCCGCGCACGCGAAGGGCCTCGTCCACCGCGACGTGAAGCCGTCCAACGTCCTGCTCGACCAGCAGGGCGGCCGCGAGCACGCATACCTCGCGGACTTCGGGCTGACGCAGAGCATCGCCGAGGCGGGACCCGCGGACGGGAGCCTGATGGGGACCGTCGACTACGTCGCGCCCGAGCAGATCCGCGGCGACCAGGTCGACGGACGAGCGGACGTCTACGCGCTCGGCTGCCTGCTCTTCGAGACGCTCACCGGAACCCTGCCGTTCACCGGGTCGTCCGACGTCGCGGTCGTCTACGCCCACCTGGAGGAGGCGCCTCCGCGCCCGAGCGAGCGCCGCCAGGGCCTTCCTGCAGCGGTCGACGACGTCCTCGCCCGGGCCATGGCCAAGGACCCGGACGAGCGGCCGGAGAGCTGCAGCGCACTCGTCGACGAGGCGAGAGCAGCGCTCGGCCTCGCGCAACCACGACCGGCGACCCGGCGGCGCATCGCGGTCGTCGCCCTCCTGGCGGCCGGCCTCGCTGCCGCGGCGGCGACGGCCGTGGTCCTCGCGACCCGAAACGACGGCACCACGACCGCGTCGACAGGGGGGTCGGTCGTGCGGATCGACCCCGCCACCGATCGCGTGACCTCGTCCTACGGCCTCTCCAGCCATCCACGCTCCGTCACCGCCGCGCGAAACCGCGTATGGGTCGGCGACTTCCGGGACGGCTCTCTCTGGCGCCTCGACCCGGCGCGCGGTGACCTACAGCGGTTCACGACGACCGGCGAGCCGCGCGATCTCACGAGCCTCGGCTCGTCGATCTACGTCGCAGGCGACGGAAACACCATCTTCGACGGTTCCGTCACCCGCTACGACGCCGTGACCGGCGCGCGCGAGGCCGGTGTGAAGCTGACCGCCTGCTCCGTCGCCGCCGGGGAAGGCGTCGTCTGGGTCGCCGGCTGCCCGCTCATCGAGCGCCTGTCGACAGGGCCGGGCGCGCTTCGCATGCTGGTGACGAAGCTCGTGCCGTACCAGCGGCCCGCATCGGCGGAGACGGTCCGGTTCGCGATGCACGACATGGCCGTCGGCGAGGGCTGGCTCTGGGTCATCGGAGACGCGGTCGACCGGCGCGTCTTCCGCGTCGATCCGCGGACGGGCGCCATCCGCGGGATCACCCGGCTCCCCTTCGCACCCGGCGCGATCGCGGCCGGCGCCGGCGGCGTCTGGGTGACGGGCTCGATCCGCGACGTCGTCGCACGGCTCGACCCGCGGGACGGCCGCGTGCGGAAGACGATCCGGGTCGGCCGAGGCGTGGGCGGTGTCGCCGTCGGCGCCGGAGCGGTCTGGGTCGCGAGCGCCCTCGACCGCGAGGTCTCCCGGATCGACCCGAAAGCGGGGACGATCGTCGGGCGCATCCCCGTCGACGGCTCGCCGCGCGAGATCGCCGTCGGCGCCGGAGGGATCTGGGTGACGGCAGATGCAGGCTAGGCATGCGCTCCTCGTCGCCGCAGTCGCGGTCTTCGTAGCCGTCGCAGGCGGCTGCGGCTCGGATGAGCGGCCGTTCAGGATCGGCGTGCTGGTCGACTGCCAGGGGGCGCTGCGTGGGTACGGCGACGCGCAGCTTTCCGGCGCGGAGCTCCCGTTCCTGCGGCGCGAGGCGCATCTCCTCGGAACGAGCCCGAACGAAGGCGTGAGCGCGATCGAGGTCGGCGGACGCCGCGTCGAGCTCGTGCTCGGCTGCCAGGAGACGGGCGAGCACCTGGTCTACATCGAGGAGGCGCGACGGCTGATCGAGGCAGAGCACGTCGACGTCGTGATGGGCGGCTCGTCGGTCGTGACGCGTGACGTGGCACACCGCTATCCCGGCGCGATCTTCGTGAGCACGTTCTGGGACGAGCAGGAGGTGACCCTCCGGCGGCCGGCGGCCAACCTGTTCCGCTTCACGCCCGACTACGCGCAGCAGGAGGCGGGCCTGGGCGCCTACGCGTACAACAACCTCGGCTGGCGGCGGGCGTCGATCGTCGCCGGGGTCGGGAACCCCGGCTGGGCGGGCGCGGCCGCGTTCACCGCGGAGTTCTGCTCGCTCGGCGGAACAGTCGCGGCAACCGCCTACGCCGGCTCCGGGGCCGAGTCTGAAGCCGTGGCGCGGGCGCTCGCGGCGCGGCCCGACGGCGTGGCGACGTTCCTGACCGCCTTCGACAGCCAGGGCCCCATCCTCGGGCCTCTGGCGGCGAATCTCGACAGCCCGCGCCGACTCCTCCTCTGGGGCCAGAGCTTCCTCGACCCCACCTTGCTCGAAAGGCTCGGCGCGCGCCTGGACGGCGTCGTCTCGACGACGTGGCTACCGTCGTCGCCGCCGAGCACGGCGCTGCGCGACTTCCGCCGGCGCTGGCGTGCCGCCTTTCCCGGTCTTCCAGGCCCGCTCGGCAACGACCCGGTCGTGATCGGCTACCACAACTCGATGGAGGCGCTCCTCACGGCGCTCGGGCGCGCGCGCTCGACCGACGGGAGGAGCGGGCTGGAGGCGGAGCTCCGGCGTCTCCGCCTCGACCTGCCGGGTGGCTCGATCAGGCTCGACCGCAACCGGCAGGCGGTTCGCGACGGATACCTCTCGAAGATCGTCGTCCACGGGGGCAAGCCCACCCTGGCGCCCGTCGCGGTCGTGCCGCACGTCGAGCAGACCTTCGGCGGTCTCCTCTCCTCGGCACCACCGCCCGGCCCCGACAGCCAACAGTGCCGCCGCGGCTCGCCGCCCTCCTGGGCGCAGTGAGTCAGCCCGCGATCGTCCAGGTGAAGCGCGTCTCGGTCCCACGTGGGGCGAGCCCGCCGGGACGGACGCCGCGACGGACGAGCACCGCCGGCGTGGTGGTCTGCGTCGCGAGCGCCGTCCTGGCGCGGCCGAGACCCTCGCGTCGCCAGCGGTCGGTCAGGCCGACGACGATCGTGCCGGCCCCTGCCGCCACGTCGACGAGCGCTTCCGGGTCCGGCTCGACCAGGACCGGCTCGGTGGCGACGCCGAGCGCGCGCTGCACCGCGATCGAGGCGCTGGCGAGCAGCCGGCTGGCGTCGCGGCCGTCGGCGCCGGCCGTCGCGCCCGCGAGCTGGAGCGCCACGCCGCGAGCGCGCGCGAGCCAGGCGCCGAGCTCGACCGCCGCCCAGTCGTGCTCGGCCCCCGCGAAGGGCACGAGCACGGGACCCGAGCCCGCAGGCTCGTCCCCGACGACGACGCCGACGTCGCACGGCGCCTGATCGAGCAGCGCGAGCACGCGCGCGTCCTCGAGCAGGCCGTCCGGCGCGTCGACGAGGAGGAGATCGACGTCGTGCTCGCGAGCGAGCCGTGCCATGTCCACGCCAGGGGCGATCGACGTGAACACTGCGGACCGTGCCTCGACGCCGTCCGCGACGAGACGGGCGCGGAGGTCGTTCGCGAGCGCGGAGGCCACTCCGAGCTCGGCCGCGGTCGCGGCGGTCGTCGTCAACAGCAGCTCTCGCGACGGCTCCCGGGCGAGCGGCGCCGCGAGGTGCGCCAGACCCTCGAGCCGCTCCAGCGCGAGCGCGGTGACGAGGAGCGACCGGCTCGCGCCCGAGACCGGCTCGCGCCCCGGGCGCGTATGGGCGAGCTCCGAGTCCTGGCGCAGGATCGCGGCGTGCAACTCGCTCAGCCACGCGCTCGGCTCGATGCCGAGCTCGGCCACCAGCATCGCCCGGGCGCCGCGGTATGCCTCGAGCGCTTCGGCCTGTCGCCCCGACCGGTACAGCGCGGTCATCAGGAGCCCGCGGGGCCGTTCGCGGAGCGGATGCTCCGCCACGAGCCCCTCAAGCGCGGCAACGACGTCGACGTGGTGCCCGAGGGCGAGCTCGGCCTCCACCCGACGCTCGAGCGCGAGGACACGCAGCTCCTCGAGCCGCGCGATGACCGCCGCGAGCGCCGGCTCGTCCGCGAGGTCGGCGAGCGCCGGCCCTCGCCAGAGGAGAAGCGCCTCGGAGAGGGTGTCGGCTGCCCGTGCGGGATCGTCCCGCTCGAGCGCCTGCGATCCCTCGTGCGCGAGCCGCTCGAACCGCTCGAGGTCGAGCGTGCCCTGGGCGACATGGACGACGTAACCGCGGCCGCGGGTCTCGATTGCGTCCCGCCCGAGCGCCTTGCGGAGTCCCGAGACGTACCCCTGGATGAGGTTCGCGGCGGTCGCCGGCGGATCGTCTCCCCAGAGGCCGTCCACCAGCCGCGACGCGGGGACGACGGTGCGCGGCTGGCAGAGGAGGAGCGCGAGTGTCGCGCGCTGCTTCGGCCCACCGAGCCGGGCCTCGCGCCCGTCGACCTCCGCCTCGAGCGGGCCGAGAAGGCGGTAGCCGACCTGCATCCGCCGACCCTACTCCGTTGCAGCGCGGGCGCCGCTCGGCTACGGTGGCGTCATGTTCCGGCGGCCCGAGCCCACCCCGATCCTCTCGCTCGGCCTGCTCCTCCTTCCCCGGTAGGGGGAGCGAGCGAACGCACATACAGCCGCCGTGCTCCGCACACCGTCGGGAGCAGTCCGCCCTTGCCGAGGAGAGATCCCATGCCGATGCCCTTTCACCGCTACCGCCCATACGCCGCCGTCGACCTGCCCGACCGGACGTGGCCGGACGCCGTCGTCGACCGCGCGCCGACGTGGTGCTCGACCGACCTACGCGACGGGAACCAGGCGCTCGTCAACCCGATGGACATCCCGCGCAAGCGGCGCTTCTTCGACCTGCTCGTACGGCTCGGGGTGAAGGAGATCGAGGTCGGGTTCCCCGCCGCGTCGAAGGCGGACTTCGACTTCTGCCGGGCGCTCGTCGAGGAGGGCCTGATCCCGCGCGACACGACGATCGCGGTCCTCACGCAGGCCCGCCCCGAGCTGATCGAGCGCACGTTCGAGGCGGTCGAGGGCGCCGAGCGCGCGATCGTGCACCTCTACAACTCGACGTCGGAGACACAGCGGCGCGTCGTGTTCCGGCTCGACCGCGACGGGATCACCGAGCTCGCCGTGCGCGGCACCGAGCTCTGCAGGGAGCTCGCCGGCCGGACGGACACGGAGATCGTCTTCCAGTACTCGCCCGAGAGCTTCCATCACACGGAGCTCGACTACGCGCTCGAGATCTGCGAGGCAGTGGCCGAGGAGTGGAGGCCGACGTCGGCCGAGAAGATGATCGTCAACCTGCCGACGACGGTCGAGGCCTTCCCGCCGAACGTGTACGCCGACCGGATGGAGTGGTTCATCCGCAACTTCTCGCACCGCGACGGAGCGATCCTCTCGATCCACCCGCACAATGACCGGGGCACGGCCGTCGCCACGGCGGAGCTCGGCCTGATGGCGGGCGCCGAGCGCGTCGAGGGCTGTCTGTTCGGGAACGGCGAGCGGACGGGCAACGTCGACCTCATCACTCTGGCCCTCAACCTGCTCACCCAGGGGGTCGATCCGGCGCTCGACCTGTCAGAGCTCGACGAGGCGCGCCGAATTGTCGAGGAGTGCAACGAGCTGCCGGTCCATGCCCGGCACCCGTACGTCGGCGAGCTCGTGTACACCGCGTTCTCCGGCTCGCATCAGGACGCGATCAAGAAGGGCATGGACGCGCAGGAGCGCTCCGGCTCGGATGCCTGGGACGTGCCGTACCTGCCGCTCGACCCGAAGGACGTCGGGCGAGACTACGAGGCGATCATCCGCGTCAACTCGCAATCGGGGAAGGGCGGCGTCGCGTACCTGATGAGCACCGAGCACCACCTCGAGCTGCCGCGGGGCCTCCAGGTGGACTTCGCGCAGAAGGTGCAGGCGATCACGGACGCCCGCGGCGGCGAGCTCACGGCGGACGAGCTGATGGACGCCTTCAGCGAGCACTACCTGGGCGTCACCGAGCCGTTCGCGCTCGTCTCGTACACGCACGAGAGCGGCGAGGAGGGCGACCGGCTCGCCGCGCGGATGCGCGACCACGGCGAGGGTGTCGTCGTAACCGGCGAGGGCAACGGCCCGATCGCAGCGCTCGTCCACGCGCTCGAGCAGCGGCTCGGAGTCGAGATCGACGTGCGCGAGTACCACGAGCACGCGATGTCGAAGGGCGAGGACGCGACCGCCGCGGCCTACGTGGAGGCGGACGTCGACGACGAGGCCTGCTGGGGCGTCGGCATCCACCCGTCCATCGTCACGGCGTCGCTCCGCGCGATCGTGAACGCCGTCAACCGTGCGCACGCGCTGCGGGCGGCGCGTGAAGGGGCGCTCGCGGCCTTCGACGCCTGAGGCGAACCGCGCGCCGGCAGGCGGCGGGGGCGGGCCGCCCTGCTCCGTTTGCCGACCCGTGGCCCGGGGTACCTCCTCCGCGGCACGACCAAGGAGGAACGCATGGATACGACGTGGTGGATCGTCATCGTCGTCGTCGCGGCCCTCGTGGTGCTCGCGCTTCTCGCGTGGGCCTACGTCCAGTCGCGGCGCCGCACGGCGCTCAAGGATCAGTTCGGCCCCGAGTACGACCGGACGGTCTCTTCGGCCGGCTCCCGCCGCAAGGCCGAGCGGGAGCTCGCCGAGCGTGAGCAGACCCACGAGGAGCTCGACCTGCAGCCCCTCTCGGAGGCGGCCCGTCGTCGCTACCTGGACGACTGGAAGCGTGCGGAGCAGCGCTTCGTCGACGACCCAGACCTCGCCGCCCGCGACGCGGATCGGATCGTCCGGAGCGTCCTGCAGGAGCAGGGCTACCCGGACGACGACTTCGACACCCAGGCTGCCGCCGTGTCCGTCGACCACCCGACGGTGGTGGAGCGCTACCGCCACGGGCACCAGATGGTGCACGGCAACGGCGCAGACGGCGCAGAGCGTACGGAGAACCTGCGCAAGGCGATGGTCGACTTCCGCACCGTCTTCGAGCGCGTGGTCGAGAGTCCCGAGACCGTCGCCCGCTAGACGGACCAGCGGCGACCCGGCCGGTTGTCCGCCGGGTCGCCGCTATAGTTCGACCCTCGCGCGGATGTAGCTCAGTTGGCTAGAGCGTCTGCTTGCCATGCAGAAGGTCGAGGGTTCGAGTCCCTTCATCCGCTTCGAGTTCAAGCCGTTCCGGCCCGGTGACGCCGGAAACCGTGCCCCAGTCATGCCCCAAACAGACGGCGCCTGGCCCTGCGCTAGTCGAGGTGGAACTCGGCGAGGGGTCTTTCCTGAACGAGGTGTTTGACAGAGGGAGTCGGGCCGTGAGACGGTCGCCGGACCCGGAAGGGAGCGGTCCCCTTGAAGCGAATCCCAGTCCGTCATCGAGTCGTTGTCTTCACGGCAAGCGTTGTCGCTTTCCTGGGAGCTGCGAGCGGCGCTACGCCAAGTCCTCAGGCGACGAACGGGGTTCCGGGCTGCGCACCGCAGTGTCTGCCGCCACACCTGTCCGTCCCTGGGAACTTGCCGACAAGCAAGTACAAGACGGAGTACTTCTTCGGCGGGCAGATGACCCTCTTGTTCGCCAAGGGCTGGGAGTCGGGGGAGGACAGCACAGGCGAGTTCAACGCCTGGGCGAAGCGGAACCCGGATTCGCGAGTCGTCTTCTGGGAGGACGCGTACGCGACGAAGCCAGGGTCCTTGCAGCGCGTCGGGTCAGCACGACGAACGGCGGCAAGTCTCCTAGCCTGGCTCCGGTCGAACCCGAACCTGACGGTGTCCAAGCCGACCACTGGCAAGATCGGCACGCTCCGCGCCAGTGTCGTGGACATCGGTGTTGCGGACGGTGCCGTCAACGACGACCCGACCTGCCCAGCGAAGTCGTGCGCGAACTTCCTGGGGTACCCGCAGTGGGGAGAGCCGTACGGGATCGCCGGGAAATCGGTCAGCCGCTTCTACCTTGCCGACGTCCGCTACGGCGGTAAGCGGCACCTGTTCGTGGCCGTGATCGAAGCAACGGGCGCGAGCCAACTCAAGGCGTTCCTTCCTGAAGCCAGGAAGCTCATCGCGTCCGTTCGCGTCCCGGCGTCGTCCGCCTGACGCCCTTTCAGACGTTGGGCGGCTGGCAGAGGATCCGGGTGTCTCTATCTAACCGACCACCTCGAGTCGCGCCAGGATCGCTGTCGGTCAGCCCAGCGACAGGGCGCTCATACAGGCCTCAGCGCCGCCGCGTGGGAAGGGGCAAGGCTCCTGCCTTCGCGGCCATAGAGACCGCTGATCCGCTCGAGCTCGGTGAGATCGCGCGTGAGATTCAAGGGATTGCGGACGAGCTTGCAGCGAGGCGAGACGCCAAGCCCTACCACTGAGGCATGTCCTCCTGGCCAGAGCCCAGCGACCCGCTCGGGTCGCGGACAGTAACGAGGCCGCGATCGCCGAGCCCCAGGGGTCAAACGGGCTCTCCTGGGTTCGTGCGTAAGAACGATCGCTACACGGCAGGGAGCGAGTCGGGCTGCGGAAGCGCCAACGGCTCTGAGATGATGTGCCACGGCTTCGAGGTAGAGGATTGACGCTCGGGCGGCGTCATTTCTCTACCGACCTCGAGGGCGATCCCCGTCTCCCCTAACTCCGCGTCGCTTGCGCTCGAACTAGGACCTGCCATCAGAAGCTCTCGAACCTCCTCGTACTCCCATGGCATTCGATCCAGGGCTGCCAAGACCGCGTCCTTCTCCGTCCGTGTCAGAGCGACGACCTCGGCGGAGAAGAACAGCGCCTGCTCAAGCTTTTGCGCGAGCGGCTTTCCCGCGACCGCAGCGATGGCACGCACAACGCGATCCTCGATCGAGACGCCATCAAGCACCATGTCAGTCCCCCTCTACTGCGGCGTGTTACCAGGACTAGTTCGCGGTGCTTCGGAATCATCGTCGGCCGGCTTTAGCAGTCGTCCCCCTTTGGGGGATTCCTGGGAGCGATTGGCTAGGCTCGTGGCTAGGTTTGGCTGTCAGTTGCTGGCACCTGTAGTCGCTGAGGCCGGAGCCAGATCCGCATAGCGATGCGGTTTGTCGGTTCAGG
>Ga0207691_10003785_pt1 | contig 14692 bp, 12 predicted proteins | sample KBSM13metaG_FD_184327 | JGI IMG/M metagenome (GOLD analysis project Ga0207691, IMG submission 184327) | Miscanthus rhizosphere microbial communities from Kellogg Biological Station, Michigan, USA - KBS M1-3 metaG (SPAdes) (version 2) | ecosystem: Host-associated > Plants > Roots > Rhizosphere >... | reverse complement strand
CAGGCTGGCAGGTCCCTTGATCACTTCGCCTTTTTCAATATTATATGCATCTGCTTCCAATCCATGTTCATCACCCCATTGCTGACCTTCCTGCCTTACACCATCATATAATGTAAGCACCCGATTATATCCCAGTCCGCGAATAAAAGGTTTGGATACATTGGGACCAGTGTTAACTGCATTGAGACCAGGAACATTTTTTACCAGCACATCAATGATATTGGATTCTATTGTGTGGTCCAGTGCTTTTCTGCTTATCGCCACAACTGCAATGGGATTTTCCCTTGCCAGCGTAGCTTTGGAAATCCCTGTAACGATCACTTCGTTTAATAACTCTTTAGAAGGGATGAGCTGAATATTATAAACGAATCCCTCGTTGACAAATACCGTATCGGTAACATATCCTATTGCAGACACGATGATTTTAGAAGGAGGCAGGTCTGGTATTAGTTTAATATTGAATCGCCCCAATGCGTCTGAACTTGCACCGGATCCGGGGATTAACCTTATAGTAGCACCTGCCAATGCCTGTCCACCCGCTGCATCAGTGATCACGCCACTGATCTGTTTTTCCTGTGCAAATAACTCCATGGGAAACAGCAGAGCGAATATCAAAATAAGCCTGATATGAAAATTGTTAAATGGCATATTAATCATAAGTTCACATGGCAAAGATAAAAAGTTAGACTAATCTAACAAATAAATTGTCGTGAAAAAACTTATACCCTCCGGGATAGGGTATTTTTTATTATTTTCAGCCGCTATTGCTCAAGCCATTAATTAAAGCCTGTGGGACAAAATTCATTTACAGAAGAAAACTACCTGAAGACCATTTATATCCTGGCATCCGGGAAAGGAGAGGTGAGCGTAAATGAACTCTCTAAGGAGCTGGGCTTGAAAATGCCAACCGTCACCAGTATGATGAAAAAACTGGCGGAAAAGAAATTTGTCCATTATGAAAGTTACAAGCCGCTGAGGCTAACAGAAAAAGGAAAACGGGAAGCCGGACTTATCATCCGTAAACACCGATTAACGGAAATGTTCCTGGTGGAAAAAATGAATTTCGGTTGGGAACAGGTTCACGATATTGCTGAGCAGATCGAACATATCCAATCGCCAGAATTTTTTGAAAAAATGGATGAACTCCTGGGATTCCCTAAAATGGATCCACATGGTTCGCCCATCCCTGACCGCAATGGTAAAATGGTTTGGCGTGCTTACGACAGGCTCAGTGATGCAAAAATTGGGGATACAGTTATATTGTCGGCAGTGATCAACACATCTTCAGAATTTTTAAAATTCCTCAATAGCCGCGAACTGCATCTTGGAATAAAAATCAAGGTAAAATCCATCGAACCATTTGATCAGTCTATGGTGATCAGTTATGGAAAAAGAAACAATGAAGCTATAAGCCATGTAGTCAGTGAAAGATTACTGGTAGAAAAAACCGATCAATAATTATTTACCTGCCCAGAACCCCAGAGCCGCAGCTCCAATTCCAAGTAATACACTACTAAGGATGTAAAAAATCGATAAGGTCGCGTGGCCATTTTTGATCAACATGATATTCTCATAAGAGAATGCGGAAAATGTAGTGTAACCTCCACAGATGCCGGTAGCCAGTAAAAGCAATAACGATCCGGATAGCCCTTGTTTGAGGAAAATTGAATACAGGTAACCGATAATGAAACTACCGGAAAAATTTACCAGGAAAGTAGCTAACGGAAACGGGTAGGTGCTAATTAATGCGACTCCCCGGTATACGAGAAATCTTACAATTCCGCCAATAGCGCTTCCAGCCCCAACGAGTAAGATTTCTTTGATCATTCAATTGGAAGATTACCGGAGAAAGTATATTTGAAATCTACCCACCACTGACCATCTTGTTTTACGACCTTTATGTCCATTGGTTTCTTGCTGTATGAATTTGCATAATTGATGATCTGTACAGTATCGTTTACAGGTTCAATTTTGTTTACTATAATACTCGCTTCCTTTAATCCCTTCAATTCTTCGGGCGACCGTTTCTTCATATAGTCCGTGTATCTTTTGTAGATCCGGATATCTTCTTCATCCGGCAAAACATAGAGTTCACCTTTTTTATAGTCGCCGTCCAGCACTGCGCGAATAAATTCCCTTCCTGCGTCCAAACCGTCTTCAGGTTTTTTGAATCCTACCGGGTTGCATCCGGTAGTCATCAATCCAATTAGAAAAAATAAGAATATTGTCTTCCTCATATGTGGCGAAAGTTAGACATTTTTCTTTCTCCATAAATCCCGGTGACGACTCAAATAAAAAAAGCGAAGCCAGTTCGCACCAGCTCCGCTAAACTTTCATGGGTCAGTATTCAACAGTTTAACTACGGTCGTTATTTATTTCACGTTCTTTCTGTTCGCGGTCATATGCCTTAATGATCGCTTTAACAAGACGGTGACGAACTACGTCTTCTTCATCCAGTTCAATATGGGCAATTCCATCAATGTTCTTCAGAATACGGGTCGCTTTTTCAAGCCCGCTTCTTTGGTTTTTTGGAAGATCAACCTGGGTAAGATCACCGGTAATGATAGCTTTGGCATTTGCACCAATACGCGTCAGGAACATTTTGATCTGGAGTTCAGTGGCATTTTGGGCCTCATCCAGGATGATATATGCATGATCAAGTGTACGTCCACGCATATAAGCCAATGGCGCGATCTCAATGACCCTGGTACTCATATAATAGCCGAGTTTGTCTGCAGGGATCATATCGTCCAATGCATCATACAAAGGCCTTAAATACGGGTCGATCTTTTCCTTCAGGTCACCCGGCAGAAAACCAAGGCTTTCACCGGCTTCAACAGCCGGACGGGTAAGAATAATCTTTTTAACCATCTTATTCTTCAGCGCCCTTACAGCAAGAGCAACTGCAGTATAAGTTTTACCGGTACCAGCCGGACCAATGGCAAAAATGATATCATTCTTGTCAGAGGCCGAAACCATTCTTTTCTGGTTCGCTGTACGTGCCCTGACGGATTTACCGTTGGGACCAAATACCAGTACATCATTAGGATTCCGCTCGATGAAATTGTCTACTGTTTCAGCATCATCTCCACCGAGGATCTGCTCGAAATAATTTTCGCTTACATGGCCATTCCGCTCTAAGTACTGTACAAGCATTTCGATTTTTTCTTTTGCTGTTTCGATTTGCTCCGGTGCACCGCTTAATTTAATCTGAGTGCCGCGGCTTAGAATTTTCAAGAGTGGGAACTTCTTCTTTAGGAGATCAAGCTTGCCATTGTTAACACCAAAAAACTCAATAGGGTTAACAGTTTCCAGGTTAATGATTGTTTCTGTCAATGCGCTTCAGGTTTAATGTTCGTTAATCGGGTACCTTAATGAACTTACCGCTTCCATCTTCTCAAATCTAAAAAATTTCTTGCCAATTATCACTATCTTATTTATTAACAGACTGTTAGTAAATGTATAAAAATGTTGACTGGTCAACATCCAAGAAGAAAACAGTAAGTGAATATTTTTATTCAAATGTCATACCAGCGGATTTCCATTCAGAGAAAATCTTTCTATTATGACCTAAAACCTCACCAAAAGTTTAAGATTCACCAATCTGGGTGTTAACCTGCTGGGCATGGCAAAAATGGTATTTGAATAATCTTTTATGAGCAGATAAGAAATGGTATTGCGGCGGTCAAGTAAATTAAATACTTCGAAACTCAACCATATATTTTGAAAATCACGAAATGGACTATGACTTCTTCGGCTACTCCTGTCTGCATCAAGAAGCATTACACTGAAGCCTATATCAGCCCGGATATACGGATCAACGATCAATCCGTTTCTGTATTTAGGATTATCGGGTAGGTTAAAAGGCATATTGGAACCAAAAAGTAAATTGAGATGAACTTTAAAATTTTGATTTGTGCTGAGATAATCCTGGAAAAACATACCGAATGTTAACCTTCTGTCGGTAGGCCTTCTTAACCAACCCACTTCAACTAAAGTACTGTCCGCAACGCGCTGGTCTTCCGTTTCAGCGGTTATTACTTCACCTTGTTTATTCAGGTAATTATAATAATAATCATTGTCGAGATTCTCTTTGGTTTGCATGATACCCATGCTGATCCAACTCTCTGCATCTTTAACCCATTCACCGGTAAGTCTCATTTCAATTCCTGTAGCATATGCTATAGCTTCATTCTCGCCATAATATCTTATCCTCACATTATTTAGATCATAAGGAACAACATTTGTCAATCCTTTATAATACGCCTCTGTACTAAATCTGAATGGTCTTCCCCAGGCCTGGAACTGATAGTCAGATCCAAGTACAAACTGCCAGCTATTTTGTGCTTTCAGTTGTTCATTTATTGTTCCATCATATCGTCTTAATTCACGATAAAAAGGAGGTTGTGAATATGCTCCCGCTGCTGCTTTCAAAATAAGGTCATTGCTGCCTTTGGGTTTCCATGCAAATTGCACTCTTGGTGATAATAGAAGTTGTTTGTTCAGACCATTATAATTGAATCTGAGGCCATAGGTCAATGTCACACCCTGTTGTTCATTTAGTACAAAATTATCCTGAAGAAATCCTGAAAGTTTATTGATATTAAGGTCTGCAGTTGATTTTATGACGGTCGACATATAGAGCTGGTCCGGATCATATGGAATTGTATATCCTGCCGAATCCTGTCTTTCCCACTCATTCAACAAATCATTTATCAATGTTTTTTCCGCTTTCAATCCCCACTGTATATAATGTTGTCCAAGGCTATACTGACCAAGATGTGATAAAGCATAGTCTTTTATATTCAACTGATTCCTGGCGAAGCGCTGATCAACGCCTGCACCAAGTGGATTGGTAATCTGTCCAAATGTTGAATTGCTGGGATCAACATCTCGTTCTCCAAAAAGATATGCTCCTGAAACATCATATTTTTCAGATTCTTTGTCTACAAACCGGCTCAACATCCATTTCAATCGGAGTTTACTATTTACCTGTTGTGTAGCCGCCACTCCAAACATATTGGTAACATATCGATCCTCTTCCCTTCCTTCAAAATAAGTATCGATCCCGATATTGGCACTGTAAATGGGAGAAAAAACGGATGATGTCATCTGGGAAAATTCCGGCACCATCGTAAATTTTGACCTGCTGATATTAGCTAATGCCTCTATCTGCCATTTTCGGTTAACCTGATACGTTAGTAAGGTTTGCAGATCGGTGGAAGTTGGTATATAACTGCCTTTGGTTTCCTGTGAACTGAGCAGGCTTTTATTAGAGCGGTTGCGCACACCAAACAGGTAAGTGAATTTATTATCATTACTGCTGCCTTCCACATTAAAGCCCTGCTCCAGTAAACTCATATAAGCTGCGCCGCCAAATTTTTTGGGTTTCTTGTATTGGATGTCCAGAACACTGCTCATTTTATCTCCGTACTTCGACTGAAAACCGCCGTTATAAAAACTGATCCTGCCCGTGAGTTCGGGATTTATGAAACTGAGACCCTCTTGTTGGCCGCTCCTGACCAGGTAAGGCCTGAATACTTCAAAATCGTTTACATAGATCAGGTTTTCATCGTAACTACCTCCCCTCACAGAATATTGGGAAGTGAGTTCATTATTCGATCCTACAAATACCTTGATCAGGCTTTCTACACCACCAACGGTTGAAGGAATAACAAATGCATGTTTGGGGTTTACCCTGATCAAACCCACTTCTTTTCTATCCGGCTGGGAGGAAACCACTACTTCTTCCAGGGTTTTGTTGCCTTTTTCCATCCGGATCACAACTTTTTCCTGCTCACCCTGGTTGAGGTAAAAATTCCTTTGTTCTGTTTTATATCCTGAAAAACTAAAAACCAGTGCTACAGCACGTTCGGCCGATATTGAAATGGAGAATGTTCCTGAATCTGAGGTAGTGATGCCCGTTTGTCTGCCCAGTAACATTACAGAAACCCTGGCCATTGGTGCATCGTTCTCATCAACCACCTTACCGGAGACGTTGCCGGCTTTTTTCTGGGCATCGGCATTAAAGCCAATTAACAGGAATATGGAAATTAAAATAGAGGTAAGGCATCTCATCCGTTACAAAACGGTTTGTTAATCAGCAATATTACAGAGTTTAGAAAGAAACCGGAGTTTTTTCAGCGAATCTTCCATTTGGGTTGAACTCAGACAAAAACTGTGCTACTTCACGACGGAAAACGAATTATTCTTATATTAATGTGCAATTCTGACGAATGAAAAATGCATATTTTTTCTTTTTGGTTTTTTTGATGTCTTATTCCTGCAATTCAGCTATCCAGGAAGCTACCATAAGTAAAGACACTATGAGTACGAAATCTTATAAAGACACGGGTTCAATTGACGTTTTTGACCCTGCTCTATTGTCCCTTGTGGACAGTTCTGCCAAAATAGAAATTCTGGCGGAAGGATTTAAATGGACAGAAGGCCCGCTTTGGATTGCGGATAGTAATTATCTGTTATTCTCCGATATACCGCCCAACACTGTAATGAAATGGGATGAGAAAAATGGTGTGACACCATACCTGTTTCCCTCAGGATATACTGGTACCATTCCCCGTGGCGGAGAACCCGGTGCAAATGGTTTGATCCTGGACCAACAGGGCAGGTTGGTATTATGTCAGCATGGTGACAGAAAAATGGCCCGAATGGATGCCCCGCTTGACCTGCCTTCACCAAAATATATTACCATAGCAGACCAATATGATGGCAAAAAACTGAATAGTCCAAATGATGCCGTTTACCACAGTAATGGTGATTTATATTTTACTGATCCACCTTATGGTCTTTTGAATAACATGAATGATTCTTCAAAAGAATTGAATTTCCAGGGAGTCTTCAGGGTTAAAAAAGATGGCAAAGTGGATCTCCTTACAAAAGAATTAAGCAGGCCAAATGGTATTGCTTTTTCCAGGGATGAAAAAAAATTGTACGTGGCGAATTCTGACGTGAATAAAATATGGATGAGCTATGATGTTACCCCTGAAGGAGGAATCGCTAACGGAAAAGTTTTTTATGATGCTTCAGCAGTTAATGAACCAGGTTCACCGGATGGAATGAAAGTGCATTCTTCCGGAAATATTTTTGCAACCGGTCCGGGTGGTGTTTTGATTTTTTCGCCTGCCGGAAAATTACTTGGTAAAATCAGGGTAGGGGACCTCTGTTCAAATTGTGCTTTTGATGCAGAAGAAAAATATTTATATATCACAGCAAACCACTGGTTGGTGAGAGTGAAGCTAAAATAATATTAAGGCTTGAAATGTGTTTTCCCAATACTGACCTTTTCAATGCTCTTGCGATCCATTAATTCAGGACGTTTACCACCTTCTGCATAAAGTTTAGCCTGATCACCATAGTACTTGCTCATGAAATAGCCCGATTCACCAGTTGGATTAACGCTATAGGCAAGCTCAGGGTGTCCGAAGTCTACAATTCTTCTTAAGGCCGGACCATATACCACAGGATATCTTCCCGTAGAGTCCATATTAAAATTCAAATTGTTGATCGTTTCCCTTCCACCTATTACTTGTATAGGACCCACATTAAAATATTTTCCAATCACTGGAATAACGTTGAGCGGATGTTTATGGGTGATGGTATGCAAATTTTTCCAGGCCCATGCCGAAGGTTGATTACCAAGGTCTTTGTGAATTTGCATTGCTGCTTCATTGAGTGATGTTGTAAGAATATCACTGCGGGATTCAACTGCTATAGTGTTTACATTGTTCCACCATTTTGAACTATCGTTCAATAAAAAAGAAGCGGAATTTCTTTTCAATGAGACAGTTGATTCAAAAGTTTTAAATGCCTCTTTTCCAAGTTCATCTTCAAATGCATTGAGATACACATCATAGAGAAACCTGTAATAAAAACAGGGCTCAGTGTTTTCAAGTCCATGCATTCCATCCCATGATATCAAAAGTTTATATGCCTGTTTCGCTTCCGGTGTCAGTTTATCCTGTTGGATAACGGGCAGGATTTTTTTTAATAATCGATCGTAACTGGTCGATTTCACGTCATTGATCATTGTACGGGCTGCTTCTTCCGTCCAATCAGATTTTGTGGTGAATAATAATTCCTGGATTCTTTCTGCCCTGTCGGAAGGAACATAATAACCAGCTACCAAACCTGTACCCATATCATCAGGCTGATTGTTGGCTGTGTATAAAACACCTGATGCGGGGTTCACGATTTGTGGGTTGTCTTTAAAATCAAGCCAGCCTAATGGATCATCTTCTCCGGTGCTACCGTTAAGGATCACCTGCGGATTTACTTTAGCCGGCCTGATCGGAATCTTTCCAGCGGCCCACCAGGCAATATTACCGGAAGTGTCCGCCCACATGAAATTCAGTCCGGGTGAGGTAAGAGGTTCAACAGCTTTACCTGCTTCAACAACATTACCGGCATGACTTAAATTGTAAAACACATCCATAAACCTTGATGGAAATTCATTGTAAACCCACCATAATGCAATGGGATCTGTATATGCTTCTACATCATTCATGATGCCGTTCATGATGTATCCATGACGTGATTTTTTTACTTCAAGTACAACATCTGGTTTGCCTTTTACTTTAATGACCTCGTTACGAACAACCAGGTTTTCCCAATGATCTTTATACCATACCTGGTCTTTATTTTCAGGATTCGATTTTTCATGGAAAAAATCTGCATCATCATTTTCAAACATTGTTATTCCCCATCCACCTTTATCAGAATGACCTAATGCAGGCAAAGGAGTACCTGCAAGAAAACTACCATAAAGCCTGAAGCCGGGGCATTCAAGATCTGCTTCATACCATACTGATGGTTGCGCAAAAGCAATATGTGTATCATTGGAAAGTATCGGTTTTCCGGATGCCGTTTTTTTGCCGGAAATGGCCCATCCATTAGATCCAAGGAAAGGAGGATAGAAAGCAGATTCTGAGATCTTTTCAACTTCGGAAGCAATGGCCGTTAGTTTTTCAGCCGGACTCAACATTTTCTTTTTCTCTGTTGCCTGAACAGGAATTCTCAATCCACTGTCGGGCCAATTGCTCATCACGTCTTTTAAATAATCATTGCCCAATTTATCAAGTATGGTAGTGGCTATTGCTTCTGTCTTAAAAGCTCCCACAAAAGTATACCCCATATATCCTGCGACTATCTCCACATCTTCCAGTGTAAAAGGTGTTTTGGGAATTCCGGCAAGTGTAAATTCTATTGGCGTTTTACCATTCTTTACATATTCATTAATTCCATTGATATATGCTTTGGCAGCTTTTACAAAAGGAGCATTGGGATCTTTATACACTTCAGCTATTGTAGTTTTTGCGTGTTCGCGGAAACTCAACAATCGAAAATAACGGTCTGATTTTACTGCAGCTTCGCCAAATACTTCCGAAAGCCTTCCGTCCGCAAGCCGACGTAATATTTCCATCTGGAAAAGACGGTCCTGCGCATGCACATAACCGAAAGCATAGAAAAGGTCTTCTTCGTTGGACGCATAAATATGCGGAATACCGTAATTGTCATAGACCACTTCCACTTCTTTTGAAAGTCCGGGCATTTTTACGGTGGCACTATAATCGGGTTTCAGGTTTTGGAGATAAATGAAGATGCCCAGTACTGCCATAGCAATAATGACAACCAGTGCAAGCAGAATTCGTTTTATCCATTTCATAATTGGAAAAGGTATTGATCAGCAATCAGGATGAATAAAAGTATACATAATCGGTTAAATGGATAGAGGGAAAGGAATGATTTAATATATTCGAAACAAACAATCACATGAATATTATAGTCCAGTCGCTAATTGCCATCATTGCCCTTGAGCATTTGTATATACTCTGGCTGGAAATGTTTGCCTGGGAAACCAGGGGAAAGAAAGTATTCAAAGGATCTATGCCGGCAGAATTATTCAAACCTACTAAAGTTCTTGCTGCCAACCAGGGATTATATAATGGGTTTCTCGCAGCCGGATTGATCTGGACCTTTTTCATTGAAGACCATCACTGGAAATTTTATATCGCCGTGTTTTTTTTAAGCTGTGTAATTATAGCAGGAGTTTATGGAGCTTTTACTGCCAGCAGAAAAATATTCTTTATCCAGGCCATGCCTGCGATCATTGCTCTTGTGCTGCTGCACGTAAGGTAAATAATGACAAGGCTTCGTTTTTTAGTTTATTGATCCTGCTGATAAGCAACGAAGCTTTCTCAGAAAATCCTGATTTTACTTTTTGCAGGTGAGCTGCATTCCGGACTGATAATTTACTCCTTCGCTTGTAGTTGTTAAGGTGATGCTGGATCACATTTAAATCGTGCCATTTGCCGATGAGATCCTGTAATTGATATAATGGTTTTAATGTAAGTTTTGAATTTGAATTGATGACCTCAAAATTATACAGGTATTCTTTTAGTATCATCCGGAGTTTATGAATAGTAGCAATGTTTAGTTTTTCTTTATTCATCTGATCAATACAATTCTGTTTCAATTGATTTAAATAAACAGATGCATTGAAAGAATTGATATCATCTGCGAAAGGAAGTATTTTATCTAATCTTTTTTTGAGTGATGTATTTGCCTGGATTTTAACTTCCACAAACTCCTTTTTTTTCACCAGTCGTTGTTCTTTCAGCATTAACAGATAATGCCTGGTGAATTGATCCGGCGGCAGTTTTCTAATGGCCGATTCTTCCAGTTGAATTTCCCTGACTTCGCCCGCAGATTTACCAATTGTTTTGTAAGGCTGAAAAATCTTTTTGCGTGGAAAATCAGGCGAGCAGTGCTTAACGATCCGAAGTGCAGCATTCATTTTTTTAATTTCCACCCTGAGCTGATGGAAATATGCAGCTGAATAGATCCCGGTTGTTTTGGAAACCTGGTCATAAATTCGTTGCGCGCGTTTTTTTACATGCTGACTATATGCGGAAGCGATGTTCACTTCATAAATTTACAAAGACTTATGCTCTGACCCGTTCCAACAAAAAATTGAAAATCAGGAGATTTTTTTGAGAGCTGCAATAGTTGCAACCGGGTCGGAAGCTCCAAACACAGTATTTCCGGCCACCAGTACATCAGCGCCTGCTGCCATAATTTCAGCTGCATTTTCCAATGTAACACCGCCATCAATTTCTATCAAAACATTCAGATTTGATTCCCTGATCATGCGCTTTAACACCCTCACCTTATCAAGTGTTCGGGGAATAAATTTCTGGCCACCGAAACCAGGATTAACACTCATCATACATACCATGTCGATATCTGCTAAAACATCTATCAATGCTTCAATAGGAGTATGAGGATTTATTGCGACGCCGGCTTTCATACCCAGTGCTTTGATCTGTTGAATATTGCGATGAAGATGGGGACAGGCTTCAATATGTACTGATAATATATCTGCACCTGCTTTTCTGAAATCTTCAGCATATTTTCCGGGTTCTTCAATCATCAGGTGTACATCACAAACTTTGGTGGTAGCTTTTCGGATGGCTGCAATTACCGGCAATCCAAAACTGATATTGGGAACAAATCGGCCATCCATTACATCAAGGTGAAACCAGTCGGCCTCACTTTCATTTAGCATCCTGCATTCATCTCCAAGACGGAGGAAATTGGCCGATAATAGGGAAGGTGCGATGATTGGCATAGGGCGCAAATATAGTAAAATAATGAGGCGTTAATGGATCGGCAATTATCGTTTACTTCAGTGCTTCATATTTTTTTTGCCAGTCGGCTGCTTCAGCCTGATTTCCCAACCCTTCATATGATTTGCCGATCCAGTAATAGATCTCTGGATTATTGTTCACGATTTTAAATGCCTGCTGAAAAGTTTTTAATGCCTGTTCATATTTTTTGGCGTTATACAGGATAACACCTTTTTCTATATAAGCATCAATGAAAGTGTAATTGATCATTATCGTGTTTTCAAAAGCAGCCAATGCTTTTGAGTCATCATGGGTATTCGTAAAATATAATCCCCTTATGTAACTGGCCCTCGCCCTGATCATTTGATCGGGTACTTTCGAAAGACTGTCTGTGATGATGAGAACATCCGGATTTTCCTGGTTGGCCATTATCTGGGCCATTTCAATCCAACCGTTGCCATCTTCAGGTAGCAGGTAAGTATACCTGCGCAAGGAACGCAAAGCTTTTACAGTGTCTTTGCGTTCCATAAAAAGTTGGTATTGCAATTTCCAAAGCTGGGGGTTAAGGCTGTCTTTGCTGAGCAGATCTAATATTAAGGACAGTGAATCTTCCCCGGTTGGAGTAACAGTGGCCGCTAGAGCTGGTTTTTTTTGTTCTCTGCAGGATTGGATCGATAGTGCAAAAATGGATGCAATAAATAAAAAGTAAATGGCTTTCATTATTCAAAAATACAAAAGCCCGCAAAGTTGACAATTTTGTTGAGTCTATATCTGAAATGAAGTAAATTGCGGCCTGATAATAAGTAGCATGAAGATATATATTGTTTTTTCTCTATTGTTCGCGTCCCTTCTGGCTTTCAATCGTCATGGAATTGTAAAAAAAACTGATTCACTGGAGATATTTTCCGATACTTTGACCTATCCGGATGAACATCATTTCAAAAATATCCAGCAACTTACTTTTGGTGGAGACAATGCTGAAGCATATTTTAGTTTTGACAGTAAGTATGTCGTTTTCCAGAAAACCAATGCTAAAGAAGGCATTCCCTGCGACCAGATCTATATGGGTAAAGTTCCGGCACCGGGTGAGCCATTTGTGACAAAGCTTATCAGTACCGGGAAAGGAAGAACTACCTGCCCGGCTTTCCTTAAAGACGGAAAGCAGATCATTTATGCGTCTACCCATCTTGGTGGTGATGAATGCCCGCCGGTCCCGGATCGTTCCAAATACGGCAACAAATATATCTGGCCCTTATACGCTTCTATGGACATTTTTGTAGCGGACACAAATGGTAAGATCGTAAAAAGACTTACCGATACACCAGGCTACGATGCTGAAGCAACTGTTTCACCTGATGGAAAGAAAATAATATTTACGAGTGTGCGTGACGGTGATATCGACCTTTACATCATGGAACTTAAATCAGGAAAAACAACAAGGATAACCAATACACTCGGATATGACGGTGGCGCATGGTTCAGTCCGGATGGTAAAAAGATCATCTGGAGAGCTTCAAGACCATCTACACCTGAAGACATTAAAGAATATAAGGACCTGCTTGCTGAGAACCTTGTGGCGCCAACAAAAATGGAAGTTTATACAGCTGATGCGGATGGAAAAAATGCAAAACAGCAAACTTCACTCGGACAAGCCAACTGGGCTCCGGCATTTATGCCAAACGGAACTGACATCATTTTTGCTTCCAACCATGAATATAAAAGAGGCTTTCCTTTTAATCTCTATATCCTCCACCCGGATAGTAAACTGGAGAAAGTTAGCCGCGACAAAGGATTTGATGCTTTCCCAATGTTTTCACCTAACGGAAAGAAAATCATATTCTGCAGTAACCGTAATAATGGCGGCACCCGCGATACCAATATATTTTTAGCTGATTGGGTAGGTACTAAAAACCAATAACATCGTAAAATTCAGGAAATTCATTTTCTGAACTTAAAAACAACCATCATCCAAATGATGTCCTTGATTAGGATTTCGCTCTTACCTTTAGGGCAAACCTTCTCATGAAAAAATCCCTTTTCTGCTTTGGATTTTTATTGCAGATCTCATTTGCTTTTTCCCAGGATATTACAATTACTAAAGCTGAGTTACAGGATAAGATCAAAGGTGGATGGGCCGGACAAACCATCGGCGTTACGTTTGGAGGTCCTTATGAATTCAGGTACCAGGGAACATTTATAGGAGATTACCAGACACTGCAATGGCATGATGGTTTGCTGCAAAAAGCTATGGCAGATAATCCAGGTCTTTATGATGACCTTTATATGGATCTCACGTTTGTAGATGTATTTGAAAAATATGGTTTGAATGCACCGGTGGATTCTTTCGCCAATGCATTTGCTAATGCAGGTTATATGTTATGGCATGCAAACCAGGCCGGCAGGTATAATATTCTGAATGGAATGACTGCACCAGCTTCAGGCCATTGGAACAATAATCCACATGCAGATTGCATCGACTACCAGATAGAAGCAGACTTTGCCGGCCTGATGAGCCCGGGAATGCCAAATACTTCTGCGGCTATAGGTGACCGTATAGGACATATCATGAATTATGGCGATGGATGGTATGGTGGAATTTATATGGGCGCCATGTATTCGCTGGCGTTTATCAATAAGGATATAAAATATATAGTCCAGGAAGCCTTAAAAACGATCCCGGCTAAATCTGAATTTCATGAATGCATTAGTGATGTCATTGCCTGGCAAAAAAAATATCCTTCTGACTGGAAACAAACTTGGTTAGAAGTACAAAAAAAATGGGCTGATGATATCGGTTGCCCTGAAGGTGTTTTCCTGCCCTTTAACATCGACGCAAAAGTTAATGCTGCTTATGTAGTGATCGGCCTTTTGTATGGCAACGGGGATTTTACAAAAACAATGGAGATCACTACAAGATGCGGACAGGATGCAGATTGTAATCCATCTTCTGCGGCCGGAATTTTAGGAACTGTGATGGGTTACAATAAAATACCTGCCTATTGGAAGCAGGGACTTTCAGCAATAGAGGATATTAATTTTAAGTATAC